>Ga0335078_10009205_pt1 | contig 14639 bp, 13 predicted proteins | sample Lox_Sample_32_FD_206711 | JGI IMG/M metagenome (GOLD analysis project Ga0335078, IMG submission 206711) | Soil microbial communities from Loxahatchee National Wildlife Refuge, Florida, United States - Lox_Sample_3.2 | ecosystem: Environmental > Terrestrial > Soil > Wetlands | place: USA...
TCTCCCCAGCGCATCGGCACCGATCCCCCAGCCCACACTCGGGTAACGCAGAAATCTTAACACCTATACATACCTTGCAACCTATGATGCAAGGTGGGCGACCGCGCATCGCCGTCACAGACGGCAGGCACAGTTCGCCGCGGTCTTTTCTGCGCCTAATCGACGTGAGAAGACGGGACGATGACGGCGACAACGTGGCGACCTGGCCGCGTCATGGCCAGTAGCGGCCTGCAGTTCGCAGCACTATTGAGTGCGGCCCTTGTGCTTGCACAATGCAGCGCCGTGCCGCTTGCAAACGCCACACAGCCCCCTCCTCCGGCCAATTATGGTGCGCTGGTCGCCGGCACCTTGAGAGGGATTAAGGGCTTCGCCGGTTACAGCGATTTTCAGATTTCCGGCTTGCGCTGGGCCCATACGGCGAGCGGATGGAACTGGCTCGCCTGCGTGCGCTTCGCTGATCATGGCCGGCAGCACTTTTACACGCTTTTTCTCGACGCCGGCGGCGTGATTGCGTCGCGCTATGACGTGCGCACGGATCAATGCGCGGTGCAGCAATATGCGCCGCTCGATCTGACGACCGGCACGATTGCGGCTCCCTTGTTGGCACAACCACCGTCTGGCGGAGCGGCGCCGCTACCATCCTTTACCCTGCAGCAGCCAATCTATTAGCCGTCGGTCCGGGAAGTTGCACGAAACCGCCCTCGGCAACATTCAGGGCCAGGCGCATCTTGTCTCAGGCGCGATCGACGGCGGCTTTTCCAGCATAGCTACTCCCGACGACTCTATCGGCGCGGGTTACGATGTCGACGTCGCTCGGCTGGATGACCTTGTTTCGATCGCCGATCAATGCCTGGCGATCAAGATCGATGTGGAACGCTACGAATGTGAGGTCCTCGCCGGAATGCAGCGTACCTTGCGACGGAACAGAGGCATTGTTCAGATCGAAGCCGTCGAGACGCGCGATCAAGTCGTCTCGATGATGGCAGAGGCCGGCTACGCTCTTGTTTCGTCTCTATACCCGAATTTCGTATTCGAGATCGCCTAGCGCATGGCCGGCCGACTTAACGCCTCTTGCGACTGCCACCGGATCGCTTGCGTGGCGCGCCGCGCAAAATCCTGCCCGCCACCGCGTCGAGCTTTTTGAGGAGTTTTGGATCGCGCGCCTCCGGCGCCGTAATCAGCGCATTGTCGAGCGCGCGATCAGACCCGATCGGGCAAGGTTCGTGCTCGCGCGGAAAGTCGCGGGCGAGCCGCGCCACCAGGCGCTTGGCCTTCTCCGCATTGGCAAGCAGCACTTTGATGATGTCCTGCACGGTGACGGCGTCGTGATCGGGATGCCAGCAATCGAAGTCGGTCACCATGGCGACGGTGGCGTAGCAAATCTCCGCTTCGCGCGCGAGCTTGGCCTCCGGCATGTTGGTCATGCCAATCACCGAATAGCCGAGATTCTTGTAGGTCAAGCTCTCGGCCAGGCTGGAGAATTGCGGCCCCTCCATGCAGACGTATGTGCCGTCGCGCACGACGCCGATGCCCTCCGCCATCGCCGCCTCGGCGAGATGGATGCGCAGCCGCGGCGATACTGGATGCGCCATCGACACATGGGCGACACAGCCCTTGCCAAAAAACGAACTTTCCCGTTTGTGCGTGCGGTCGACGAACTGATCGATCAGCACGAAAGTGCCCGGCGGCAGATCTTCCCGGAACGAACCGCACGCCGACAACGAGATCAGGTCGGTCACGCCCGCGCGTTTGAGCACGTCGATATTGGCGCGGTAATTGATATCGGACGGCGAAAGCCGATGGCCTTTGTCGTGGCGCGGCAGAAACACGACAGGCAGGCCCATCATTTCGCCGATGCGCAAAGCGGCCGACGGTTCACCCCAAGGGCTGGCAAATTTTTTGGTGCGGACTTTTTCCAGGCCGGGCAGGTCGTAAACGCCCGAGCCGCCGATGATGCCGAGAACCGCCTTTGTCATCGAGCCCCCAACGCTGCTGTGTCCTCAGGGCGCAATGGCGCGGCCGCTATCGCGCTTCGTGGAAATCCGGCACGGCCTCACGCAACAGACTGACGATCGCGCCGCGCTCGCTGTTATCGAGTCCGCCCTTGAGCTTCGCAACCCACTCGCGCACCACCTCGATCGACGGGCAGACCGGCGTCGCCGCCACGACGCCGGCGATGCCGACATCCACGCTCGGCTCCTCACGCGCGAACAGGATCTCGTTGAGCCGTTCGCCGGGCCGCACGCCGGTAAACACAACGTCGACGTCGCGTCCCGGCTCAAGTCCGCTGAGCCGGATCATGCGTTCGGCGAGGTCGACGATCTTGATCGGCTGCCCCATGTTGAGCACGTAGACCGAGACTGCCGTACGCGTTGGGCCAAGCGCGTGACTTGCCGCCGTGACGACCAGATCGCAGGCTTCGCGGATGGTCATGAAGTAACGGACCATGTCGGGGTGGGTCACGGTAACGGGACCGCCGGCCTCGATTTGTGCCTTGAATTTCGGCACCACCGAACCGTTCGATGCAAGCACGTTGCCGAAGCGCACCGCGATCATGCGGATCGGCGGCTTGCCGCCGTTCGCATTGCGGGCGGCTGCATCCAACGCCTGACAATACATCTCGGCGAGACGCTTGGTGGCGCCGAGCACCGAGACGGGCTCGATCGCCTTGTCGGTCGAGATCATCACCATGGCCTCGGCGCCGGCCGCGACCGTGGCATCGGCCACGTTGATCGAACCGAGCACGTTGGTCCTGATGCCCTCGTCCCATTCGCGCTCGACCAGCGGCACATGCTTGAGAGCCGCGGCATGGAACACAAGGTTCGGCTCGACGCCAGCGATCAGTCGAAACGTCCGTTCGCGATCGCGAATGTCGGCAATTCGGCCCTCGACAACAGTACCGCTCGACTTGACCGCGAGGCGTTCCAGCACGGCGTGCAACGCCGATTCCGAATTTTCCAGGATCAGCAGACGGCCGGCGCCAAAGGTGACGACGCGATCGCAAATTTCCGAACCGATCGAACCGCCGCCGCCGGTCACCACCACGGTCTTGCCTTTGACGAACTGCTCCAGCCGCTTGTAATCGATCTTGACGCTTGGCCGCAGCAACAGGTCCTCGACATCGACCGGCGCCAGCCGCAACGCGTCTTCGCCGCCGTCAAGCGCAGGCAGCCGGTTGGTGGCCAGTCCGAGCCGGCGGGCCAGCATCAGCATCGTTTCGGGATGAACATCGGGCACCAACGCCGCAGGCGACAGCACCAGCCGGGCGACATGAATGCCCTGCTCCGCCAACGACGCCACGGTCACTTCAAGATCCGACAGATAGCCGCGCACCGGAACGCCGCGCAGCGCCTGGCCCTGGTCGGCGCGTGACGGCGACAGGATGCCGACCGGCCGCAGCTTGGTAACCGCGCCGCTCTCGATGGCGCGCAGCAGAACTTCGGCGTCCGCCGCACGCCCGGCGATGAGTGTAGGAACCGCTTCCGAACCTCTGACGTGGTGCTGCGTGCGTGCATGCCGGAACAGCCTGTAGGCAATGCGCGGCCCGCCGAGGAAAAACATCTGCAGCACCCAGTAGAGCAGAATCGTGATCTTGCCGAAGAAAAACGTGCCGTAGAAATTTGGCGCGACCAGCACGTAATCGAGCACCAGAAGGGACAGCGCCAGCACCGTTACGGCGCGAAAGATATTCCAGAGGTCCGGCAATGACGCGAAACGCCACTTGGCGGCGTAGAGCTTGAAAATCCAATAGACCACTCCGGCATAGACCAGATAGCCGGGAAGAATGATCAGGAGCCAATGAAAGCGCTGCGCCAGCCCGATATCTTCGAAACGGAAATAAAACGCGGCCAGCATTGCGGCCGCCGTCATCACCAGATCGTGGACGACGATCAACACACGGCGTGGATTGCTGAAAAGTCCCCTCATGGCGCTACCATATAGACCGCCTCGCGCGGGAACGAAACGCAATATCGCGGCGGCGGGCAGCAGGCCGCTTCCCGTGCGGCCATGCCGCGGTTAAGCCCTTGAGACGGCGGCGATTTGATGGGGTTCCGCGATTTACCGCGCGACGGCATGCACACGATCCGGTAAAAACGCGTCGGGGAAAGCGGCGAGCGACAACCAAGCGATGGATGCGACGACGCCACTCATCTGGGCGGCACGCGGCGGCGCGGTCTCGATTTTGGCTGCGCTGATTTGCGTTGTCCTGATCGTCGTCTTGCATCCGGTGCTGTATCGCTACGCGCTGGCGAAGCCGAATGCGCGATCCTCGCATCGCACGCCGACGCCGCAAGGCGGCGGCATCGCGGTGATAGCCGCCACTGTCGCGGCGACCGCCTTCGGCCTGTTCAGTCTCGGGGTCGCGCTCGCGACCCCGCTTGCTGCGGTTTTTGCCGCAGCTCTGGTCATGGCATGCGTCGGTGCGGCCGACGATATCCGTCCGCTGGGTGTGGTGCCGAGGCTCGCGCTCCAGGCGCTTGCGGTGACGGCTGTCATTTTCGCGCTGCCAGACGGCTTGCACATCGTCTGGTTCCTGCCGGTGTGGCTGGAGCGGCTGCTGCTGATCGTCGCCGGCCTGTGGTTCGTCAACCTCGTCAACTTCATGGACGGCATCGACTGGATGACCGCCGCTGAAATCGTCCCGATCTCGGCGGCGCTTGTCGCGCTCGGCTGCCTCGGCGCGCTCCCGCGCGATGGTATCGCCGTCGCACTGGCGCTCGGCGGCGCCATGATGGGATTTGCCTATTTCAACCGGCCGACCGCCAAGCTGTTTCTCGGCGATGTCGGCAGCCTGCCGATCGGACTCCTAACCGGCTGGTTGTTGGTACTGCTCGCCGGCGCGGGGCACCTGACGGCGGCCCTGCTGTTGCCGCTCTACTACCTGACCGATGCGACGCTGACCTTGCTTCGCCGCCTGTCGAATGGCGAGCGTGTCTGGCAGGCGCACCGCACGCACTATTATCAGCGCGCCACCGATCGCGGCTTTTCCGTCACCGAAATCGTCGCGCGGGTTTTCGCGGTCAATCTCGGCCTCGGCGCGCTCGCGTTCGCGACCATCCTTGCCGATAGGGTCGTCGTCAACGCCGTCGCGCTTATCTGTGGCGCGGCGCTGGTGGGCTGGCTGCTGTACAGTTTTACCCGCAGGCGCGGCTGATTATCCGGTCGCAGCCGCCTTCGGCTTGCGCTGGTCGAAGCGGCGGTCGAACACGTGTTCGGCGATACGATTCTTCAGCATCTCGATCGAGCCGCCGGCGATCATCCAGCCGCGCGTGCGCCGCATGCAATATTCGACCAGCGATTCCTGGCTGTAGCCGAGTGCACCCATGACCTGCACGGCTTCGCTCGCCACTTCGAAGCCGGCCTGATTGCAGGCGGCCTTGGCCAGCGCGGTCTCGTATGCCGACGGCAGGCCTTTGTCGGCGCTTGCCGCGGCGCGATACAACAAAAGCTGCGCGCTCTCGAGCTTCACCGCCATCTCGGCGAATTTCCATTGCAGGCCTTGGAACTCGCATAACGGCCGGCCGAACTGCTCGCGGGTGAGCGCATGATCGCGCGCGGCGTTGAACGCATAGCGCCCATAGGCGAGCGAACGTGCCGTATTGCCGAGCCGCTCGACATTGAAGCCCGCCATTTGCTTGCGGAAACCGCCCGGCCCGAGCAGCACGTTCTCGGCGGGGATACGGCAATCGGCGAAATGCAGTTCGCACCATTCCTCGCCGCTCATGAAGGCCGAAGGCTTGCCAATGGTGAACCCCGGCGTGCCGCGCTCGATCAGCACCGAGCCGATGCCATTAAGTCCCGGGCCGTAACGCAGATAGACCAGAAAAATCTGCGCCTCGGCGCTGAAGGTGGAAAACACCTTGCCGCCGTTGACCACGTAATGCGCGCCGTCCTGCCGCGCGCTGGTTGTCAGATCGGTAACGGCGGAGCCGGCGTCGGGCTCGGTCATGCCGAGGCTCATCACCAAGCGGCCGCGGAGCAGATCGCCGAGCCAGCGTTTTTTCTGCTCCGGCGTGCCGTATTCGGCGAAGGTGCGGATTGGGCCGAAATTGCCGAACTGCACCACATCGGCGCTGCGCGGGCATTCGGCGGCGACCTGCTCGATGGCGATCACCGCGTCCATCAGCGTGCCGCCCTGCCCGCCATCTTCGGCGGGCAGCGTGATGCCCATCAGCCCCTGTCCGGCCATGAGCCGCGCCACGTCGAACGGGAAGCCCGCGTCGTGCGCGCGCTTCAACGCCCCGGCGGCGAGCTTCTCGCGCGCGAAGCGGCGGATCTGCTCGGCAAACAGCTTCTGTTCTTCGGTGAATTCGAAATTCATGGGGTGCTTCCGTTCTGCAGCCGCGGCCATCCGGCCTGCCCGGCTCCAATTTACCCGCTGCTTTTGCTAGTTTGCCAGCGGACCAGGAAGGCTGTCATGCAACGGCGCAAATTCGGCAATACCGATCTTATGGTGTCCGTCATCGGGCTCGGCTGCTACGGCATGTCGGGCGTCTATGGTCCGGCTGACGATGCCGAGTCAATCGCCACCATCCGCCGCGCGCTCGACCTCGGCGTCAATTTCCTCGACACCTCCGCGAGCTACGGCCAGGGCCACAATCACCGCCTGATCGGCGAGGCGATCCGCGGCCGACGGCAGGATGTCGTCATTCATTCAAAGAGCGGCAGCCCGCGTGACGGCAATCCCGAGGGCGTGCGTGGCGGCGGGGATCCGCGCTACTTGCGCAAGACGCTGGAAGACAGCCTCAAGAATCTCGGCATCGAACGGCTCGACGTATTCTGCATGTCGCGCGTCGATCCCCACATCCCGGTCGAGGAGAGCGTCGGCGCGATGGCCGAGTTCATCAAGGAGGGCAAGACGCGCTTTATCTCGCTGTCCGAATGCTCAGCGGAGTCGCTGCGGCGCGGCAGCGCCGTCCACCCGCTCGCCTCGCTGCAGATGGAATATTCGCTGTTCTCGCGCGACGCCGAACAGCAGGGCCAGATCGCCGCCTGCAAGGAACTCGGCATGGCGATGATGGCTTACGGCGTCGTGGGGCGCGGCATGCTGAGCTCCAAGGTGCCGCAGCTGCAACAAATGACCGCGGAGGATATTCGCAAGCGCCTGCCGCGCTTTCAGGACGAGAACGTCGCGGCCAACATGCAGTTGCGTGCAGCGCTTGAAGCGTTGGCCCGCAACAAAGGCGCGACTCTCGCGCAGCTCGCCGTCGCCTGGACGATGGCGCAGGGCCCGCGTTCCGGCACATTCATCGTGCCAATCCCGGGCGCGAAATCGCGGCAACACTTAGAGGAAAACGTCGGCGCCGCCGGCATCGCGCTCACCGCGGAGGATCTCGCCGAGATCGACCGCATTTCTCCACCCGGCGCCGCCGCCGGCACGCGTTATCCGGCGGGTCAGATGCACCGGCTGAATGTGTGAAGCACTGCGACGAAACTACCCGCCCGTCAGCTTCTCCATCATCGCGCGCATGAAGCGCACGGCGGCCGGGCCCTTCAGCGCGCTGGTCCACAGATCGCGCGCCATCTTCTCGTGCAGCGCCAGCGCTTCCGGGGCCGAGGTGATCATCGCCACGCCGACGCGGATATTCGGCTCTTCGCCGAGGCGGAATGGGCTCAACGCCAGAATCTGCCGGTCGGGCTGGCGGAAAATTTGAAAGCTCGTGTGCGGCAGCGTGTCGAGCACGATGCCGATCTGCACGCCGATCGGCTCGTTCTCCATCAGCGCGATGAAATGTTCGGCCTCGGCACGAGCCAGCGCGCGCCGTTCGCGGCGCAGTTTTTCCGGCAGATCGAGCCGGCCGACCAGGCCATTGCGCAGAAAGCGCTCCATCTCGGAGGCCGAGATCAGATTGACGATCGCCGGCTGCCGCCGCCGGTACGTCTCCTTGCGCTGGCGCAACACCTCCATCAGTTCGTCGATCTGGGCGAGCGCGTGTTCGTTCTTGCCGGCGTCCGGCACCGACTCGTGCAGCACCTCGCCGAGCGCGGCGTCGAAGGCATCGGACGACAGCACGTAGGAGATCGGGCCGGCCAGAACGATGATGTGCTCGGCAGTCTCCTCGATCTGCCGCATGCGCTCGAAATAACTGATCGCCGAGGCGACGTATTCGACGCCGACGCCCAGCAAGGTCGGCACCGAGACCTGGAGCAGTTCGGCAAGGTTTTCCAGCGTTTCGATCTTGGCGACCTCGCCCTTTTCGAAACGGTAGAGCGCGGTGCGCGAAATGCCGAGCTTTTGCGCGATCTCCTCGGCCGACAGCCCGGAGCCGAGGCGGAACGCTTTGAGCCGATTGCCTATGTCGTCGAAGCGCAGCGGCATTCAGCTACACCCTTTCGTCATTGCCGGTGACGAGGGAATAGCTGCGTCACCTGACGGCAGCGCTGCTCGCTTGGCGCGGCTGCTCCGCTCCTCGCGGTGCGGGAACAGGCGATTTCTGCAATCGCTTCGCTGCATCGAGCGCGGCGATGACGATGTTCTGATAGCCGGTACAGCGGCACAGATTCCCCGAAATGCCGATGCGCACTTCTTCCTCGGTCGGATCGGGATTGTCGCGCAGCAACTCGATCAGCGTCGTCAGAATTCCCGGCGTGCAGAAGCCGCATTGCAGGCCGTGATTGTCGCGGAACGCTTCCTGCAGCGGATGCAGCGTATCGGCATTCGGCGCGATACCTTCCACCGTAAGAATTTCGTGACCGTCGGCCTGCACCGCGAGCATCAGGCACGAGCGCGCCGAAATTCCGTCGAGCAGGATCGTGCAGGCGCCGCACACGCCGTGCTCGCAGCCGAGATGCGTGCCGGTGAGCCCGAGCTGGTGGCGGATGAAATCGGCGAGCGTCACCCGCACCGGCACGGTCTCTTCGTAGCGCGTGCCGTTGACCGTGACCGTAATCTTGCGCGTCTCGCTCATGCCCGCTTCCCTTCCGCGATACGTTCGTGCGCCTTGAGCAACGCGCGGCGCGGCAGCACCGTCGCCAGTTGCTGGCGATAGGAGGCCGGCGCGTGGATATCGTCGATGGCTTCGCACTTGCGCAACGTCTCGCAGATCTCGCGCATGCGTTTCTCTTCGACCTTCTCGCCGATCAGCGCCTTCTCGACCTCGCGCGCGCGCACCGGCGCGGGACCCATGCCGCCAAGCGTCACTGAGGCGCGCGTCACCTTGCCGCTCGCATCCTCCTCGATCAGGACGGCCGCCGACACGATGGCGAAGTCGCCGTGCCTCCGGGAGAATTCGATGAAGGCGTAGCCGTGGCCCTTCGGCCAGCACGGAAAGCTCGCGCCGGTGACGAGTTCATCGGGCTCGATCGCCGGCGTCATGTAGGCGACAGGGAACGAGGCAAAATCGACGCTGCGTGTGCCGCTCTTGCCGGCGACCGTCACCTTGGCGTCGAACGCCGCGGCGAGCGTCACCAGTTCGGCCGCCGGATCGAGATGGCACAGCGAACCGCCAAGCGTGCCGCGGTTGCGGGTCTGGCGGTGACCAACCTGACGGATCGCTTCGTACATCAGCGGGCTGCGCTCGCGCACCACCTCGGAAAACTCGATCTCGCGCTGCCGCGTCATCGCGCCGATGTCGATCGCGCCATTGTTGGAGCGGATGTAGCTCAGTCCCTCGACCCGATTGAGATCGATGATGTTGTCCGGCAGCACGTAGCGCATGTTGAGCATCGGCATCAGCGACTGCCCGCCGGCCAACAGCTTGGCGTTTTCGAGCGAACCGAGCAGGCCGACCGCATCGGCGACCGTTCGCGGATCGTGATAGGAAAAGGGAGGTGGTTTCATGCCGGATTGCTTTGTTGGCGCCTTTTGACTCTGTACCGAAAACCGTGCATCAGTTCAAAAACGTACACCAATTCCAATTCTGTTACTAGCGATGAAGCCTGCGGCGTTCACGTATCACGCGCCGAAAACCGTCGACGAGGCGGTGGCGATGCTTGCCGAACTGGCGCCGCAGGACGGCCGCGTACTGGCGGGCGGTCAAAGCCTAGTGCCAACGATGGCGTTCCGGCTGGCGAAGCCTGCTCATCTTGTCGACATCAACGGCGTTGAAGCGCTCAACCGTTTGGCCGTTGAAGGCGGCAGGCTCGTCATCGGCGCGTGTGTGCGCCATGCGGCATTTCACCGGCAGGTCTGCGACGGTCCGCTCGGCAAGCTTCTGAGCGAAGTCGTGCGCCACATCGCGCATTTCCCGATCCGCAACCGCGGCACGTTCTGCGGCAGCCTCGCCCATGCCGACCCGGCATCCGAATGGGCACTGGTGCTGGCGGCGCTCGACGGTGAAGTGCTGGCCAAGAGCGCGCAGGGTGAGCGCGTCATCGCGGCGCGCGAATTCTTCCAGGGAATCATGACGACGGCTTTGCGCGACGACGAACTTCTTGCCGAGGCACGCCTGCCGGTGCTGGCCGCGAACACGCGCTGCGGCTTCTACGAGTTCAACCGCCGCGCCGGCGATTTCGCGCTGGCTGCCGCGCTCGTCACCTATCAGGTCGAGGGCGGCAAGATCGTCGAGCCGCACGTCGCGCTCGGCGGCGTCGAGGTCAGCCCGCGGCGCATTCCCGAGGCCGAGCGCGCCCTTGCCGGCGCCGAGCCGGGCGACAAGGCGTTCCGCGCCGCGGCCGCGGCAGCGGCCGCCGCCGTCGACCCGATGGAAGACATCGTCAACACGGCCGAATTCCGCCGCGACCTGGTGCTCGCGGTGACCCGCCGCGCCCTGGAACGCGCGGCGAAATGAACGCGCAGCAAAAGAACTGGATCGGCCAATCCGTCGAGCGGCTGGAGGATCCGCCGCTCGTCACCGGCCGCGGCGAATTCGCCGGCGACATCAATTTCCCGCATCAGCTGTCGATGCGCATCGCGCGCTCGGCCCATGCGCACGGCCGCATCGTGTCGGTCGACACATCGGCGGCGCGCGCGCTGCCGGGTGTGTTCGCGGTGTGGACTTCGGCCGACGTCGCCGACGTGCCGCCGATCGATTTCCGCGAGGGCTCGATCCCGGCGCTCGATCCGTACCGCCAACCGATCCTGGCGAACGGCAAGGTCCGCTATGTCGGCGACCCGGTCGCTGCGGTGTTTGCCGTCGATCCCTACATCGCCGAGGACGCCGCCGATCTGGTCGAGATCGAAATTGAGGAGTTGCCGCCGGTGCTCGATGCGCAGGCGGCGCTGTATGAATTCTCGCCCGGATACCTCAGCGAGCCGACCATCATCCAGCAGGGCTACGGCGATGTCGATGCCGTGTTCCGCACCGCCAAGCACGTCGTCGAGCTCGAACTCGCCATCGGCCGGCACTCCGGCGTGCCGCTGGAGACCCGCGGCGCCATCGGCCGCTACGACGCTTCGCGCGGCATTCTGGAAATGCACGGGGCCGCCAAGGTGCCGCACCGCAACCAGGAACTGCTGTCGCGCATGCTGCAGATTCCGCCGACGTCGGTGCATGTCTACGAGTCGCATGTCGGCGGCGGCTTCGGCATCCGCGGCGAGATGTATCCGGAAGATTTTCTGGTCTGCGTCGCGGCGAAGAAATTCAATCGTCCGGTGAAATGGATTGAGGACCGCCGCGAGCACCTGATCTGCGCCAACCACTCGCGCCAGCAGCTGCACAAGATCCGCGCCGCCGTGGACGACAGCGGCGTCATTCTCGCCATCGACGACACCTATTTCCACGACCAGGGCGCCTACATCCGCACTCACGCCACCCGCGTCGTGCACATGACGGCCGGCATTCTGCCGGGACCGTATCGCGTGCCGGCCTACCGCGCCGTCGGCCATTTCCGCCTGACCAACAAGACGCCGGCCGCGACCTATCGGGCGCCAGGCCGCTACGAGACCACGTTCGTGCGCGAACGGCTGGTCGACGCGATCGCGGCGAAGCTTGGCATCGACCGCATCGAGGTGCGCCGCCGCAACGCCGTCACCACCGCCGAACTGCCCTACGAGCGGCCGCTCGAGGCGCTCGGCGAATCCATCTTCATGGACACCGGCGATTACATCGGCCTGGTCGACAAGCAGCTCGCCCGCATCGACTGGCAAAAACTCAATGCCGAGGTGAAACGCCGCAAGGCGGCCGGCGAACTGGTCGGCATCGGCGTCGCCATGTTCATCGAAAAAAGCGGGCTCGGCCCGGCCGACGGCGTGCGCATCTCCGTCGACACCTCCGGTGCGGTCGAAGTCGTGACCGGCGGCGCCTCGCTCGGCCAGGGTTTCGAGACCGTGATGGCGCAGGTCGCCGCCGACGGTCTCGGCGTCGATTACAAGAACTGCCGCGTCATTCACGGCCAGACCGACCGCATCGCTTTCGGCATCGGCGCCCACGCGTCGCGCGCCACGGTGATGACCGCGTCGGCGACGCATATCGCCGCGCTCAACGTGCGCAAGAAGGCGCTCGAAGTCGCCGGCGAACTGCTGCAGGCGGCGCCCGACTCGCTCGACATCGTCGACGGTGAGGTGGTGCGCAAGGACGGCAAGCCTGGCCCGTCGATCGGCCTCGGCAAGATCGCCCAGCATCTCGCCCCGACCTCGAAGACCCTGGGCGAGCGCGACCCGGGTCTTTCGGCCGAAGGCTGGTTCCGCGTCGATCATCAGGTCTACCCCTACGGCAGCCACATCGCCGTGGTTCGCGTCGATGCCGAAACCGGCGGCGTCACCGTCGAGCGCTATTTCATCGCCTATGACATCGGCCGCGCCATCAACCCGGCGCTGGTCGAAGCGCAGATCGTCGGCGGCTATGCCCAGGGGCTGGGCGGCGCGCTGTCCGAGGAGTTCATCTACAACGAGCGCGGCGATCCGCTCGCCGTCACCTTCGCCGATTACCTCCTGCCCGCCATGCACGAGACGACACAGCCCGACGTGCTGCTGCGTGAGGATTACACCACCCCGCGCAATCCGCTCGGCATCAAGGGCGCGGGCGAAAGCGGCATCACGGGCGTCGGCGCGGCGATTGCGTCGGCCATCGATGACGCCATCGGTATACCGGGCGCAGTGACGCAAATTCCGGTGACACCGCAGCGGCTGAAACAGATTTTAAGCAGGCGCCGCTACGATCAAGTCTAAGCGGTCATTACCGCCGCCAAAGCCAAATTTGGCGTCTTTACTGTGTCGACAATTGTGCGCTGCACAAATTTACGGCACAGCTTGATTTATTTGCATGCATCGTGAGAATAAAAAGGAAATAACTTCGGGGGCGTTCAAGGCCATGTCAGCTCTGCGATCATTTGTCGGCGCCTGTGCGCTGCTCATTTTGCTGCCAGCCGGCGGCGCGGTCGCCGGTGACCCAGGCAAGGCGGCGGCGGTCGCGGCCGATCCCGCCAAAGTCGGTGCCGCGCCCAGCAAAGTCTCGTTTTATTTCGCCGCGCACGAAGACGACTGGCAATTGTTCATGAATCCGAATGCATTCAACGACGTGATGGGCGGCGCGCGCAAGACCGTCTTCATTCACGTCACTGCCGGCGACGCCGGACTCGGCGCCGGTTCGAATGGCCGCGAGCACCCATATTATTTGGCGCGGGAAAATGGCGCCCTTCAAGCCATTCGGTTCATGGCCGACGCGGACAAGAGTCCGATCAAGGATTCGGAGGGCCCCGTCAGCTTCGATGGCCACTCCATCTTTCGGGTGCGCTACGGTAGCGCCGTCAGTTATTTTCTGCGGCTGCCGGACGGCGGAACCGGCGCGGGCTTTGCAGGCACCGGTTTCCAGTCACTGAAGCGACTCGAAAATGGCGATATAGCCACCATGGTCGCGGTTGACGGTTCGGCCACTTATCAGGGCTGGAAGGACCTCGTCGACACGGTGCAGCACATCGTCAGCTTCGAACGCGGCCATTCATCGCTTGCGCAGATCAATATCGCGGACCTCGACTCCAGCATCAATCCGCGCGATCACGCCGATCATCTGGCGACCGCAAGACTCGCGCTCGACGCCACCAAGAACATGAGCTGCATGAGCCGCGCCTTCTATGTCGACTATGCGAGCGCCAAACTGCCCGCAAATCTGAGTTCGCAAGACCGCGACATGAAGAGCGCGGTGTTCGCGGTAACGCTCGACGGCATCATCAACTTGGACCATCGCACGGCATGGCACCACTACGATGGGTTCTATAGCGGTCGCCAGTATTTTCGGGTTCAGCAGGCCGGCTCCGATTGCGCCAAAGGTACGGCCGTTGCCGGGCAGCCGTGAGCGTGATTGCGAAGAAATCCGCCCCGAGCTTGATGGAGGGTGGACGCCTGTTTTCGGAAAATTTATGCGCCAATGCCAGGCGTCCAATCGCCAATATCGCGCAGAGCTGATTCCAAAATAGCCTACGGACCAGCTTCGAGGGTCGACTTGTTTTCAGAAAATTTACGCCCGGCGGGCAGCGTCCGGCTGCGCCATCGCACAATTTTTACTTCGGGCGAGGCGAATTTGATCTGGCGCAAGGCTGAACGGCCGCTGTTCGAACATATACTTAATTAAAATCGTGCAAGTTCGTGTTGGCACGCGTCGTGCAGCCGCATCTGTATTGACGCCTCCTGCGACCAACCCTGCCATGACCAACGTCGACCAGTCACAAATGCCGCGGCCCCGCCGGATCGAGTCAGTCGATGCGTTGCGCGGCATCAACATGTTCTGGCTGTTCGGCGTCAACAGCGCCGCGGCTGCGCTGGC
>Ga0335078_10009206_pt1 | contig 14639 bp, 19 predicted proteins | sample Lox_Sample_32_FD_206711 | JGI IMG/M metagenome (GOLD analysis project Ga0335078, IMG submission 206711) | Soil microbial communities from Loxahatchee National Wildlife Refuge, Florida, United States - Lox_Sample_3.2 | ecosystem: Environmental > Terrestrial > Soil > Wetlands | place: USA...
GTGTTACTCTAGTTTGAGTGTAAATGGTCTCGCCCCGCCACTGCAGCCTACAGTCCGAGGGCAGGCGGTAGCCGGTGGAGAACCTGGCGGGCGGTTCCCTTCGAAATGGGGTGGACCATCACCACTTCGGCTTTGCGCCAGTCCTCACTCGGCAGTTCCCCTCAAACTGCACCTCTGGATTAGCGCGCTCGCCAAAGGACGGATACCCGACTCCGGCCTGATAACTTCGGTGCGCCTCCGCATGTTGCCTTTGCGCTCGATCGTCACGACAGTAAAGTAGGAACTTGCCATACGTATGAAGACTTGGTGACCGGGAGAGGGGTAGAGAAATGACTCCATGGCTGACGCGAGTCTTTCTCTTCTTCAGCTCGTACATCCCGTTCTGGACAATTGTTGCCCTCCTGACGTGGGCCAACCGACAGGGCCTCGCGCTCTGTGCAATCGGCGCCGGGGCGGTCGGCGCTGTCGGACTCGGAGTGCTGTTTTCGTCCATCAGGGCGGCTGGGTCCTCGCTTCTAAGAATTGACGGAGCAACGCGACAGGACGGTGACAACATCGCGTACATTGTGACATACATCTTCCCGTTCCTCACATTAGTTGTAGCCTCGCCCCTTGAGTTGGTGGCGATCGGCTTGCTCTTTGTCGTCACCATGCTCGTTTACGTGAACTCGGACATGCTGTACGTAAACCCGATGCTGGCACTCTTCGGTTTCAAGACCTTCGCGGTGCAGACTGACCAGGGAACCGGGGTCATGCTGATCACTCGCCGCGGGACTGTTGGGCGCGGAAAGACTGTCGAAGCGGTCCAAATATCACCATCAACTTGGTGGGAGAAGCCTGTTGCCGGCTGAAGCTGCATTCAGGCGACTCCTTGAGACGTCCCTCGTTCGACCCGTGCAATTGTTGTTCGGAGGTGAACCGGATGAGGAGGGTAGGGCCGCTTATCGGCGCGCCCCAATCGATCACCCACTACCTGAGCAGCTTGGTGCGCTCGCTGCTGGGGCGGTTGCCGAGCTTGCAGCAGGGAGGTCCTCGGACCAGTTCAGCTACGTGGAGTATGACTCGGAGTATGAGGCCGAGGACGGCGAGGTACAATACGTCGGGCTGGATTCCGATTCCTTCCTCCAGTCCGCACTTGACGCGTTCCCGGATCCAGCTGCCGCAGAAGAGTGGGTGGAGGGGGACCCTCAGGTCGACCCGCCTCGATCCTTTGCCGTAGTGGGATCGAACCCGAGAGATGATCCTGTTCGATTCTTTCGACCGTTTACAGCCCAAAAGGAGTTCAGCCCGCGTCGGGGAGTCGTAGCACTATTCCGTGAGACCAGATTCACAACGATAGGGCAGGGCCGTGCACTTCTTTTCGAACCCTCGTTCAGTTGCGTCCAGTCAGGACGATTCGTCTTCATCCTTGACAGTCGTGGGTTCGAACGGCTGTTCAACTACAATGCTAGCCTCAAGAGACATGCAATGCGAGTGTTACTGGCCGTTCGACATCTGGCTCACCTGGAGGAGTATGAAGAATTTCGAAACGTGGTCCTCCAGAGTCCTTCGGCGCTTCGGAAGCTCCGCGGAGTGGGGAGGTTCGTAAATCTTCACACCGTAAGACTCTCACGTCTCGAGAGCACCATACGCAGATTTGGCCTGAGGGTACAGATTGTCGCCAGGGGTGGCAAAAGGAAGTTGATACTCGATCCCTCGCACCCCCTCGAGGTCCTCCGCCTCTTGTCAGACTCCTACCTCCAGTCGCCCCTTACAAGATCCAAGTATCTCGCGGGCTCAAAGAGAAGAGTGTGAGGGAGCCTCTTGATTCTGGGTCTTTGAGCACCAGATGCCCCGATTCGGCGAGAGGGGCAGGCACCCCTCGCTCTTGAACGAGTTACCTACGCTAGGCTCGGCCGGCGGGTTCACTTTGAGGCAACTAGCCCCATTTCCTCTCGAATTCGCGCGCCTCCCGGTTGAACCTACAAGTGGGTGCAACAGACCTTGCACCCAGCCCAATGGCTGGGTTGCTAGATCTCGGCAGCATTCGCCAACGTATGTTGGGACCCGAGACTTCGGCCCCCCCGAGTGGTCAAGATGGAAGAACGGAATCGACCAGCTTCACGAATCGTGTCCATGATTGGATGTTCCGAGGCGAATCCTGTCTACCCATGGACCTGGAGGAAAGCGCATCGGAGTAAATTTTAGAACCCTCCAGCCTAGTTGGAATGAGATCCAGCTTGCGCCTAAGTCCGGGAGTCATTGATTCGCTTAATGCCCGTTGGATTTCGGGAATCTCGATGGGCTCGCCTGAGATTGCAAACAGGTCAGACAGGTCCTGATCCCTTGCAGCAATCAACTTGAGCGCCCAAAGTGCCTCGGGGCGGGCGACCTGAACTTTCCCCTTAGTTGCCCCGGTCAGAAGGTCGAGTCGGACCAGACGAGAACGGGCAGACACCCACGCTTCCGGAAGTGTCGCTCCGGTTTCTCGGTCTCTGACCAATCCAAACATGAGATCGATTGAAAAGTCGCCCTTGAGAAGCGTTGCCGCCTGTGTGAAGGTAGTTTTGGCCCTTCGCTCGGGTCGCAGTCGAAACCCTAGGTTTTCGAGCGCCTTGACAACTGGGGCCCTTTCGGCCTCCGGCACGACTAAGTCGAGGTCCTGGGAGAAACGCGGCTTGCCGTACGCCGCTATGGCGTATCCGCCGATGAGGCAACCACCGTTCGACCAAGGAAACCGATCGAGCAGCGCAATTGCAGCGGCTTCCCGCTCAGCTTGGCCCTGCAAGGAGAAGGTCCTCCGCGCTCGCGTAAATGCCGGGGTGTTCTCGAATCAGCGAGACCACCTCACGACGGGGAATGACCGGCTCACCATTCACAATCACTCCCTTGACAGTTCGAACCGGCACGAGCTCGACTCGGGCCCCGACCCGCCGCCGTGAGTCCGTCGCGACGTGGTGGCCCTTCAGGTACTCCTTCCAGAGGCCCATCGACGCGGTGGGAACGGCCAGCTCGAATATCCGGACGAAGGCGGACGGGGAAACGGTGTAGCGGTACCCGGTCCACAGCTCTACCGCCGAGGAACCCGTCCACGCCTTGGGACCCGGGCCCTCCAAGATAATGTGCTTCGCTCGGTCCCACTCGGAGCGTCGAAGGTCGGGCCTCTCTCCCGGCCGGAGAAACCTATACCGGCCGTGCCCGATGCGGGCCACCACTCCCCTGTGCTTGAGGTCGCTTAGGATCTTCGCTGCTCGGGGATTACTGACGCGTCGTGCGAACTCCCCGGAGGTGAATTCCTCCTCGCCGAAGACGTGGGTTCCGACGTCCTCGTAGCGGAGCGCCATGTTCCTTCATATACGGAACATATATTTAAATGTTGCTGACTCGAGTTGAGCAAAGATTGCCGCAGCAGGTAGTCGCAAGACTGATTGCACCCACACAGGAAGAGACGTCGAGATCCGGCCCAAATTGCCCCTGACTTGAACACTCGACCCCGAGTTTCCCTCACCTGGGACCCCTCACAGGGGCCCTGTAGGTCGGTATGTAATGCCAAGGACTCCGTTCTGATTCCTGATCAGGTCGACGACCTTCCATTTCTGAGGTGCGAACTCACCCTCGAAGAGGCGTGTACCCGTACCCGCGATGATGGGAAATTGCATGAGGTGAAGTCTGTCGAGAAGGTTGCTTCGGATCAGGGAGCGGACGAGAGTTGGGCTCCCGTGCACCCCGATGGTTTTCCCACGTCGTGACTTGAGTTTCAGGACGGACTTTCGGAGGTCCCCCGACAACACGGTCGCCTTGCCCGTGGTGCCCCAGGGGGCTTCCTTCAACGAGTTGGTCACAACATACTTTCGCACCGTGTTGATGTGATCGGCAAACGGCTGGATCTTCGAGGACGGCCAAAACTGCGACCACTCGTCGTACGTCTTGCGACCCAGGAGCATTGCGTCTTCCTGCGCGAGCTGCCGGGACATGTCCCCCGCAACCTTACCGTTGGACATCCGAACTACGGCGGCGTACACGGTCTCAAATGACACGACCCCATCCAGCGTGATGATCAGGTGCGCGGCGACCTCTCTCACAAGATGCAATCCCCCATCGCTCGAGCCTCCGCCGACATGCAGTGCTCGGCCATGCCTTCCTCTAATTGACCGTCTCGGGCTCTGCCTAAGAGGACCCTGCTACTAAAGGGACTTCGGGCCGTCGCGACGTGGTAGAGACCCAAGTTCAGCGGTTACGCTCTCTCAGCAAGAGTGCGCCGAGGATCTCGCATCCGAGCATCGGAAGGGCAGAGCCAGATTGTTTGTAACGACCGCAGTTCCGGCTCTATCGGGCGCCTGAGCTAAGGCGATCGGCGAAATCGAGGATCCTCTTCCAAGAGTCCGAGCAGGCTTCGCGGTGCTCGGCGAACGCGCGGTCGAAGAAGCTGTGGGGTGCACCGGGGTAGGTGTGCGACTCGACTTCGATACCTCGGGCTCGAACGAGCCCGGCGAACTCTTCGAACTCCGCGGGGGGAGTTCCCTTGTCGTCGCCCGCGAGGAGCATGAGGAGCGGGGCCTTCATCTTCGGGATGGCGGTGCCGGCCCGCTGCATCGGTCGACCGCCGTAAAACCCGATGCACCCTGCGAGGTTCGCCTGATCGCCTGACTGGCGCCAGGAGTTCGCTCCTCCGAAGCAGAACCCGACGGTGAAGGTCGGCAGATCGGGCCGGTTCGCCGAGGTCCTCAGCCACTCAACTGCGGCCCGGACATCCTGGGCGATTCCCTCAGGTGTTGTCTTCTCGATATGCGGCCTGTACTCGAATGCGTCGTCCCGCGCTCCGACCCCCGCAGTGCGTCCGAAGTAGTCGATCGCGACTGTTCGATAGCCGGCCTCCGCGAAGCGAACGGCCAGGTCCTCGTAGTAGGGGTGGAGGCCACGAACGTCCGGAAGGATCACCACTCCGGCGAGTCCAACTTCCCTCGGGAAAGCCGAGTACGCACGGAAGCGGTTCCCGTCTGCCGACGTGAGCTCCCTTGGGCCGTGCTCCCCTACAGGACCGCGGCGGGGAGGTTCAGGGGCTCGCGAGTCATCCGCATGGCACATAGACGGAACCAAGCCCCAGCACGGTATGAATTAGTGCCACGCTCCTTTCCGCAAGTGTCCGCAGTCGGCTGCGGCTGAGCCCCCCTCGCGTAACGGTAATCTTGGCCGACCCCCTCCTGGTGCCGTGTCCGGGGAGTGCCCCAAGTGCGGTGGACCAAACACCCCTGAAGCACAGGTGTGCCAGTGGTGCGGTTCGGGGCTGACGTCGTCCGCTTCGGTTCCGCCTCCTCTCCCTCCGAGTCCTCAAGTCATCGTCGAGCAGGTCCCGGTCGAGCGGACCCCATCCGCGTATTGGGGAGTTCGAATCATCGTCTTCGCGGTGTTCATAGCCGTCATCATCGCGATAATCGCCTCTGTCGGTACGGGTCCGCCCGCCTCGCCCGGTTCCTCGGTCAGTATCTCGGGTCTCGATGTGAAGTCCCCCGACAATGCCTGCGGTCTGAGCGGGGATGACTCGGGAACCGTTACCCTCAACCCCCCAGACGGGGGCATTCCATACATAGCGTGGGGATTGCCAGGGCCAGGAGGCAATGTTCCGTGCACGGTCACGGCCGTGTCCACGAATACCCCCGGCTTCTACCTTTTCGGCAGCCTGCCTTACACCGCCTCCTCGCTCGCGAGTGTCCTCATCATTTCGATGACCACGCCCTCCTCGTTCCAAGGCGTGCTCAACGTCACGTTCACCTAGGGGCCACTTCGGCCTCACCCAATGAAGACGATGACCAGCGAGAGGAGGATCAGTACGACGACGCCGATCCTGACCCAATGGAATGTCTGCGCGGTCGTCTGGTCGATCCGACGGATTCGGTTCAGCAACTCGTTGGGGTCGTTCATCGGCGTCGATTGCGGCGTCCCGGACCAGGGAATGCTGCCGGACATGTCCCCCGACTGGCGCCGGTCTTCAAGAGGCCGACGGCTGGGTGCAGCAGTTGTTACACTCAGGTCCGGGTAGGGTGGTCCAGCGATTGCTTCGAGCCCACGTTCCTCCCGCACCGTCTACTGGGGCGAGGAGCCCCGTCAGTTCCGAGGAATATATGCTCGGTGGATATTTGCCGAAGCAACGCGATTCCAGTCCAGAATGGCTGAAGGATTGCGTGCACATCCGGGACCAGGGATTCGTCTCGAAGCGCGGCCGTCCGAGCGCTGCCGTATAGGTCGCCCATCGCCCTACCGGGCGGCGCCTCGCCTCGGAACTGGCCTACTGGTCGCCGCGGTCAGCCTGATCCTTGTCTCCCTCACTCTGGCCACAGCTCCCGTGGGAGCGGCTCATTCTCCCCCCTCGACTGCCCCTCACCCGACGGCATCCGGTACCGGCCGCGTCTGCAACAGCACCGTGTGGCAGTCGAGTGTGCTGACCATCGACACCCCGGGCTGCTACGCGCAGTTTGTTGTGGAGTACAACGACCAGAACGTTACCCATTCAGGTCCGTCGGAGTCCTACGCTTTTGGCTTTGCTCTTCCTTGGATCGCCGAGATCAATGCCGCCGGCGACATCGTGCGGCTGGCAAGCGAGGGATACGAGGTCCCGCAGAACACCCCTACTCCCTATGGGTCCAATACCTCCGTCGTGTCCTGGTCCACCACGACATCGTCGGGACCGAATGAGGTGAACGTCACCCTCAACCAGACACTCAACGTCACCGCCGGAAGTGGAGTGTGGAACGCTACGACCTGCAGTTTCTTTGGGGGCAGCTCCTGGGGGGGATGCGGGACGGATTGGACCATTTCTAACACAACCTACGGCACCGCCAATCTGAGCGTAACCTTCCTCCTCGTGAGCGCCAATGCGAACACATCGATCGGCCAGTCGAGCAACGGCACGTATGCAGTGAAGTTCGATGTCGGAATCAGCGACTGGCGCTGGGCCGACACGTCCGATCGGTTGGGCATCGCGTTCGGGGCGCCTCCCGAGCGTCTCGGACCCGTTTTTGTGTTCAACCCCTCCACGCAGATACTCTCGGAGGAGCAGAACGGGAGCCCCTTTGCCAGCCTCGTGTTCGGGGGCGAGGGGGACTTGTCCTACCCCGGCGGTGGGACGTCAACCGCCAACGTCAGTGATCAGGTTGAACTTTCAACCGCACCCTTCCCGTCGGCTGCGTTTGCCCTGCTCACTTTCGAGAACAGTCGAGGAGGTTACTCGAGCATGAATTATGATCCGTGGGTCGAGTTTTCGCCCGATGGAGTGGTCATACCTCCGGGCGGAACGGCACTCCCCGGGGGCGGCTCGCCAGGCTCCGGCATCCTGGGAACGAACGAGGTGCTGGTCGCCTCGGCCTTGATCGCTGCGGCGGGGGTTTCCCTTGGGGCCGTCGGACTCGTGAGGCGCCGAAGTCACGCCCGGCGAGACGGCGAGGAACTCATGGCGGATGTGAATCGACTGATCTCTGAACGACGGAGACCACCACCGCCGCACTGACCATGGGCAGGAGCTGACGACCCGGAACAGGCCATCCGTGCGAAAGTCCTTCTGGATTCGTGGTTCCGTTGCGGTCGGGCGATTCTACGCGGATCGAATCGGAGGCACTCCCCCTTGGGGGGCCTAGGCTCGAGAGGGGACAGCTCGCGATCCGGATCATCATCCACTTGTCTCTGACGGGCTCGCCGGAGCCCGGCGGGAATGCCTCTCCGGAATCCACCCAGCAAGGAATGGCCGCACGGCTTGGGGCAACGCAGGGGGCGGTCTCGAAGGTGCTCCGGGACCTCGTTGCCGTCGGCGTGGTCCGTCACGAACATCACCGGGTTCGAGCGGAGGTTCGGCGAGTGCGAGCGTATTTCCTGACTGCTCAAGGCGTCGAACTGTCCATACGGTGTCGCGCGGCATTTCCAGAACTCGATCGGACGGGTTGACCCGGCACTGCCGCCGTGCGGTCGAGAATTGGTCAGCGCTCCTCTATCGCGCCGTCCCCGGGCCGCTCTCCGTCAGGCCAACAGCCCCGCCCTGGTCAAGTGCCAATTTGTTTCCTGTCCTCCATCCCCTCGCTACAGCCCTTGTTCGCCGGGCCAGATGTGAGCACGCCTGGGCGCCGCGACGGCTGTGAGCTGCCGGGGCCGTGCCCTCGCGCCGGACCGTCGGCGGGTTGATATTCACGGGGTCGAATTCGCACTCGATGAAGAGTCCGCCACCGAGGCGACTCTCGATCGAGGACTTCCGACCGAATTCCTTGGACGAGATCGTGGGGCAGAAGCCGACCGTCGCGCGACTACGACGGATCCTCGATGGGGTTCGCAACGGCGTCGTGGTGCCTCCCCACCTCCTCTTCCACGGTCCGCCGGGCGTGGGTAAGACCGCAACGGCTCGCGCGTTCGCGCGAGAGGCTCTCGGAGAGATGTTCGAGGTCGGCTACACCGAGCTCCGGGCGTACGACGATCGAAGCCCGCAAGCGATGACCGGATTGATCGAACTCTCACGGCATCACTCCCTCGGGGGAGCCCCGTTCCGGATCATCTTCATCGACGAGGCCGAAGCACTCGCTCCCGAAGCACAACTCATCCTCCGGCCGGCCATGGAGCGAGAAGGCGGTTGGTCGGTCTACATCCTCTCGTGCAACGAGTTGAACGCCCTCGCGAAGGCGATTCAGTCGCGATGCACGTTGCTCGAGTTCACTCCGGTCGACGCCGGTGAAATTCGTCGCGCGCTTTCCATCGCTATCCCCAAGACCCCGTTTCGGTTCGATCCTGAAATCATTGAATCTATCGTCAAGCGCTCGAACGGGATCCCACGAGAAGCGATGAAGCTCCTTCTCGAAGAGGGCGGAGCTCAGCCGCCTTCGTGAGTCGACGCACCGAGCAATTTGTCACCGCGACGGACCGCCTCGAGCGCACGAGGTGGAGAGCACGCCCTGACCCGTTGTGCGGTGGGTCGGGGGAGTCTGCCACGGCACGCAAGTGGGCGCGGGAGAGCGCCTCTCGCCCGTGTCTGATCGTCAATGGGGGAATCGTTTCAGACGACACGGACCAGTTCGAAGGCCGAGCCCTCCGAACCTTCCGCGAGAACGAAGTTCGAGGTCCAGGGCGAAACGCCGTGGACGAAGATGCGGGACTGCCGCATTGTGACCTCCAGGCGGATGGAGGCGGTCGCCTGGACCGCGGCCAGGAAGGGCGAGGCCTTGCGCACGACAATGATCGCGTGCGCCGGCACCCCCCGCACGACGCTCTGAATGCCCGTGGGCAGACGGGGTACGGTGTCGCTCGATATCGCCTGACCCAGAGAAAATGCAAGGGCTTCCAGGCCCTGACCGGAGAGGACCATCAGACCCGGCGATGACGGGGTCGCACGGTCTCGGATGTGCTTCGACGCCGAAGACTGCGCAGGATCCCCTGCCGGGGCCGCGAACTCGAGACGGTCGACGGGAAGGAGCAGGTGCGGGAGGTCCCCCGATTCGGGGAGGTGTTGCCGACCCGTCAGGATCCTCAGGTGGTCGAGGAGGCGATCCCGGGGAGCCATGGTCGAGAGCAGCTCGAGGACGTCCTGATGGGACTGGCTGGAGTGGCTCGCGAGGACGACCGGGCCCCCGCGGACCAGCGCGTGGGCCACCGCCGGAAAGGTGAGCAGCTGTCCCACCTGGATCGGTGCCGAGTCGTCCATCTCGATCGAAGTGATCTTTCCGAACGGCAACCGGCCGAAGTTCTGCGCGTAGGCCCTCGCCCCGGGCCAGAGGTGCCCGGGCATGGAATCCGGCTCGGGGTCCGGGCGCCCCGGGCGCAGCGAGGAATAGGGAAGGGCAGGAAGGATGGTCTCGAACTTCCCTCCCTCCAGCGTGTACGGGTAGACGGGGTTCGCGATGCGCACCCCGCGGAGCTTGTGGACGGTCAACCAGCGCTGGAGGCGCTCTTCGGAGGCGTCGCGGTTCGCCACGACGACCGCGTTGACCAGGTAGTCGAGGGGGGTTTCGTCCCCGCGCTCCACGACGAACACCAGATGGGCGGGCGTGCGACTCATCCGATACAACAGCAGCCGTTCGATCTGCGCTCGATCGGGAACGGCTCCGCCGCTCTCGCCGGTCGGAGCGAGATACTGTTCGACCATGGCATCCCACGAGTCGAGCACGATGAGGGAGCGATGACCCTCGGCGAGCTGCGACCACGTCTCTTGAAGCGGAGGCGGCAGCCACAGGAACGAGGCCGCCTCCCGCTCCTCCCGCGAACCGGGCGCGAGGAGACCGCCGCGCGCAGCGGCCATGATGTGGGCCACATCGTGGACGCTCTCGCCCATGCTCGAGGTGTCGATCACCTGAATCGACCCCCCGCCGTGGTTCGCGATCCAGGGGAACTCGCGGGAGAGTTCCGGATTCCCGACCCGGCTGGTGACGAGGAACTTGTCCCCCCGGAATGCCTCAAGCAGGGTCATCGCGAGCGTCGTTTTCCCCGAGCCGGGCGGCCCCCGGACCAGCAGCGACTGGGGTCCAGGAAGGTCCATGAAATCGCGGAGTTCGGGAGGTAGCCGAACGACAGTACTCATCGTACACCCCGGTTCGTGAGGCAATCCTCCACGGTTACTGGACGCCGCGTGAGATATTGTTGTTGTAGCGCAGGAGACGACGCAGCTGGGCGGTGCGCCGGTTTCGAGCCGGTTTCGGGTTGATGAATCCGGTCATCCAGCTGAGCGACGGGGGCGCTGCATCCGAAGGCAGTTGTTTGGGCGCAAGCTCGGTCGCAGCCGCGCTGGGGCCGTTCCCAGCGTTCCACCACCTATCCTCGCCGCTTATAGCCCACCTGCCCGGTTCCCTCGGTGAGGACCCGTGGACACGGTCGTGGATCGCCCGGAAATCGAGGTCCTTCGCGTTCGAGCGGACATGAGGGGAAAGGGACCGAAGGCCGCGTTCGACGCGCTGGAGTCGAAGCTGCCCTCGTTGAAGGGCCGCAGGTTCTACGGGACGTATCGGATGCTGGACGACGGCGAAGAGTACTACGCTTGCGTGGAGAGGCTTCCCGCCGAAGACGCAGCGGCCCTCGGGCTCGAAGCCGGCACGATCCCGGGAGGGAGGTACGTCCGTCGCCGGGTTTGGGACTGGGAGTCCGTGGTCGCCGCGGGTCGGATGAAGGAGGTCAGTGACGGGTTCGCGCGAGGCTACGACCTGGACCCGGACCGACCGTCGATCGAGTTCTACCGCAGCATGCAGGAGTTGCACATCCTGCTCCCGCTGGCTACCGCAGCCGCCTCACCGTCAACATGACCCAGCTTCGAGTGTCGGTCCGGGCGGAGCTCGAACGCAAGCTATCCTCCCTGCTCGACCTTGAGAAGCGCCCCTCCCGGTTCGGGGACTCCCTGAGCTACGTTGTCGGCGGGCGAGAGATTGCCCATTTCCACGGGGACAGTCGAATGGACGTCCGCCTCACGAGAGAGGAGATCCGACGTCTGAAGACGGAGCAAGCGCTGGACCACAGGGTCCGGACCCGCGGACCCTCGGCCGACTGGGCGGAGGTCCACGTCACCAATGCCAAGGACATTCCGTATGCGGTCTCTCTGGTCGAGGAGGCGATTCGTGCGAACTCCTGAGCTGTCGGGCCCCCGGGCCTCACTAGGAACACAGGTCGCAACGACAGGTCGCTGCCGACGAGCCCTCTGGCCACGCGACTGGCGGGACGGGCGGGGGTTCAGGTGCCTCCCCTTATCGAGAGATGGCGACGATTCCGGGCCCAGACGGCGGCGCGGTCGGTCCATGATATGAGGGAGCCTGGCTACGGGTAGCTCGGAGATGGAGCCGAGGATCTCCCTGGTCACTCTCGGGGTCCGGAACCTCCCGCGCTCGGTCCGATTCTACCGCGACGTTCTCGGATGGAAGACCAAGTACGCCGACGGTGATCCGATCGCGTTCTACCAGTTGAACGGGTTGGCCCTGGCCCTGTTCGGGCATGATGCCCTCGCGAAGGATGCCCGGGTAAACCCCAGACGGCAGGGGTTCCGCGGAGTCACGCTGGCCCACAACGTCCGAAGCCGCCGGGCGGTCGACGCGACCTTCGCTCAGGTCCAGCGGCACGGGGGTAGGGTCGTCAAGCTTCCCGAGGTCGCCGAGTGGGGAGGCTACAGCGGGTATTTTGCGGATCCGGACGGGCACCTGTGGGAAGTGGCGCACAATCCTGGGTGGAAGCTCGACAAACGTGGTGGCGTGATATTGCCCTAGTCGGCAGATCACCCACTCCGCGCGGGAATTTCCTGTTCCGCTCGAAGCGCTCTAGTGCACCCGAGTCGGCATCCCGAGCCAACGAGCTGCCTGCACGTCGCCTCCGGTCGATGCGGGGGATAGCGGCCCCTGCGACGCGACCGGCGCGCCGACCAGGGCGACCTCGACGAGCGAGCCGGGCCCGTCCTCGCCGATGAAGAGGTTTCCCGTCGCCGGGTCGATGGCAATCGCCCCGGGTAGCGTGCCGTTCCCGAGGAAGATGGATCCCACCACCCGGTTGGTCGAGGCGTTAATGATGGAGATGTTCCCCGAGGCCGCGCACGAAACGTACAGGAGCTCCGTGACTGCGTTGTAGGCGTAGGCATCCGGCCATGCGCCGAGGGTAAAGTTCGCGGCGATCTGGTTGGTCGCGGGATTCAGGGCCACGCCCTGACTCCCGGGGCCCATCCAGAGCCACCCGCCGAGCATCACGTAGATCAAGCCGTTCAACGGGTCGAAGAAAGTGGAGGTGGGTCCTTCCTCCCCCGGCATCGAGACCTGGGCGAACGCAGTGCCGTTGAGCTCCCCGATCTCCGAGACCGCGTTGTCGCCGCGCGCCGGGAAGTAGATCACGTGGGTGGTCTCGTTGATCGCATAGCCGTTTCCGCCGCCCGGATTCAGGTCGATCGGCAGAATTTGGGTCACGGCGTAGGTGTTGGGGTTGATCGACAGGATGGAGTCCGGAGGGTTGTTGGCCAGGACGAGCAGTTGCCCGGTGGCGGGATCGAGCTGCTCGCCCACCATGTATCCGAACGGACTGTAATCCCGCGTCGTCTGGATCGTCTCGGTGGTCGTGTTGATCACCGTGAGGTTGCTCGAATAATCGTTCGAGACGAACAGGAGGTGGTTGGACGGGTCGACCACAAGTCCCCGCGCGTCGGCTCCTGTGGGGAGGACCTGGGTCACTTGGAACGAATTCGGGTCCAGGATGGTCACGGTCTGGGAGAACTCCGAGGCCACATACATCAGGCCGTTCTCCGGATCGTACGTCACGTACTGAGGCCAGAACCCGACGGGGATGCCGCTGACGTTGATCTCGGCGATGGTCGCAATGACCGCATAGTGGGGGGACGCACTCGCCGTTCCACCGCCCGCCGGGGTCGGGGCATGGAGGGCATAGAGAAGCGTAGCCACCACGGCAACCACCACGACGACAACGACCAGCGCTTGCCGTAGCCGAGGCGAAATCGACATGGGCCGAGGGTCCCCCCGTCCCACCACCATCTACTGGATGCTCCCTCACTAGATGGGCTTTGTCCTCTCGTGCCGGTGGCTCGACCGTGTCGGTCCTTCAGGCGGAGGTAGGCTGTCGGGGCGTTCCGCAGCACGGGCGCTACCCCGACTCGGTCCAAGATTGAAATAGTGGGACCGCCCCTGAGGGCTCGCCCGTTCCGGGGCCCGGGGAACTGTGACCGCAACCGAGGATCTCTTCACTCCGATCCACAAGGGACTTCGCGCGATGATCTACAGCCTCTCCGGACGACTCCAGACGAATGACTTCGCGGACACCGCCTCCACCACGGCGCTGGCCACCGACCTCGAGCACGAGTTCGAGGTCGCTCGGTCCGCGGGTTGCATCCTCTGTGTACTGAGCCACCATGCCACGGATGAGGAAACGCAGATCTTCCCGGCGAGCGCAAAGGTCGGGAGCCAGCTCATCGCCCAACTGATCGAGGAGCATCACGAGCTCACTCGTCGCGAGGTCGCTCTTGCGAAATCGGCCCGAGACCTCCTCGCGATGGATTCCCCGGAGCGAAGGGTCGAGGCGGGCGTCCGTTTGAACCAGGAGGCCAACGAGCTCTTCGGCGTCTACATCGTGCACATGAATCGCGAGGAGACCGAGCTGGTTCCGTTGATGAGGGAGCATTTCTCCAACGAACAGATGGCGGCGATGCGCGGTGCAATCATCGGGCAGCTGCCACCGGATCGTTTCATGGCCATCCTCGGATGGATGCTTCCCGCGTTGAACGTGGGTGAGCTCACGGAGTTCTTGGGCGGCGTGCGGCGAGGAGCCCCACCCCAGGTCTTCCAGGCGATGACCAACGTCTGCGCCGCTAAGGTCGAGCCCACCCGTTGGAAAGCGGTCAAGCTTCGAGTGGGGTTGTAGGGTCCCCCCGGGCCACGCTCGAGAGCTCACGAGTCCGGCCCCGGCCAGCTGCCGACCGAGCGCGACGGGGGCGCCCCGGGAGGTGGTGCCGCAACGACGGCCCGTGTCCATCGGGGCACCTTCGATGCCCCCCGTTACCCCTTGGGATACGGAGTGCCGGGACGCCCACGTCGGGGCCGCGGATAAAGTGGAAAGCGAATCCATGCACTTCGTCCGTATCGCTCCGCGGCAGGGTCAATATATCGGAAGCTGCTTCGGAGTCAATGCGAGTCTCCCCGCCCGTGTCCCTCAGCGCACGGGAGTGGGCG
>Ga0335078_10009207_pt1 | contig 14638 bp, 14 predicted proteins | sample Lox_Sample_32_FD_206711 | JGI IMG/M metagenome (GOLD analysis project Ga0335078, IMG submission 206711) | Soil microbial communities from Loxahatchee National Wildlife Refuge, Florida, United States - Lox_Sample_3.2 | ecosystem: Environmental > Terrestrial > Soil > Wetlands | place: USA...
AGCTTGTCTCAGATTACCAATCTGCTGGACCGCGCCATCACGCTGGCAACCGAATCTGGAACGGGCACGGTCAGTGACACACAGCGCGCCGCGATTCAGGCGGAGTATGCCTCGATCGGGTTGGAAATCAACCGCATCGGCTCCACGGCAACGTTCAACGGCACTTCCGTATTCACCTCGGCGACCACCTCGATCTTCCTGTCCGACTCCAACTCGGCCAGCACCATCGGCGTCACCGTAGGCGTCTTGAACTCGTCGGGGACGGGAGGTCTCGGCCTGAAAACCGATCTCACTACGCTTACGAACGCCCAAACCGCACTGACACAAATCAACGAGGCCATCACCACGGTTGCCGCCACCAGAGGCGACATCGGCGCCGGCGTTAACCGGTTGAATGCGGCATCGGCCATCATTACGAACCAGGTGCAAAACTTGACCTCGGCGCAAAACGGAATCCAAGCCGCCGACATCTCGCAGGTCGTCGGTAATCTGTCGCAAGAATCGATCCTGGACCAGACCGGCATCGCGGCTCTGGCGCAGGCCAATTCGGTTCAGCAAAACGTCTTGCAGTTACTGCGGTAAGGAGACACTGAAGCGTGATGGCCGAGTTGCGCGGCTCGGCCATCACACCCCTTCTCCGAAGGCCACGGCAACGCGCCCGCCAGACGCCGGGGCCACACGGAGCTAGGGCCAGAAGTTAGGAGTCTTTATCCATGAGCGCCGCAACGACCGCGGTTTCTACTCTTCTAAGCAACGGAGGGCTCGGCACAGGTCTAAATGTCGCCGAAATCGTGTCTCAAACGATCGAGGCGGATTCGGCGCCGCTCACGCTGCTCGAAGACCAGCAAAAAACCCTCACCGCGGAAACTGCCGCCCTCAACAATATAAGCGACGATCTAATCAGCCTGCAAAACGCGGTCGATAATCTCACCTATTTCACCGGCGACTTGAGCTCCCAACAGGCGACTTCCTCGGATATCTCCATCCTAAGCGCCACGGCGGGTCCGACCGCGCAACAGGCCGTCCACAGCATCGTCGTGAATTCTCTCGCAACAACCTCGACTTACTACACCAATCCCGCGACCTTGCCGGCCACGGGTAACACCCCGCTGGCCACCGGAGGCACCTTCAAGGTCACGGCGGGAACGAACACAGCGTCTTTAACGATTAATTCAACCAACAATACGCTCAACGAACTAGCCGCGGCCATCGACAACTCGTCGGTCGGCAACGCGGTGACGGCCACCGTGGTCCAGGACTCGACGGGCGCGCGCCTGGCTGTCGTCAGCAACACCAGCGGCGCCCCCGGCGATTTCACCATCACCGATACCGGAAATTCGACTGGCCTGAACTTCACCAAGCCGGTCACCGGCACGAATGCTTCCCTGACCGTGGATGGAATCCCGATTTCCAGCGCCACGAATGTTGTTACGGGCGCTCTGCAAGGCGTGACTTTGAATCTCTCCGGCTCCAACACGAATGAAACGGTCACTCTCGACGTGCAACCGGACGACTCGCAGGCCGTTTCCGCGGTCAATCAGTTCATCACAGCCTACAATAAAGTCATCTCGGATGTGAACGCGCAAACCGCCGTAAATGCGAATACCGGCAGCACGGGAGTTCTGGCCTCGGATAGCACCTTGAGCCTGGTCCAGGATGAGCTTTTCAACGCCATTAACTATTCCGAGAACGAAACGATCTCGAGTCTTGCCGCACTTGGGGTCAATCTCCAAAACGATGGCACCCTTCAATTGGATACTGCCACCCTCTCCAATGCCCTGAATACAAATTTCAGCTCCGTCCAGAGTTTTTTTCAATCCACGACCACCGGCGCGGGGCAGGCGCTTTCGACCGCCCTGAACAATTTGACGGACCCGACCTTAAGCCCGGTCGCCTTGGATGAACAAGGGATTGCCAACAATCAAACGGACCTCGCCAATCAAATCGCCACATTCAACGCCAACCTGGCGCAGGAACAGATTGCTCTCACGGCCAAGTACAGCGCGGTCAACGTGGTTTTGCAGCAGCTTCCGGTTTTGCAACAACAAATTAGCAGCCAATTACAGAGCCTATAAAATGAAACCCAATGCGATCGCAAGACAGTACCGCGAACTGGCCATCAAGGGGGCAACGCCCGTCGGCCTGATCGTTATTCTCTATGACATGGCCATCGAGTCCCTGGGTCACGCCAAGCGCGAAATCGACAACGGAAATATCGAAGCGCGCACAACGGATTTGAACCATGTGCTGCTGGTCATCGGCGAACTGGAGCGCTCTTTGAATTTCGAGGCCGGAGGCGAGGTTGCCAAGCGTCTGGCGGCTTTCTACGACGTGGCCCGCTGCAAAGTCCTCGAGGCCAACATCAAAGCCAGCAAGCTCGTAATCGATCGGCTTTCCGATGTGCTCTGCTCTCTCCGCGATGCCTGGAAAATTGTGGAACAGAAGACGGCCGGAAAGAGCGGGGCGGAACTCGCCAGGGAGACCCCTCGCCCTTCGCCCGTTTATTCGGCGCCGTCGCCGCAGGACGACGATCGGCCGCAACTTCGATGGAGCGCGTGATGGAAAACCAAAAACATGAACGATTCATTGTCGCCAATGAAATGCTGAGCACTTTTTTGCGAAGAGTCGACGGCCTGGCCACCGGCACGGAATCGATTACCGAGGCCGATTTGCAGGCCTTGTCGCGACGCCTTTCGATGCTGGCCCCGGAAGTGGGCGACGCTTCGCGCGGAGAGAATCTTGACGAAGACCTGCAAAAGGAAATCGCCATCTACGTCAAAAATCTGCGCGCCCTCCAGACCGCGTTGGAAAAGGTGCGCTGCATCATGCTCGCCCGCAAGGTTCAGTTGGATAGCGAGAGGCGCCACCTCTACGGATTGCAAAGCTGGGTCAACGCCTATAATCAAACCACCTGACGCGCGCCGGATCAGCCGCTGAGGCTTCTCACGTGCGCCCGCGCGTGCGTTTCGTCCGTGAAAAGGCCACAGGCGCTTTTCAGAGACGCTTCGCTGCCAACTTCTTGAATTGAAATTTCCAAATCCGCCGGCGCGGGTTCCAGCGAATTCTCCATCTCTCTCTTGCGAGAACCGCCGCCCGTAATGTGGAGCAGAACGGCGGCTTTCGGCGCGATCTCGCCGGAACTCGCCGCTTTTATCAAGGAAGCCAACGCAACTCCTGCGGCGGGTTCGATATCGATGCCCTCGCATCTCTCGAAGAGATTCATTGCCTCCAACACCTCTTCATTGCAAACGGCCATCATGTCCCCACGGCTTTCCTTCAATACATCGAAGATTCCGCCGGCCATGGAATAGGGCGGCCGTTGATTGGAAAGCACCGAAGCCACGATGGTTTCCACCGAGGCTCCGGCCACAACAGGGCCGAGTTCGAGGAACTCCCTCCGCCCTGCTTTCCACGAATCGACAATCGGGGCGAACGGCGCATTCTGGCTGAGCATCAAACGCGGAAGATCGCGGCCGAATCTGGAATCTCCTACGAGCCTCTTTGCCGCTTCGTGCGCCGCGATGGCTCCAGCGCCGCTACCAATCGCTTGAAAATAATAATCCGGCAGCTTACCCATGGCTTCCGTTGCGGCGAGCATGGCAGTGGCCATGCCATCGCGGCGGCCCACGTTTTTCATTCCCCCTTCGCAAACAAAACCCTCTTCGCGCGAAATTTTTTCGGTCAAGGAGATGGCATCGCTGTATCCGGCGCGTCCAGTCAGGCAGATAATTTTCACGCACGAATGGAGGCGGCCGGCGAACCGCATTCGGCTCATCCCGCTCTCGGGAACGACGATCAGGCAGGGGATTTCGTTTTCCGAGCACGACCAGCCGAAGGCCGCGGCAGAATTCCCCGCGGAAGCGACCACCAGCGCCCGAAACCTGCGCGTCGGGATTCGCGATAAGACCCCGCATACTTCCAGGTCCTTGAAGGTCGCGGTCTCGAGCGCCGCGCCCCGCTCCGGCCAATAGCCGCTAAAGGCGATCCAGAGATTCGGAAGCCGAAGGATCGCATTTAGTCTTTGGCTCTGGTAGGTTACGGACGCGCCCGCGCTTGCTAATCGTTTCCCGTTGGGCAGCCAGCATTGGTAGCGGTACATGCCCTCGGCGCGCTCATCGCATTTCAACGTGCGTGAAGAATAGAAAGTGCTGAGCAACGCGGGTGCGTGCGCACGTGGACACGACAGCAAAAAGCCGTCGTCGTCCATTTGAAAGCCGCATGCCGCGCAGACCAGCTTATATTTCATTGGATTCTTTTCGCTGCGGGATTCCCCTCAACTTGATTTGTTCACGCCGCCCGCGTGCCGGACTTCGGCGCGACAACCGCACAGGCGAAAAACGAATCGCGCGACGGCCGCCCCGTTGGAATCTTCTAATGGTTGCCGGCTCAGCACACACCCTCCCGTTGCAATTTTCTAATCCTCACGCGTCGCGCAAGGTCCGATTCCTGCCTCTTTTCATCCGTGGCGCTATTTTCGTGAACCTCCCGGTTAAGGCAGGATTTGGCTAGAAGCAATCCAAGTTCCTAACTCTCACACGTGCTTTGAAAATCTCGGGCCTTCGAGAAACGGGGAGCTTTCCGCATGCGCGCTTGCACGCTGCGGTCCGCAAATTGCATGCATTTTCAAGGGTAAACTACGTTGCGCGCTAAAGAAGAGATGCCTGCAATTCCCCAGATGGAAAACGAAACAGCAGAGTTGTCCTCGACCGTCCAGGAGGCCCGGACGCTGGACCCTTCGAATTGGGAAAACTTTCGAGCGCAGGCTCACCGCATGCTCGACGACATTCTGGATTACACACAAAATATTCGGCAGCGCCCCGTTTGGCAGCCAATCCCTGACGAAGTACGCGATCGATTTCAAAGCCCTCTTCCCTCCGCGCCCTCTTCTCTCGCCGAAGTCCATCGCGAATTTATGAACTACATCCTGCCGTACGCCGCGGGAAACGTTCACCCCGGTTTCATGGGCTGGGTGCAAGGAGGCGGCACTCCCGTCGGCATGCTTGCGGAAATGCTGGCGGCGGGACTGAACGCAAATGTGGGCGGCCGCGATCAAATTCCCATCGAAGTCGAGCATCAAATCACGCAGTGGATGCGCGAAATATTCGGCTTTCCGAAAAGCGCCACCGGACTATTCGTCACCGGCACGTCGATGGCGAACTTCATCGCAGTGGCCATCGCTCGAGACGTGGCACTGGGTTTTGATGTGCGCGGCCAGGGCGTGGCCGCAAAAAGGAAACGCCTGGCGGCCTATGGCTCGACGGCCGTTCATAGTTGCGTCAGCAAAGCGATGGACCTCTCCGGAGTGGGAAGCGAAGCTCTCCGCCTGATCCCGACCGGCTCCAGCCACCGAATCGACCTGTCCGCTTTGGAAAATGAAATCAAAAAAGATCGCGCAAATGGCTTCACGCCCTTCTTAATTGTAGGAACAGCTGGCACTGTGGATACAGGAGCCATTGACGACCTCGCGGGCCTGGCCGATCTCGCGCGCCGCGAGAAGCTGTGGTTTCACATTGACGGCGCGTGCGGCGCCTTGGCGATGCTTGCTCCGGATCTTGCGCCGAAACTTCAGGGCATCGAGCGCGCCGACTCACTGGCCTTCGATTTTCACAAGTGGGGACAAGTTCCCTACGACGCGGGCTTCATATTGGTGCGCGACGGCGATCTCCACCGGAACGCGTTCGCCGCTTCCTCCGCTTACCTGAGGCGCGAAACGCGCGGCCTCGCCGCCGGATCGCAATGGCCCTGCGATTACGGCCCCGATCTCTCGCGAGGCTTTCGCGCGCTAAAAACCTGGTTCACGCTAAAAGTGTACGGCGCGGAAGCCATCGGCGCCGTCATTTCGCACACCTGCGCCCTGGCTCGCCGTCTGGAACGACGGATCCTGTGTTCGCCTGAACTAGAACTGCTCGCGCCGGCCGAGCTCAACATTGTCTGCTTCCGTTTTCGCGCCGAGGACTCGGACCGCGTGAATGCGAAAATCGTCATCGACCTGCAAGAATCGGGAAGCGTCGCGCCGTCCACGACCATCGTGGGAGGCCGCCTCGCGATCCGCGCGGCCATCGTAAATCACCGCACGCGCGAGAGCGATATTGACACACTAATTGACAGGACGCTGGCTTTCGGCCGCGCCGCATTGCAAGACGATGACGCCGCCCGCCGCGCTGCTCAAGCGGCCGCCGCGGAAATTCCTCCGCGGGTGAAATGGGAAGTGCAGTTGAAGGCCATCGAGGCCGTGCTGTCCTCGAATCCGGATTCCCTGGACTTGCGGTTTCAACGCGCCACATTGCTCGGCGAATTGGGACGCCTCGTGGATGCTCGAAACGACTACATCCAGGTGCTTCAACGCGACCCTCTTCATTTGGCCGCGTGGAACAATTTGGGCGCCGTCCTGATCGCCACGGGACATCGCGAGGCCGCGCGAATCGCTTATCAGGAAGCGGTGCTTCGCCATCCCGACGAAACCGTGACCCGCTTGAACATGGGAAACTTTCTTCTGGAACAGAGCGAGAGGCTGACGACTCGCGGGAGGGACAAGGAAGCGCTGCAACACAAGCGCGAAGCGCGCGAGCAGTTCGAGCACGCGTTGCGATTGCAACCGGACTGCGAAAAAGCGCATGAGGGTTTGTCCTATCTGCTGGACGATCTAGGAGAGGGCGAGAGTGCGGAACTGCATCGGCAAGCGGCCTTCCGCAAGCGGTTCATCATTCCGATGGCGTATCGCGGGGCCAGCGCGCCTGTCACGATCCTGCAACTGGTTTCCACCTTGGGAGGAAACATCCGGCTGCACGGCTTTCTGGACGATCGCATCTTCCACATGATCCTCGTGATCCCGGAGTTCTACGACTTGAATACTCCGCTTCCCCCACACCAATTGGCCATCAACGCCATCGGCGATGCCGAGGTGTCGCCCGGCGCGCTGCTGGCCGCCGAGTCCGTGCTGAAGCTCACGTCCACTCCCGTCCTCAATCCGCCCGCCGCCGTGCTGGCCACCACGAGGGGCAACAACGCAAAGCGGCTTGCGGGACTTCCGGGCGTCGTGACGCCTACCACGGCGACATTGTCGCGCGAGCAACTCTCCGGACCCGAGGCCGAGAGCACTCTCGCCGGCCTTGGCTTTGCATTTCCTCTCCTTCTGCGAGCGCCCGGCTTTCATACCGGGAGACATTTTCTGCGCGCCGAAAATTTCGAAGCGCTTCCGGCCGCGCTGGCGGAGCTTCCCGGACAGGATTTGATTGTCATGCAGTATCTCGACGCGCGAGGACGCGACGGAAAATCGCGCAAGTACCGGGCCATGATGATCGGCGGAGAAATCTATCCGCTGCACGTGGCGATCTCGAATCATTGGAAAATCCATTACTTCTCGGCGGAAATGACGGAAAACGCCGAGCACCGCGCGGAAGACGCCGCTTTTCTGGAAAACATGCCGGGCGTGCTGGGCCCGCTGGCCATAAAGGCGCTCAAAGGGATTCAGTCCGTTCTCGGCCTGGATTATTGCGGAATCGATTTTGGCCTGAACGAGCGAGGGGAAGTGCTGGTGTTCGAGGCCAACGCCACCATGTTGGTGACTCCTCCCGACAAAGACGCGCGATGGAATTACCGCCGCCCCATCTACAAGAGAATCCATGCAGCCGTGCAGAGGATGCTGATGGAAAAAGCGGTCCCGCGCGCGCTGCCAAAGCTGGGATAATGCCAAGCCATGTGGCGATGCGACCACAGGCTCCCGTATTGAGATTCGCGGGATCCATTACGCGGCGCCGCCAAGAAAAACGCTACGTGAGGTAATCGAGCAAATTCAGCGTGGTCAGGATTTGGTTCGTCGCGCTGAGAATCGCGTTGGTGGCGGTGCTGGCCTGCTCTAGGTTGGTAATCGAAGTCGCCAAATCCGCTCCAACCAGTGCATTCTCCTGCGTTCCCAACTGGACCTTGCTGTTATTCAGATTGGTCGTCGCGGATTGCACTTGCTGAAGCGCGTTTCCATAGAACACTTGCTGCGTGGTCAATTCGTTGAAGGCCGTATTCAAATTCGCATTGGCGGCCGCGATCCCGGAATTGGTCTGCAAGGCCGTGATCAGTCCGTTGAGCGCCCCCAAAATGTCGCCTGAAGGGTTTGTGAAAATCTGGCTTCCCGGTCGATTGACGGCAATCGATTCCTGCGGCGCAATCTGAACGGAATTTACTCCCGTATTGCCATTATATTTCACTCCATCGGGCTGGGAAGAATCGAGCACAAACGGCTGCGTCGAAGTCGCCGTCCCCGAAAAAACGTAATTCCCCTGATAGTTCAAATTGGCAAGACTGAGAATCTGATTTTGAATTCCCTGAATTTCCGAGGCAATAGCCTGCCGGTCCTCATCCGAGAGAGTCCCTGTGGCCCCTTCGGTCCCAAGCGAGATGGCCTGTGTCACCGCCTGCACGGCCGAGTTCAACGTCGAATCGATGGTCTGCTCTTCGGTTTGGAGATTGGAGTCGTTCGCCTGGTATTGGGTGTTCTGTGTGGTTGCCGAGTGGTTCAAGACGACCTGCGCTGCCGCCGCGGGATTGTCGGAAAGTTGGTTGACCGACTGGCCTGTAGAAATTTGTTGCAGGGCGGTATCCTCGGCCTGCCGATTCAGTGCGATGTCGGCCAGCAAATCGGGAGCGGGATTGGGATTCACGCGTATGCTCATAAGGACCTCACGTTCCGCTGACCATATCGATCGTCGTGGTCAAAAGTTCGTTGACGACGTTCACGAGGTTTGCCGATGCTTCGTACGCGCCCTGATATTGAATTAGGTTCACGGCTTCTTCATCGAGCGAAACTCCGGAGACCGCGCCTTGCTGGTCGGACAGCTGCTGTTGCACCAGGCCCACGGCCGTTTGCTCGGAGTTAGCCTGCGAGACTTGATTGCCGATTTGAAAGACCATATTCGAGTAATAATTTAGCGGCGTTTGTCCGTCGATGATCGTCTGATTTTGCAGATTCGCCAGCGCCACCGCGTTTCCATTGCTTCCGATGGTGCCGTCGGAACTCGCGGCGACCAAATCCGGATTGGTGATAGCCACTGCAATGCTCGAAGCCGCTCCGGTTACACCGGCGGGCTGGGTGAAGAAAGGCACGCCGGCATCTCCATTGGCGTCAAATCCCGCCAGACTCTGCGTGTTGACGGAAGTTTCCAGGTTATAGGCCAGCGTGTCGAGTTGATTCAGGATGCCGGGAATTGCCTGATCGCGCGCCTGAATGTCCCCGCCGAGGGACCCGCCGGTAATGGTTGAGGTAATGTCCGTTCCGTTAGCATAGACGTCGTGATATGTGGTGTTGGGATTGACCTCAGTGGTCAGCGCGAAACTTTCTCCCTCATCGACCAAAGCCGAACCGCCCGTGGTGGCGATGGTCACGCTCCCGTCCCCCGCGTCCGTTTGGCTGATGCCGATTAGCCCCGAAAGTTGATTCGCCAGTTGCGTTCGCTGGTCGATGAACGAACCGGCATTCTGCCCCACACCTTCCAGGGTGCTGATTTGCACGTTGAGCGAGGCGATTTGTTGCGTGAGCTCATTCACCTGATCCACGCCCTGAACCACGGAGAGATCGTCGTTGCTTTGCAAGGATTGGAGACTGGCGGCGTCCTGCTGAATGTCGGAAGCCAGGTTTTGCCCCGCCGTGATCACATTCTGGCGATACGTCGAACTGCCAGGGTCGGTGGATAGCTGCGTGAAGCTGTCGAAGAACGCCGTCAGCGGCGCTTGCAAACCCGAGCCCGACGTTTCGTTAAATATCGTCTGGACCTGGTTCATGGAGCCGAGAAAGGAATTGAGCTGGCTGGCCGATTGATTTTCCTGATCGATCCTCTGATCCAGCAGACTGTCGCGCACGCTGGTCGTCTGCCCAAGGGTCACGCCCGTTCCAAAAATCAGGTTTCCGACCTGCACGCTAGGGCTTTCTTGCAGATTGACCTGCTCGCGCGAATATCCCGGCGTATTGACGTTGGCGATGTTGTTGCCCGTGATTTCGACCGCCCCGCGATCGGCCTCCAGCCCGCTGAGAGCGATTCGGAGCGATCCAAGAAGGCTACCCATGATGTTCGCCTCTCTCCCTTGCCGCTGGCGCGGATGATCCTGGTTCGCCGGGACGCGCATACATCATCGTGTACCTCCCGATGTAATTCATGAGCACGTCAATGGTCTTTCGAGAGCGGCGCAAGTAGGCCGCGTGAATCTGGTTCAGCCGCCCTACCTCCACCTGCGCTTCTCCAAGCTCACGCATCACGCGGGACAGCCGATCCGCCCACGCCGCATCCTCGGGGCGAACAGCCGCGCCGTGCTTGTCCAGTCCGAGTTGTGCCGCGCAAGTTCGCTGCAACGCGCGAATGGCTGGATGGAGCCGCTGAATCTGCCGGCACAACTCTTCCTGCTCGGAAATTCGCCGGTACATGCCCTCCAGATCGAGGGCCACAAACTCCTTGCGGCAATCCACGAATTCTTGCGCCAGCAGGCGCAACAAAGAAAGGCGCCTCTCCAGTAACTCCAAATAGGTTTCGAGTTCAGGACGCATGGGCTACCCCATTTCGTCGAGTTCGTGTTCTTCTTCGTCCTGAGGACTGAGATCGGGATCTTGGGGCGGGGCAGGTTTTTCGGGAACGGCTGTTTTTTTGGAGCGTGGCTTCGGGGCTGGCTGTTCCTGCGGCTCGGGATGGGAATCGGAAAGCGGTTCGATCCGGGAAGGGACAATATCCGCCATGACTTGCTACTCTCGGCCTGCTAGGCCCGCTCGCTGGCTCCAAACGATTGATCGGCGATCGCGCCGGCCACTTGTGCGTTACTCGGGTTGTATTGGCCTGACCGGATGGTCGAGCGCAGCGCGCTGACTTGATCCTGCCGCACGTCCGGGACTTGATCCAGTTGTGACACAAGCTGCCGGACCGTCGCCTGTCCGCTGGACAATTGAAACGTGTCGTTTGGCTCGTTCGTGGCCGTCTGCTGTGTACTCTTCGCCTGCCCGAACTGGGCGTCATCATCGACGCGCCCTGTTCCTGCGCTTCCAGTAGCTGGATTCTGTGGATCAATTCTCATCTCTTTTTCCTCCTGCCGGGATTCCTTTCACCGCTGGCGTGGAATCCGTTCGGCCGCGAATAAGAGGACTCTTACTTCCCCTGCTCACCCAGCCTCTGACATGAACATCGGCACTTCATCCGAGACCTTTAATAGCAAGCCGGCGGCCAATCGCTGGCAAGCAGTGGCAACCGTCTGAAATCAAATCGGTTACTTTATTGCACCGGGTTTGCGCCATTTCCCGCTCGCGTGATGGTAGGTTCTAAGTATTTTAGGATCATGTTCTTGATCCCCAGCCCTCCGGAATTCCCCACGGCGCTGGCCATGGCGTGGATGCCCCATTCATCAAAGCTTTCTAATGTTGGGTCGCTATCTTCATCAGGATCCGTGAATGTCTCCTTCATCGACTTCCACAGGGATTCCAACAGCATCGATTCGAATTCCCCAGCCGCACTGCGCAATTTCGAAACTTCGTGCGAGCTGGTCGCACCTGAATTGGCTGTGCTCGCCAAAGTCATGGGTGGGTTCACGGTGGCATTCGCTGCAGCTTGGTAGACCGGGGCTACGCCGCCAAGAGGCATCACAGGACCTCCAAATCCGCCTGCAAAGCGCCCGCCGCTTTCACCGCTTGCAGGATGGCCACGATATCCCTTGCCGTGGCGCCAATGGATCGCAGGCCGCGGATCAGTTCATCGACGGTGGCGCCCTCGTTCAAGTGAATCGCTTGTGCGGGCGCTTCCGTGGCCTTCACGGTTGTCTCCGGCACAACTGTCGTCTGACCCTGAGATAAAGGCGCTGGCTGTGAAACCGCGAATTCAGTGACGACCTCGATGGCCAGATTTCCATGAAGGATTGAGCACGGCCCCAGCGTCACGTCCGCGCCCATCACCACCGTTCCGGTTCGCTCGTTGACCACCACTTTCGCGGGGGTCGAGAATTCCACCTGAAGTTCCTCGATGCGCGCGAGAAGGGACTGCACCGCATTGGGCGCCTTTTCGATCCCCGAAATTTCCACGCGCCGGCTGTCGATGGCCCGCGCGGAATCGTTACCCAGTTCTTTATCAACAGCAGCTGCAATCCCCTTCGCGGTGGCGTAATCCGGATTGGTGAGCAACAAGGACACGGAGGTGACGTCCTGCAAGCTCACGGACGTGTCCCGCTCAACGAGTGCGCCGCCCACGATCCTTCCGACTGTGGGGTGATTCACGACTTTGGATTGCGCGCGCGTACCCGTGGTGTATCCCCCCAGGACTAGCCCTCCTTGCGCGACGCCGTACACCAAACCGTCCGGGCCGTACAGCGACGTCAGCACCAGCGTGCCGCCCTCCAGGCTCTTCGCGTCTCCGATCGAGGAAACCGTGGCGTCGATACGCATGCCGGGCTGGGCAAAGGGCGGCAAGGTCGCCGTTACGAAAACGGCGGCGATGTTATGGACGAGCATCGTTTGCGGCGACGCCACGTTCACTCCCATCTTTTGCAAAATGCTGGCCAGGGTTTGAATCGAGAAAATCGTTTGCTGGCGGTCGCCAGTGCCGTTGAGTCCGGCCACGAGCCCGTAGCCCATCAGCATATTGTCGCGCACGCCCTCGACGGTGGTGATGTCCTTCAAATGCGCCGTATGAATTTTCACTTCGCCTGCGCGCACGGAGGAGCCGGCCGTGGCCAAAGCCAGGAAGCTTACGAGCGCGAGTTTTCGCCGGAACGGCATCAATTCCCTTAGAAATTAACCAGCTTCATTAAGGCCCGAATGATAATGTTCGGCTGCCGAATCGAGTCCGCCACCAAACCCTTGCCGATAATATCCGCCTGTAGATTGGAAATCTGCGAAGACAGAATCGTGTCGGTCGAGGAGATGTCTCCGGGACGCACCAGACCATGAACTACAATGGTCTGCCGATCGTTGCCCACGGTCAGGTCCCGCACGGCCTCGACGACGAGGACGCCGTTGGGGAGCGCTTCGACGACGCGCCCCGCCAGATTCAATGACAAGGTCGAGCCCAAGGTCGAGGCCCCTTTGCCGCTCAGGGTTTCCGAGGAGTTGGGAGAAAACAAATTTTGCAATCGGTTGGTTGCGGAAAGATTTCCGAGCGCGGCGCTGATTCCGGATGACGCGTTGAAGGAGCGCTGCTCCGAGCCCGTGCCGTTGGCCGTCGCCGAGAAATTGTCCACCACTTGGATGACCAGCAGGTCGCCGGTGTGGCGGGCCTTGTAATCCAAGGCGGTCTCCGTCATGGGCGCGGCGGGAAACCACAGGCTGCCGGTGGTGCGCGATTCCTCCTTGGAGACCGCGCGAGCACGAACGGTGTTCAAATAATCTTCGAGCGAGCTTTGCACCGTGGGCGGTTTTTTGTTTTTCTTGGAGGAATTAGACTGCCCAACGAAGATGCGCGGCGCGAAGAAACAGAACAGCGCCACCGCCGCGAAGCCCGCGCGCATCCTTCTCCGCGATTGCCGTCTGCATCTCATGCCATGGCCTCAGGCTAGAAATTCAATTCCAGGTGCGAGCGCCCGTCCACTTGCGCATTAAAAATTTTCCCTGTATCCAGCACGCGCACGGGGACCACCTGCCCCATCTTTCCCCGCTCGAGGGGAATCACATCCGCGATCATGCGCACCGCATCGGATTGGAGAAGCAGCGTGGCCTGCTCGCCGGGAGACACCAGGAATGCTGTTTTTGCGAGAACCAGAGAACGTGGGGCCGACTCCGTCTTGCTCCCGTTCCGGCTCAGCCGTGTGACAGCATCGAAACGAGCCTGCTGCGAATCGGCCGGAAGACGCACGGATACAAAGAAGGGCAGCACTTTCGGTTCCTGTGAAGTCCGCAACAGGAAACGCGCGCCCCGCATTCCTCGATCGAACTCCGCGCGCAGAACCTCCAGCCCCGCATCCCCGGGCCCGACCAGAACCTGCGTCTGAAGCAGTACGTCCTCCGGACGCAAACTTGCCGCCGAGGAAACTCCGCCGTGTTCGAGCGCACTTTGGATGGCCGCGAAGACTTCCTGCACGGTGATGGGGCGCGCGTCGCGGGAAACCACGATCCGTTCGGGGACGGCGACTGCGTCCGCAATCTCCCGGCTTGCGCCGATGTTTTCCATAACCCCGCTCCGCTGCAAGACGCGCGTGTTGCCGGGCTGCGGCGCTGCGCCGAGGGAAATTTCCTCGGCGCGCGCGCGCAGAGAAAGATCGGCGCCCAGGGGGAGAAGGTCGGACAGAAGGACGCTCGCCCCGGTAACGCGCGCTTCGTGCAGCAGCTCGATGCGCGGAATGCGTATGGCGTTCGCTGGCGCCGCGAAACAAGCTCCAAGGAAGATCGCAGTTCCGAAGCACGCGATTTTGTTTTTGGCTTCCATCGGCGCCTCCCTCTTGTTGCGTCAAATTATTGTGTCAACCCATTCACGGTCTGGAACATTTCGTCCGCCGCTCGAATCACGCGCGAATTGGCCTCATAGGAGCGCTGCGCGATGATCATGTTGACGAATTCCGTCACCACGCTCACGTTCGATTCCTCGAGGTTGCCCTGCATGATGCTTCCAAGCCCATCCGATCCTCCCGGCGTTCCCAAGATGGCGTCTCCGGAAGCCGTCGTGGGTTGCGACAGATTCTGGCCGATACT
>Ga0335078_10009208_pt1 | contig 14637 bp, 14 predicted proteins | sample Lox_Sample_32_FD_206711 | JGI IMG/M metagenome (GOLD analysis project Ga0335078, IMG submission 206711) | Soil microbial communities from Loxahatchee National Wildlife Refuge, Florida, United States - Lox_Sample_3.2 | ecosystem: Environmental > Terrestrial > Soil > Wetlands | place: USA...
GGCGGAACTCGCAAGCCACGCCGCGGCCCGCGAACAGCGTTACCGGCAGGTCGATCCCGGGCAGCTCGCCCGGTCCCTGCCCGGGTTCGCCGAGATCAGCGCCCCGGTCCTGGTCGCGATCATGGGCCGCCCGGGCCGGTTTCGCAACGGGACCCGGTTCAAGTCATACGCCGGGCTGGCGCCGCGCGCCAGCGAGACCGGGGACACCGACCGCAAGGGCCAGCCGATGAGCAAAGCCGGGCCCTCCGTGCTGCGCGCCACGCTGTTCCGCGCCGCGGACACCGCCCGCCGCCACGACCCGCAGCTCGCCCGGATCTACTACCTGCAGATGACCGAACGCGGCGCCACCCACCTCAAGGCCTGCTGCGTCGTTGCCGGCCACCTCGCTGAACGGGCCTGGACCGTGCTGCACCGCGGCACCCCCTACGTGATCTGCGACAACAACGGCAACCCCGTCACGCCAGCAGAGGCTAAGCAGATCATCGCCGAGCGCTGGACCGTCCCCGAGGAGATCCGCAAGCGGCGGCGCAGCCGCAAGCTAGCGGGGAGAGCCCCTCAGGCGGCCACAACCGGGCCGGACAGGCGAGGCGACCCTCCCCGACCCCGATCCTCACGACACCGCAGCAAGACCGTCAACCCCGCCACCTAACTCACTGGCTCCAGCCAGCCCGTCGGCCACGCTGCCAGCGGGCCCGCTGGCATGCCCAGAAACAGCGTCGTAAACGATCATGAAAGCCTCGGCCAGGACGACTTGACAGGCGAGCTTCCATAGGGAATCAAATCCCGCCCCCGCTACCAAGTCAGCAGGTCAGAGGCCTCTTCCGATTTCGGGAGAGGCCTTCTTGCGGTGACTTGTGCACGGAAGATCGTGCACAAGTCCGGCCAGAGGCTACGACCGGATGGACCTCGCGGCGATCGGCTCAGGCTGACTCATCGGTGTATCGCGCGAGCGGGGGAATGCTGGTCAGTACCAGGACGGCCCGTGGTTGGTGTAGGGCTTTTCTAGGCGAGCGGCCTCGTCGTTGGTCAGGGTCAGCTCGAGCGTGGCGACGGCCTCGCGCAGATGGTGCGGTTTGGTCGCGCCTACGATGGGGGCGGAGACGGCCGGGTGGCGAAGCACCCAGGCCAGCGCGATCTGAGCCATGGTGACGCTGCGGGCCTCGGCCAGTTTCTGCACCGCGTTGACGACGGGCTCGTCGGTGGGTGAGTCGAAGGCCTGGACCACGCGGTCGACGCTGGACCGGGTGGACTGCTGGCCCCAGGGACGGGCCAGCCGGCCTTTGCCGTTCGGGGAGTAGGGCACCAGGCCGACGCCGGTGTCGGCGCACAGGGCCATCAGTTCCGGTTCGTCCTGGCGGCGGAGCAGGTTGTACTGGTTCTGCATGGACACGAACGGGGTCCAGCCGCCAACCTCGGCCGCGCGCTGCAGCTTGGCGAACTGCCAGCCGAACATCGACGACGCGCCCAGGTAGCGGACCTTGCCTGCCTTGATGATGTCGTGCAACGCCTCCATGGTCTCGGCCACCGGGGTGTCCTGGTCGAACCGGTGGATCTGGTACAGGTCGACGTAGTCGGTACCGAGCCGGGTCAGGGAGGCGTCGATCTGCTCGAGGATGGCCTTGCGGGACAGGCCCGATCCGCCCGGCCCGTCGTGCATCTTGCCGAACACTTTGGTGGCCAGCACGATGTCCTCGCGACACGAATAGCGCCGGATCGCGCGACCGACGACTTCCTCCGACGTCCCGGCCTGGTAAACGTTGGCGGTGTCCCAGAAGGTGATGCCGAGCTCGACGGCCTGGGCGAAGAACGGCTGGGCCTCGTCATCGTCCAGGGCCCACCGGTGCGCGCCGTCGGTGGTGGGGTCACCGTAGCTCATGCAGCCCAGCGCGAGCCGGCTGACCTTCAGACCCGTGGAACCGAGCCGGGTGTACTCCATCGTGATCTCCTATGAGGCCTGTTGCTCGTTCGCGGTTTTGTACAGGTCGTCGGTGACGGGTTCGAGCCAGGTGGTGCCGTCGCCGTCGGTGGTGCCTTCGAGCATGGCCACGTGGCACATGAAGTTGTCCTCGGTGGCGCCGTGCCAGTGTTCCTCACCGGGCGGGTGTAGACGGTGTCGCCGGGGTGCATGCGGATGACGTTGCCGTCGCGGGTGACGACGAGGCCGATCCCGTCGGTGACGTGCAGGGTCTGGCCGATGACGTGGGAGTGCCAGTTGGTGTAGGCACCGGGTGTGAACCGGACCAGGCTGACGATCATCCGGGATAGGCCTTCGCCCCGGTAGATGGAGTTGACGTAGACGTCACCGGTGAAGTTGGCCGCGGGGGCCTTGGCTGTCGGGGTGACGGGCTTGAGTTCCACCTCGTGCTCCTTGACTGTGGCGGGTGAGCTTTACGGGCGCAGCAGGGTCTTGATCGCGCGGCGTTCGTCCATCGCGCGGTATCCCTCGGCAGCCTGGTCCAGCGGCAGGGTGAGGTCGAAGACCCGGCCCGGGTCGATGGCCCGGCTTTCGATTCGGCGGATCAGATCGGGCAGGAATTGGCGGACCGGGGCGGGGCCGCCGAGCAGGTGGACCTCGGCGTAGAACAGTTCCTCGCCGGGCAGCTGGACACCGTGGGCGACACCGACATAGCCGACGTGCCCGCCGGGACGGGCCGACCGGATGGCCTGCATCATCGATTCCTGGGTGCCGACGGCCTCGATGACCGAGTGAGCGCCGTACCCACCGGTCAGTTCCTTGATCTGGGCGACTCCCTCGTCACCGCGTTCGGTCACGATGTCGGTCGCGCCGAAGGCAAGCGCCAGCTTCTGGCGGGATTCGTGTCGGCTCATGGCAATGATCCGCTCGGCACCCAGCTGCCGCGCGGCCAGGACGGCGAGCAGGCCGACCGCGCCGTCACCGACGACCGCAACGGTCTTGCCGGGTTGTACGTTGGCGGCGACAGCGCCGAACCAGCCGGTGCCGAGCACGTCGGAGGCGGCCAGCAGGCTGGGCACCAGGCTGTCGTCGGGCTGGCCGGAAGTCGCGACCAGGGTGCCGTCGGCGAGCGGGACGCGGAGGTACTCGGCCTGCGCGCCGCCCGCGCCGACGTATTCGACATGAGCGCAGCGGCTCTGGTAGCCGGCCTGGCAGATCTCGCAGGCGCCGTCGGAGGCCATGAACGAGCCGATGACGAAGTCGCCGGGCTTGACGTTCTTCACCTCGGGTCCGGTCTCTTCGACGATGCCGGCGTACTCGTGGCCCATCGCGGTGGGGTTGTCTATGGTTTCAATGCCACGGTAGGGCCACAGGTCGGACCCGCACACGCACGTGGCGGCCAGCCGGATGATCGCGTCGGTGGGCTGCGCGATCGCCGGGTCGTCGCGCTGTTCGACGCGAACGTCCTTCGGACCGTGGAGGATGACTCCTCGCATGGTGACGTTTCCTCTCAGTTGCTGCGGAAGACCTGCTTGGCCACGGCCATGGCCGACATTGCTTTCGGCCAGCCGGCATAGAAGGCCAGGTGAGTGATGGCCTCGATCAGCTCGGTCTCGGTGGCACCGTTGTCCTTGGCGAACTGCAGGTGGAAGGTGAGCTGCTCGGTGTTCCCGCCCGCGGTCAGGGCGGCCACCGTGATCAGGCTGCGCTCCCTGGGTGACAGCTCCGCGCGCGTCCAGACCTGGCCGAACAGCACGTCATCGGTGAAGCCCGCAAACGCCGGAGCGAAGCGACCGAACGCTTTCTGCGCGCCTGATGGCTCGCTGGTTGTCTCTGCCATGTGTGTCAGCCAACCGCCAATACCGCTTGCGTGGGAGGTTGCGTTGTTGGGGGTTACGACAGAACCCCCCTGCTCCGGGGCACCGGCCGTAGGCTCGAAGCGTGGACAACCGCAGCGAGGCTCGCCAGTTTCTGGCCACCCGGCGCGCCAAGATCACCCCCGAGCAGGCCGGCCTGCCGTTCTACGGCGGCAACCGCCGCGTGCCCGGCCTGCGCCGTGAGGAAGTCGCCATGATGGCTGGGGTTTCCGCCGATTACTACACCCGGCTGGAAAAGGGCAACCTGGCCGGGGTTTCCGACAGTGTCCTGCATGCCGTCGCCCGGGCCCTGCACCTGAACGAGGCCGAGCAGGCCCACCTGTTCGACCTGGCCCGGACAGCCAACGCTGCCCCGTCCCGGATCCCTCGGCGTCAGGCCGCGCCGCGGGTGCGGGCCAGCGTGCTGCGCGTGCTGCATTCGATGACCGGTACCGCGGCGTTCGTCCGCAACGGGCGCCTGGACATCCTGGCCATCAACCAGCTCGGCCGCGCCCTGTACGCGCCAGTGTTCGACGACCCGGCCCGGCCGGCCAACCTGGCCCGGTTCAACTTCCTCGACCCCCGCTCCACCGACTTCTACCCGGACTGGGACGACGCCGCCGACACCTCCGTCGCGCTGCTGCACACCGAAGCCGGGCGTGACCCCTACGACCGTGGCCTGACCGACCTGGTCGGTGAGCTGTCGACCCGCAGCGAGGCGTTCCGCACCCGCTGGGCTGCCCATGACGTCCGGCTGCACCGCACCGGCGTCAAGCACTTCCGCCACCCCGTCGTCGGCCAGCTCGACCTCACCTTCGATGCCATGGAAATCCCCATCGACCGCGGCCTGACCATGACCTGCTACACCGCTGAGCCCGGAACGCCGTCCGAGGAAAACCTGAAGCTGCTCGCCAGCTGGGCCGCCACCCTCGAGCAGGACGCCGCAGCTCACAACAAGACCAGTGAGCACCACCTCGCCTGACGGAAAGCGAGCCGCCTGGTCAGCCAATCGGTCTTGTGCACGGATATGTGCACGAGACGCTGCGAGACGGGCCGGAACGAATGAGATGAGGACCGGTGTCCTGTGACGTCAGCAGGGTGTTTTCCCAGCGCTGAGTGTTCCCAGGAGCCGCATTGCGACAGCTGAGACGGGTGTCGTAGTGCTCATAACCCAGAGGTCGCGGGTTCAAATCCCGCCCCCGCTACCAAGTAAGCGCAGGTCAGGGGCCTGATCGCCAAAGTGGCGGTCGGGCCTCTTTGATCATCCGTTGGCGGTCCGTTGGCGGGATGAGACCGCACTACGCGCTCCCGAGCGAGCCAGATTGGCAGGCAACGGCATCTCAGGCTGTCCGGGGAGGTCGGACCGCGGCCGCACCTGGATCCCGGTGGAAGCGAGATCCTCGAGCGGGTCGATCTGTACGTCTCTGCAGCGTGGCCAGTCCCTTCATGACCCGGCCGAAGCTGCCCTTGCCGCCTTTGTCGACCCGGTAGGTGTCGTGGATCGCGGCCGGGCCGTCGATGGACAGGCCGACCAGGAAGCCGTGCTCTTTGAAGAACGCTGCCCATTCGTCATCCAGCAGGGTGCCGTTGGTCTGGACGGTGTAGGTGATCTGCTGGCCGGGCCGCCGGTACCGCTCGGCTAGGGCCATCGAGCGGCGGAAGAACTCCAGGCCCATCATGGTCGGCTCCCCGCCCTGCCACGCCACCACCACTTCCGGGGCGCGGGCATGCGCCTCGGTCAGCTGCCGCAGGTAGGCCTCCAGCAGGTCATCGGCCATCCGGAACCCGGCTGCCCGGATAGAGCATCTCCTTGGACAGGAAGAAACATTAGGTGCGGTCCAGGTTGCAGATTGCGCCGGTCGGCTTAGCGAGCAGGTGAAACACCCGCGGAGCGCTGGCAGGGGACAGCGCACTCCCGCGATCTTCTCCAGGATGCTGGCTCATTGCCGGGCGACGGTTGCGGCCGGAAGCGGCTGTCAACGGCCGTTGCCGGAGGGGCTTCCGAGGATGGGCAGATCACCGCCCTCGGCTGCCGCACGTTCATCCTTATTCGGCAGCCCGCGCACGGCGGTGATGATCACCACGGCGATGGTGGCGCCGATCACCGGGCCAGCGATATAGATCCACCAGCCGGTGAAGTCGGTGCTGATGATGTCGGGGCCGAGGGAGCGGGCCGGGTTCATCGAGGCGCCGCTGATCGGGCTGGCGAACAGCCCCAGCAGGGCCACCGTGGAGCCGACCGCGATGGCGGCGTTGTGGCCGATGCTGCGGGACCCGGTCGCGGTGTTGAGGATGATGCTGACCAGGATCGCAGTCAGCACGATCTCCATGACCAGCGAGCGCCAGTCGCCGCCGGGTTTGCTGATCGGGTAGTTCCCGCCGGTGGCCACATTCCCGAACATGAGCTGCAGGAACCAGGCAGCGCAGATCGCCCCGGCGAATTGCACCACCTAGTACGGCATCACCCATTTCGTCGGGAACACGCCGCGAGCGGTGAAGCCGAACGTCACCGCCGGGTTGATGTGCAGCCCCGACAGCGGGCCCCAGGCGTAGATCATCGCCATCACCACCGCGCCGGGCGCGATGACGGCCGCGGCCCGGCTGATCGGGCCGCCGCCGGCGTAATGGTTGATCACCCCGGCCCCGGCCGCCACCGTCACCAGGATGAACGTGCCGAGAAATTCGATGATCAGCCGGATCCACAGCGGCCGCTGCCGGAGGGTGTCTTCCTCGAACCGGATGAGGTAGCGGCGCCCGAGCGAGCCGGCGTGCCCGGCATACATGCCGTCGGTGGTGACGTTTGCCATGGTGTGCTCCTCTCTGTTTGTCCTCACCCCGGCTCGCTGTGGGCTGGGCCTGCGGCTCAGATTTCGGTGGTTGCCTCGGCTTTGCCGTCTTTGACGGCGGTTTTGAGCGCGGCGTAGTCGCGGTCGTTCTGGTCGGCGTAGGTTTCGGCGAAGCCGGCGATGGCCTCGTCGAACTTGGCCGAGCCGCCGAGGTAGGCGGCCAGGGCGACTCGGTCACCGGAGCGGGCGTGCGCGCGGGCCAGTGTCCATCCGCAGAGCTGGGCATAGAGCTTCAGGCCAGAGGGAATCGCCTGCTCGATCGGGAAGGAGAACTTCCAGTCCTTCAGCTGCCGGACGTAGAAGTCGCGGTCCACCTTGTCGGCGCCGGTGGCGTGGGTCCAGCCGAGGAAGATGTCGCTTTCGGCCTGCATCAGGTGCTGCCCGGCGACGACCCGCTCGCCCTGGTTGGCGTACCGGCTGCGCCCGCAGTAGGCCGCCAGCACCGAGACCTGGGCCTCCTTGGCCTGCAAGAACAACGGTTCAGTGCCGTCCGCGCCCTCCATCAGCACGATCCAGGCGCGGGTGCCGACGCTGCCCACCCCGACCACCTTGCGGGCCACCTGGACCAGCGTGAAGTACTCCAGCAAGTGCTTGCGGTCAGATGGCAGGGTGCGCTGGTACTTGCCCAGCACCTCCCGGATCTCCTTATACAGTGCGGCGGCTTGCACATCGGGGAAGACTTCCTCGGCCGGCATGATCAGCGGCGGGTCGCTGATGATCCGCCGGTGCCCGCCGGCCACGGTGGTGAGCTTGCTTTGTGCCTTGATGCTGTCCTTGGTGTGCGCCCTGGCCAGCATCTTCTCGGTGGCCTTGAACCGCTTGGTCTTCATCTGTGACCGGAACCGGCCGATCGCGTCCTGGATGTCCAGATGCGCGTACCACACGTCCAGGAAATGCTGGTCCGCGAACGCGCGCATCGCCGTGCGGTAGGCGCCGACCCCGGCCAGCACGACCCGCCGGCAGTCCTTCCCGCTGAATCCGTTGTCCCGGCCGGCCACGGTCAGGCTCGCCGCCAGCCGCTTGACGTCCCACTCAAACGGCCCGGGCAGGGTCTCGTCGAAGTCGTTGACGTCGAAGACCAGCTTCCGTTCCGGCGAGGCGAACGCCCCGAAATTGGACAGGTGCGCGTCACCGCACAGCTGCACCCTCAGCCCCGAGGCCGGCGTGCTGGCCAGGTCCGCCGCCATCGGCAGGGCAGCGCCCCGGAAAAAGGTGAACGGCGATACCAGCATCCGTCCATGCCGCACCGGCACCAGCTCCGGCACCCGGCTCTTGGCCTGCTCCAGCAACAGCCCAACCGGATCCCGGGATGCATTGGGGGTGAACTCCGCATGCGCTTCCAGCGGCGCCGAAACCCTGGCGTCCTTGCCCTGGGCCACCCGGTCCGCCCGGCTCAGCCGCCGCTCCTCCTGTCTGGACCGCGCCGAGCTCCGGCCGGAGGCCCGTGTGGCATGTTCAGTCTTCACGGTCATGGTTATTCCTTCCATTCCGGCCGTGCGGGCAAGACCATGGGCACGATGGGCGGCCTGGCGATGCTGGTGTCGCGGACAGGCCTGGCCTCCTGAGGGAGCCCGGCCAGGCGTGCGGCCCGCGGGCTGCGGCTACATGCGCCGCCGGAAGCTGGCCCAGCCGCCGATGGCAAGATCATTCCGCGGCCCTCAGCCGGCGGCTCCGTGTCCGACGGCTTGCGCCTGTGCGTGTTCGTGCAGGATTTTCTCGTCTTCGTGGGCTGCAGGCTTGAGGTCGAAGATGACCTTGTGCACGGTTCCGGTGAAGGCGTAGGGGGCCTTGTTCTCGTAGGCGCGGTCGACGACGAGGCCGTTGTCGCGGCCGATGTCCATGCCCGCGTAACTGGAGAAGGCGACCGGGACGGTGTGGGGCATCCTGCCCTGGCCGATCTGCCGTTCGTTGGCCCACAAGCTGACGGTGCCGCCGCTGCCCGGCTGGGGCTTGTCGGTCTCGAACAGCATCTTGACAGCGACCTTGCCAGTGGGGATTTTCTCGGTGGAGGTCTGCTGGTATGTTTCCACGCCCAGGAAGGAGTAGGTGTGGTGGAGCATGTGGTTGCCATCGACCCACAGGCCGAACCCGCCGATGAAGTCGGCGTTGGCAACGATGACACCCTCGGCACCGTCATCGGGGATCTCGAGTTCGGCTTCGATGGCATACGAGCGGCCGTAGATGCGGGGGATCATGCCGCGCTGGACGTTCTGGACATCGCCGGCGAAGGTGAACCGGGTGATGGTGGGCATCGGCGGCAGGATGCCGAAGAACACTGAGAAGCCCCCGAGAAGCGGCAGCACCCGGTTGCGCTCAGCTTCTTCCCACCACAGTTCCTGCAGTTCGGTGAGCTTGCCCGGGTGCTGGGCGGCCAGGTCGCGGGCCTGGGAGAAGTCGTCGGGCAGGTAGTACAGCTCCCAGACGTCCTGGCTGGGGTCATAGGCTCCGGGGGCGAATTTCTGCATCGTGGCCGGTGACATGTCCCAAGGGGCCTTGTCCAGTTTCGTGCACGCCCACCAGCCATCTTTATAGATGGCGCGGCTGCCGAACATCTCGAAGTACTGCACGGTGTGCTGTTCGGCGGCGCTGGCGTCGCCGAAGGTGTAGACGAAGCTGGTGCCGTCCATCGGCTCCTGGCCGATCCCATCGACGGTCTGCGGCTCGGGCAGGCCGGCCGCCTCCAGGATGGTCGGGCCGATGTCGATGCAGTGAGTGAACTGACGGCGCATGTCGTGGCTGGGCTTAATCCGCTCCGGCCAGGCGATGACCATCGGGTTCCGCGTCCCGCCGAGGTGACTGGCCATTTGCTTGCCCCACTGGAACGGGGTGTTCCCGGCGTGCGCCCAGGCCGCCGCGTAGTGCGGAGCGGTGTGATCGCCGCCCAGCGCGTCGATGCCGCCGTACTGCTCGATCAGCGCCAGTTGCTGCTCGGCGTCGACCTGGACGCCGTTGAGGAAGGTCAGCTCGTTGAACGACCCAGTGATCGTGCCCTCCATGCTGGCACCGTTGTCGCCCCAGATGTAGAAGATCAGCGTGTTGTCCAGATCGCCCATCCCCTCGATCGCATCCAGCAGCCGGCCCACGTTCCAGTCAGCATTCGCCGAATAGCCCGCAAACACCTCCATCTGCCGGATGTAGAGCTTCTTCTCGGCGTCGCTGAGCGAGTCCCAGGCCGGGAACAGGTCCGGACGCGTGGTCAGCTCGGTGTCCGGGGGAATGATCCCGAGCTTCTTCTGCCGCTCAAAGGTTTGCTCGCGCAGCGCATCCCAGCCAGCGTCGAACTTGCCCTTGAACTTGTCGGCCCACTCCTTGGCCACGTGGTGCGGGGCGTGCGCGCACCCGGTGGAGTAGTACATGAACCACGGCTTGGCGGCGTCCTGGGCGCGGACGCCGTGCAGCCACTCGACCGCCTTGTCGGTCAGGTCGTCGGGGAAGTAGTACTGCTCACCGTCCTTGCCCGCGGGCACACCGAGGGTGGAATTGTCCTGGGTGATGATCGGGTCATACTGCCCCGCCGCCCCGGACAGGAACCCCCACCAGTGGTCAAACCCCCACGATTGCGGCCAGTGATCGAACGGGCCGGCCGGGCCCTGCACGTTGTCCGGGGTCAGGTGCCACTTGCCGAACCCGCCAGTGACATACCCGTTCTCCCTCAAAATCCGCGGCAGTGCCGTGCAGCTGCGCGGGCGCGCCGCGGTGTAGCCAGGGAACGGGCCCGGATACTCGGCGATCGAGCCGAACCCCACCCGGTGGTGGTTGCGGCCGGTCAGCAGCGCCGCCCGGGTCGGCGAGCACACCGCGGTCACGTGGAACCGGTTGTAAGTGACCCCAGCCTGCTGCACCCGGGTCATGGTTGGGGCTGGGATCGGCCCGCCAAAGGTGTCCGGGTTGCCGAACCCGGCGTCGTCGATCAGCACGATGAGCACGTTCGGGGCATCCTCGGGCGCCTTCGGCCCCGGGATCATCGACCAGTCCGCCACCGACGCATCGATCGTGCGGCCCATCGTCCCGCCGAAGACGCGGTCGGGGATTGGCAGCACCGTCCGGTCCGGGCTGAACTTCCCCGCCGCCTCCGCCAGCGCACCCTTCAGCCCCCGAACCCCCGCCTTGTCCATCGGCGCCACCGACCTGGCCAGCGAGCCGCCCAGCGCCCGCTCAGCGGTCAGCCGGTCATCGGCATCCACCATCGCAACGACGACCGCGCTGCCCGGGGCGAGCTTGTCCCCCAGGCCCTCCCGCAGGCCGGTCTCCTCCTTGTGCCTGGCGAACCTGCCGATCACGCCACCGGCCGCCGCGCCCACCGCGATCGATGCCAGCAGCGGTGGCGAGAACAAGCCCACCACCAGGCCCACACCGCCGCCCCAGCCCAGCCCTTTGCGGCCCAGGTGGTCACCGGTTTGGGACACGCGCACCTGGCCGTCGGCATCACGCTCGACCAGGATCACACCTTCGGTCTTGACCGACTTGTCCTGGACGAGCTGAACCAGCGCATCAAAATCCGGCTCAGCCGCCCCGGCAGATGGGTAAGCCGCCATCACCACATCGAAGGTGTCGCCCATCGTCCCTCTCCCCTCATGGGCCCGGTCCGCCGTGGCCGGGGCGGTTATCTGCGGCGGCGGACGACGCGCCGTGCCGTGCGGCGCCCGGTGCGCCGTGCCATCCTGCGGGATGCGAACATCTCACTCCCCTTGAAGCTTGACTGATCACCGGTTGCCTGCGGCGGCGGAGGCTTCCAGGTCGTGAAGCTGCCGGGCTTCCTCCGCCGACACCAGGCCGATGTCGACCAGGTCCAGCGGGCTGATGAACCCGTCCGCCAGGCGGAACCCACCCGCGCGGGCGATCGCGTCCCGCAGCGGCACCGCCCAGTGGTGCTCCAGCAAGATCAGGGCGGCGGCGGAATCGTTGGGGATGTCTTCCAGGACATCCCACTCTTCCGCGCCGCCGAGCACGTTGATGCCCTCTTCGGCGGCTTCCTGCGCACCGGCGGCGGCGCCGGCCTCCGCTCCTTCCTCGCCTTCGAAGCCCAGGCCGATGAGCGCGCCAACCTTGCTGCCGAATTCAATGGCTTCAGCCTCGGACAGATTGCTCAGGTGCTCGGCCTCCAGTTCGCCGTTGGCGTCTTTGTAGACAGCCAGGGCGTCAATGACCCGCACTGTGTCGCTTTCGTGCAGCCGCTCAAGCTCTTCGATGACCTCGCCGTGGAAGTCGGGATGGTTGAACCCCAGCACAATGAGCTGTACCGGTCCGATCGCCATGGTGTACCCCCTTTGACGCATAGCGGGCCAGCCAGGCGAAGCGCCACCCGGGAAACCTGCGGCCTGCTAGCGGCCCAGCCCCGCCCGGGCCGCTGTCTGCAGCATCGGGCTGATGGTCGGTGCAGCACATCACCCGCCGAGGGTGGGCGGACGCGGGTGCCTGGCTGCCCGGAACGCGGCCAGAGCTTCTCCCCGAGGCCGGACGGTAGGGCCGTGACCGCGGGGAGTCCGGAGGTGAGGCATTAGGTGACGATCAGGTAGATGCTGTTGCCGATGAGCCAGAAGCCAACCAGCAGGCACCCTGTGACGATCGCCTGGTCGGTGTGAGTGCTGATCCAGGTGTTGAACCTGGCCAGGAACGCCTGGCCCCGGTGCGGCCAGAAACCGGCGTAAATCAGCATGGCCAGATAAGACGCCGAGGCCAGCACACAGAACGAAATCAGGGCCAGGTAGCTCTCCCAGCTGGACAGCTTGGCCTCCATGACGGTCGCGGCACCGGCGCCGATCAGGCCCCAGGGCTGGAGGACGGGGGCCAGGCCCATGGCGAACCACGGCGACATCCGGTCCACGTTTGCCTGCCACTTCGGCGGCTTCTTCGACCTGGGCTGCCCCATCCGGCGCCGCTGCCTGATCCCGAGCGCGACAAGCCACACCCCGATAGCGATCTTCACGGCCAGGGCCGCTAGCGAAGGTGCGGTGTTCGGCTTTGGAGGGTTGTTGCCGGTAGCCAGTACCGTGACCGCGACCACCACAGCAAGCGACACCAGCCACCCGAACACGAATGCCGCGCCTTTCATCACGCCGCGCTTGGAGGACAGCACGAGGATGAACGGCGTCAACGGCAGAGGATCGAGCGCTATCGCCGCACCGATCAGAAGAAGATCAAGCACCATGACCGGCCCTCCCCTCTTCCCCCCGGCCGCAGGCATCAGGGCGCCGGTCACGTCAGCTTCGGCGATAACGTGATCATTAGCCTGTGACGGATGCACGTCCAGAGCCATTGGTCCCATGCCGTACGAACGCCGGGCTCTCCGACGACGGGCCTGAGCCATGGACGGTGCAGGAAGCGTGGCTGATTAACAGCCCGGGCCAGGCCGGACATGCAGCGTGGTCTTCAAGGGAACCCCGGCGGCCACGCGAGACTTGCCGGGATGTATCACTGGCATGGTGACTGAGGCTGGTCAGCCGGAACGTGTTGCGGTGTTGACGCTGCGGCTGTTATGGCCGGGCGAGAAAGAGGACTTGCCCGGCCTGGATGGTGTGCGACTGGTCGAGCAGGGCGGACAGGGCGCTGGTGCTCGCGGCGGTGAAGCTGCGATCTTGCGGGAAGGTCTTCGCCGAGACGAGGATCAGTCCGGCGTGAGCCTGGCTGGCGGCCCGGTAGTGGGCGTCCAGGGGCATGAAGTCCTTAATATTCGCTGTCACCAGGACGCGGTCAGCCGCGGTTGCGTGGGCCAGGATCTGGTCATCTGCTAAACCGGCCAGTGCCGGATCCGCCACGACAGCGATGACGTCGTGGCCCTTAGCACGCAGTTGCCCGGCGATGGCGCCGGAGAACATCTCGTCTAGAAGCAGTCGGCTCACGGGCTCACCCGGCGAGTAGCCGGCGTTCGCGCCGCCAGGCTTGTCCGGCCGCCTCGTCGGCCGCGTCGGCGGTGGCGATCTCGGCGTCTATTTCGTCAGGGTAGGACGCCCAGTACCGGATGGCGATGCGCAACGATCGTGCGGTCATGCCGGTGTTCTCGGCTATCAGGTCAAGCAGGTCATCTTCCGGCAGGGCGGGTTCTGACGCGCGCGCGGACTTGACTGCCCGGACGGCCTCCCACACATCGGGGCCGCCGATCAGCCCCGCCCGGCGTCCCGTGGGTCCAGGGCGGAACACGACGCCAGGATGCTCGCCCATGCGCAGTGCTTCGTCTACGAGCCGGTTGGCTGCTGATGACAAGGACATGCCAGGGTTGGCAGCAGCGAACGACGACAGCCGGTCGGCCACCTCCGGATCAAACCGGACTGGGGTGGCGGCACGCTTACTCATGACTACATTGTAGTCGCTCGATGGTGCTCTGTCGAAAGCCGCTGGTGAGTGCCGGGCTGGGTTGAACCGTGCCGGCTTGGCTCATAACCCAGAGGTCGCGGGTTCAAATCCCGCCCCCGCTACCATTTCAGCAGGTCAGAGGCCTCTCCCGGTTTCGGGAGGGGCCTCTTGCTGTTGCTTGTGCACGAGAGATCCGTGCACAATCCGGTCAGGCGCCTGAGTGAGCCGCTTGTTCGCAGGCCGTGGCGTGACGGCTGAGACAGTCTGAGTCTCCAGAGACGGCCGTTTGCGAGTATCTGAGCGCAACGCAGAGATACCGTCCCGAATTTCCTAGGGATATGAACCTGAAGGTGTTGTGATCAGGCTTCAGGCAGGTAGCGCTGGACGGATGGGCCACGGCGGCTACCACGCTTCAGCGGAAAGGGAGACGAGGGGTTCCAGGGGCAGGATGTACCGGCACAGGGCCAGGCCGAGCAGTTGCGCCCCGATGAAAGCTCCGCGCTCGGCGGCGTCGGTGGCGCCCAGAGCGGCGACGGGAGCGGTGATCAGCCTTTCGCCCAAATCTGCAAGGCCGATTGACCGCAAGGGGGCGCTGTTGCGTTATGTCATCTGCGCAGATGCCGGAGCATGATCGGAGGGTGCGCTGGTTCAGATGGTGAGCGCGAGGTCGTTGAACGCGGCCTGGAGCCTGTGGCGGCTGGGGACTTCGGTGGCGATGTCGTAGTGGCCG
>Ga0335078_10009209_pt1 | contig 14637 bp, 11 predicted proteins | sample Lox_Sample_32_FD_206711 | JGI IMG/M metagenome (GOLD analysis project Ga0335078, IMG submission 206711) | Soil microbial communities from Loxahatchee National Wildlife Refuge, Florida, United States - Lox_Sample_3.2 | ecosystem: Environmental > Terrestrial > Soil > Wetlands | place: USA...
TTCGGGTAGGTGCCGGGGTAACGGCCCTTGCGGATCATCGCCTCGTAGCCGGCCGCCATTCCGGACGTGAACGAGCCGCCGCTGGCGATTGGGGTGTGCGCCCAGGGGACCGTGTACGGGGTGCACAGGTACGTCGAGTTGGCCACGTACATGCAGCCGGTCGGCCCGGCGAGCACGCTGTCCTCGCCCGCGGCCTTGAGCACCCAGCGGTACTGGATCGCCGGCCCGCATCCCGCGCAGGTCCGGTGGCCGGCCGCGTACGGGTCCTCCTGGGGAAACTCGGGCAGGTAGTGCCGGTCGCGGCCCGCCTCGTCGTCGGCGGCCGCGCTGCGGCCCTCCTCGTCGAACAGCGGCAGGTTGTGGCGGACGACCTCGTGTGCCATTGCTCTCCTACTCCTCGAACCCGACCCAGTGGGTCGCCTTCTCAACCCGGCCGTTGCGCAGGGCCTGGCCGAGCTTTCCCGCCATCCAGTCGAACTCGGCGACCGGGACGGTCTCGCCGCCCAGCCCGGCCATGAACGAAGTCACCAGCGGGCGCTCGTAGTCGGCCTGGTAGAGCGCCGTCGTCACGTCCAGGGACAAGATGCCGCCGTAGCTGGCGCCGCCCAGGCCGAGGTTGGTCTCCACGACGCCCACGGCCTTGACTCCGCGCAGGGCCGCCCGCAGGTCGTCGCTGGGGAACGGCCGGATCCAGAGCAGCCGGGCCATTCCGATCTTGACGCCCTGCTCGCGCAGCCGCCGGATCGCGGCGCGGCAGGTGACCGCGTGGCCTCCGGAGATCACCAGCGCGATTTCCGCGTCGTCGAGCAGGTATTCCTCGACGAAGTGCGGGTACTGCCGGCCAAACACCGACGCGAACTCGTCGGTCTTCTGGCGGATGATCGGGATCGCGTCCTCCATCGCGCGGGCGCGCTCCAGCTGCAGCGGCGGCCCCTGCTCGGGGTGGATCTGCGGGCCGTGCGACACCGGTCGCCGTGGGTCGAGCGCGAACGGCAGCTGATAGGGCGGCAGGTAGGAGTCCACATCCGCGGCCGACGGCATCTCCACCTCGCCGGCGATGTGCGAGACGAAGTAACCGTCCTGCACGACCATCTGCGGCAGCAGGACCCGCGGGTCCTCGCCGGTCGCATACGCGATCAGGCTCTTGTCGAACACCTCCTGGGGGGTTGCGGCCCAGCCGAGCAGCCAGCCCATGTCCCTGGTGCACAGCGCGTCGGTGTGCTCGGAGCCGAAGTCGCCCGGCGGGTCCAGGGTGCGGTCGGCGATCGACATCTGGATCGGGATCCGGGCACCGGAGATGATCGAGTACATCTCGTACGCGTAGGTCACGCCGACCCCCGAGGATCCCGTGAACGCCCGCGCCCCGCAGGAGCCGGCCCCGAACGCCGCCGAAAGCTGGGAGTGCTCGCCGTCCGCGTGCAGGTACTCGGCGTCGAGGATGCCGTCGGCGATGAACTGGGAGAGGTTCATCATGATCGCGGTGTAGGGCCGGATCGGGTACGCCGTGATCACATCCACGTTGGCGTAAAGCGCGGCGTACGCCGCCGCCGCGCAGCCGTTCAGCCGCAGCTTCTGCCCAGCCAGCTCGGTCAGGAACCGCTCGCCGTCCTCGGTTCTTATGGCCCGCTCCAGCCTGGCGTGCGAGTCGCTCCCTGCCACGTGCACGCTGGTCGTGCTGCTCATGCCGTCACCCCGCGGCTCCCGTTCTGCGTGGTTTCCTGGCCGGACGCCGCGGTCACCTTGCGCTCGGCGTCATATTCGGCGATCGATTGCTCGATGAGCTGCCTGGTGAACGCCGACTGCTCGGCGTGCGCGCCATCGTAGGGCGCGAACGCCGTTTCCATCCTGGTCACCGCCTCCGGCTCGTCGAAGTCGAGCTCGGGCACCTTCTCCAGACAGCCGGTCGGGCACTCCTGCACGCAGACCAGGCAGCCCTTGCAGTAGGTGGTGCGGATCGAGTAGTGGCCGTTCTCCCGCGCGTCGCGCAGCACGCTGACGTCCGGGCAGACGATGTAGCAGTTGTCGCAGCCGTTGCAGACGCCGCAGCTCATGCAGCGGTCTGACTCAGCCACCGCCTGCTCCCGGCTGTAGGCGAGGGTCACCTCCACGGTCTGGCTGCGGCGGCGTTGCCCGGGGTCGGCGAGCGGCGCCTGGATGCGCGGTGCGTGCCTGAAGTAGGCGGAGTTGAGCCGCTCGTACGGCATGACCTCGACCGGCGGCTCGGGCGTGAGGTCCTGGGCGGTCAGCAGCCGGTCGATGTCGCGGGCAGCGCGCTTGCCGTCGCCGAGCGCGTCCACGACCATCGAGGGCCCGCGCACCACGTCGCCGCCGACGAAGATGTTGCCGTCGACGCGGCCGTGCTCGTCGGCCGTGATCAGCCCGCGGTCGCTGAGGTGCTCGGGGAGCCACTCCAGCCGCTGGACCTGGCCGATCGCCACCAGAACGGCATCGCAGTCGACCCGGTACTCGGTGCCATCGACAAGCTCCGGCACGACGGTCCCGCTGTCGTCCGTCGCCAGCCTGGCCTGGCACAGCACGGCGCCGGTTACGTGCCCGTCCTCGGTGAGGATCTCGGTGCAGGCGGTGTTCGTGCACAGTTCCGCGCCCTCGTCGGTCGCCTGCTCCAGGTCCTCGGGCACGATCGCGAGCTCGTGCGGGGCCTCGAGGGAGACGATCGTGGCCGTGCCGCCGCCGAGCCTGATCGCGCTTCTGGCCGCGTCGGACGCGGTGTTCCCGCCCCCGATCACCAGCACCTTCGTGCCGGTCCGCACCGGGCGGCCGAGGCCGGCCTCGCGCAGGAACTCGAGGGCTCCGGTGACGCCGCGGGCCTGGCTGCCCGGCACGTCCAGAAGCCGACCGACGTCCTGCCCGAGCGCGAGGAACGCGGCGTCGTAGCGCTTCAGGTCGTCCCAGGTCAGGTCCGGCGTTCCGGCGCGGACTCCGCATCTGATCTCGATGCCGCCGAGGCTGAGCAGCTTGGCCAGTTCCGCGTCGAGGACGTCCTCGGGCAGGTGCCAGTGCGGGATGCCGCCGCGCAGCATGCCGCCCGGCTTGTCCATGGCCTCGAAGATCACGCTGGCGTAGCCGCGGCGGCGCAGGTGGTACGCGCACGCCAGGCCGCCGGGCCCGGATCCCACGATCGCCACCGTCTTGCCGTTCAGCGGCGGCAGCGCCGCGGCAAGCGGGTTCTCCGTCAGCCGCAGGCCGAAATCGCCGAGGAAGCGCTCGACGCTGCGGATGCCGATCGGCTCGTCGTGCTCGGCCCGGTTGCACGCGGTCTCGCACGGGTGGTAGCAGACCCGGCCGGTGACCGACGGCATGAAGTTGTCCTCGCAGATCGTCAGGTAGCCGTCCAGGAACCGGTCATGCTTGACGAAGTCGAGGTACTTCTGGATCTGCTCACCGGTCGGGCACGCGTTGTTGCACGGCGGCATCTTGTCCCGGTACACCGGCCGGAAGAAGCGGAAGTTGCCGGTCGGGAACAGCCGCTGGCCGTCCTTCTCGGTAGGCGGCGGGGTCACCCCGGCGATCGGCAGCCTGAGGTGAGCGGGAACGTGGGTGCCGCGTACAGACATGAAGACTCCTGTTCCTCCCTGCTGATCAGCCGATGGTCTGCACCGGGTTGAGGTCGAGCACCCGGTGCTGCTCGGCTCCCCGGTACATGGCGTCGCGATCGGCCACCACCGCGGCGACCTCGTCGACGGAGAGAGTGCCGGTCGTCGCGGCCAGCGCGCCGATGACCGGCGCGGCCACGCCCATGCCGATGGCCAGCCGTTCCACGGCGCCTTCGGTGGACATCCGGTCAAAGGCCAGTTCGGACAAGTTGCGGACGAACATCCACGGGCTGCCGCCGCGCTGCTCGGCCAGGCCCACGCCGTCGACCACGACCAGCTTGGCGAGCTTGGCCCGCATCTGGTCGGGCAGGAATTTCAGCAGGTACTCGGGATCGCGGGCCGAGTTGACGACGAGGATGCCTTCCCCGTCGCGGGTGCCGCGCAGGAAGTTCACCGCCTTGATGATCGTCTCCTCGATCAGCACCACCCAGTCGGGATGGGGGTTCTCATAGATGAACCGGTCGAGGATCGGCTCGTCCCCGAACCGCGCGTACCTGCGCACGAGGCAGTTGGTCCGGTCCGGGTCGTCGATGTAGTCGCTGACGTTCTCGGTGTAGTAGCCGGCCTTGCGTGCAGCGGCCGCGATGCAGGAAGAGACGTCTCGCGCTTCCTTGTCCATGATGATCCCGCGGGACCAGACGGTGAGCTCGTGATACACCGCTGTGCTCCTCACACCGGCTCACCATGCCAGAGCCAGATTGTATACCGTCGGCAGGATACAGACATCGTACGACGTGAGGGGCTGCCGTCAAGGCCCAAAGTTCGCCCGGAACCCGCCCTTCAGCGCGGGGCTAGCCGGCTGGGAGGGGTGGAGCTAGAAGGGCTGCGCCCAGGGGCGGCCGGCCAGGACCACGAGGTGCAGCGCGACCAGCGTGTCCTCGAGGCCGGTGATTGCGCTGCTGGTGCCGGTCCTGACCTCGGCACGCACGAGCTCGGAGGTGGCGCCGGCGAGCGCGTAGTAGGCCTGATAGGGGACCGTGGGCCAGCCGGGGTGATCGCGCCGGGCCTTTTCGTGCCAGGCGCGGTTCATCCGCGCGTAGCCGTGCAGCGCGGCCTCTGACTGCCGGGCCGCCTTCGGCCCGGCAGCAGGCATCTCGATGAAGAAGGCGCGGGCGAACGTCGGTTCCTCGGTCAGGAAGCCGAGGTACGCGACGATGCTGGCCCGCAGCGTCGCCTCGGGGCTCGCCCCGGCGGGCAGCCGCCGGGACGCGGTCACCACCCGGTCGGCCATCAGCAGGCCGCCCTGCCGGGTGGCGGCGAGGAAGCAGTCCTCCTTGTCGGCGAAGTGCGCGTAGAACGCGGCACGCGACACCCGGGCGCCGCGGACGATGTCCGCGACGGTGACGTTGCGGAATCCGGTCCTGCCGACAGCGGCGATCACCGCCCGCAGCAGACGCTCCCGCTGGGCGCCGCGCACCGCGGTCAGCGGCAGCCCGCTGCGGCCTCGGGGCAGACCGGGCTCACCCTCGTGAGTCCGGGCAAGAACACCCTCTTGTCTCACAGCGGACACACCCATACGATAGCCACATCCTTAAAAGTACGTGATCGTACTTCTGTGGTGCGCTGGGGGGTCGTAGCGGGTCCGCCTGTCGACGCCCCCTAGGCACTGGGGCGGAGGAGGACCGCATGACGACTGCAACAGACGTGTCCACCGGCCGGGGTGGCATGTCATTTCTGTGGCGCCGGCAGCTCGACAGCTACCCGGACACCGGCCCGCGGATCTTCTACCTGGCGCTCACGGTTCTGGCCACGATCACGCTGTACTACGAGCTGTACGTCGGCGGCTCGGTGTCCACGCTGATCCTTGCCAACCTGCACATGACCTTCACGTTCTTCGTGATCACTCTGGCGTTCGGGGCCCTGATCGGCGCGTTCGGCTCGCTGTTCGCCGGGCTCGCCGACCGCTACGGCCGGGCCAACCTGGTCGTGTTCGGGCTGCTGTTCACCGGGATCTTCGTGGCCTTCATCATGCCGGCCGCCACGAACAAGTGGTCTTACACCATCGAGAGCTTCGTCGTCGGGTTCGTGGAGGGCATGTGCCTGGTGGCCACGCCCGCGCTGATCCGCGACTTCTCCCCGCAGCTCGGCCGGGGCACGGCGATGGGCTTCTGGACCAGCGGCCCGGTGGTGGGCAGCCTGATCGTCGCGGTCGTGGGGACCAACACCGTTCCGGCCATCGTCAACGACACTCGGTTCTGGACCCACGAGTACCACATCTGCGGTATCGCCGGTCTCGTCGTGTTCCTGATCGCCCTGGTCGGGCTGCGGGAGCTGTCACCGAGGCTGCGCGACCAGCTGATGGTGACCATGCGCGACCGCGCGCTGATCGAGGCCAGGGCCAAGGGCCTGAACGTCGAGTCGCTGCTGCACCATCCGTTCCGCCAGTTGCTCAAGGTCGACGTGGTGGTGTCCTCCCTGGCCATCTCGATCTTCCTGCTCATCTACTACTCGGCCGTGGCCTTCCTGGTGATCTACATGGGCACGGTGTTCGGCTTCACGGTCAAGCAGGCCAACGGGCTCGGCAACTGGGAGTGGGGCTTCAACATCGTGGCGGTGGTCCTGATCGGGCTCGTCTCCGACGCGCTCAGGGTGCGGAAGCCGTTCATGGTGGTCGGCGGCGTCGCCAGCGCCGTCATGACCGTGGTGTACCTGCTGCAGTTCGGCCACCACCCCAGCTACTACACGATGGCGATCATCCTGGCCGCGCTGTCGTTCTGCCTCGGCGTGGCCTACGTCCCCTGGATGGCCAGCTTCACCGAGACCGTGGAGGCCAGGAACCCGGCGCTGACCGCCACCGGCCTGGCGATCTGGGGCTTGATCATCCGGATCGTGGTGTTCGTGGCTTACCTGATCATCCCGCTCGTCATCACCTCGGTCACCCCGCTGGTTAACTACGGCAGCACCGTGCAGGGGTACGCCACCACTTACAAGAGCGAGATCGCGTTCGCCACCACGCACGCGAACATCGTGGCCACCGCGCAGAAGATCCCGCCGTCGGTGCTGGCCACCGCGCAGAAGATCCCGCCGTCGGTGCTGGCCACCGCGAAAACAGACGCCACGCAGCTAGCGAACGCGGCGAAGTTCGCGCCCGAGCTCGCCGTGATCCAAGCCAACCCGGCGCTGTTCACCAAGCTGGCCAGCTACAAGAACCCGGCCACGATCCCGCCCAGCCTCGCCGCCCAGGCGGTCAAGGCAGCCGGCGGCGGCGCCAAGGGCCTGGCGATCCTGTCCACCATCGACAAGAACAGCGCCGCGATTGCTGGCGTCATCGCGGTCGCCCCGGCGCTCGCGACCGTCGCGCCGTACGCGTCGGACCTGAAGACGATCGCCCCGTACTCGGCGGACCTGACGACGATCGCCCCGTACTCGGCGCAGCTCACCGCGCTGTCCAAGGTGCCGCCGTCGGTGTTCCCGTACCTCAAGGCGCACGGCGCGGCGGTGACGAAGGCCGCCGCCGGCGCGCCCGGCCAATGGCGGGACTGGTGGTGGGTGTGCTTCGGTGGAATGATCTTCTTCCTGCTCACCATCCCCCTGCTCCGCGGCCGCTGGCGGCCGCGCGACGCGCACCGCGACGAGCAGGAGCACGAGGCGATGGTGCAGGCCGAGCTGGAGAAGCTCAAGACCGCTTGACCGCGCGTCCTGGTTCTGTGGAGGGTCAGCTGACCCTCCACAGAACCAGTCTGTGATCTCCCAGACGGTTGCCCCGGCCGCCAGCGTCCCGGGCGTCCCGCCGCCAGCGTCCCGGGCGTCCGGGCTGAGGGCGAGCGCTCAGGGCTGCGGGTGGATCGTCTCGCGGGCGGCCAGCATCGCCACGTACTTCGCGATCCGCTTGGCGCGGGTCTCCGGCCGCTTTGCATCGCCGATTCGGTAAAGGATCGCATACCTGTTCGCGCCCGACAGCGTCGCGAAGAAGGCACCGGCGGCCTCGTTGCGAGCCAGTTCGGCCGCTAGGTCTTCGGGCACGCCCATCGCCCGCTGCCCCTCGTATGCGGCGTCCCACCGGCCGTCGGCCCTGGCCAGTTCGACCTCGCGCACACCGGCGGGCTGCATCAGGCCCGCCTCGATCAGTTCCGTGGCCTTCTCGGTGTTGATCTTCGACCAGCGGCTGCCCGGCCTGCGCGGGCCGAAGCGCTGCAGCCAGTATTCGTCGTCGAGCCGGCCCTTCTGGCCGTCGATCCAGCCGTAGCACAGCGCCACGGCCAGAGCGTCCGGATAGGAGACGCCCGGCACACCGGAACCCTTCTTCGGGACCTTGAGCCAGATCCCGGGAGATACCGTGTGCTGCTGCGCCAGCCAGGACTCCCAGGCGCCCTGGTCGGCGAAGCCGAGAATGGGAAGATCGGCCTGCGGCATGCGGTTAGTCAAGCACGGGGGTCCGACAGCCGGGTAGCCGCAGGCCCTGAGATAGTTAGTTGTGTATCAGCAAATTATGCGAGGGATACTGGACAGATGGAACAGGCAGATCTGAGCCGCAGGCGCCGCGTGCTGGTCCTGGCGATCTGCTGCATGAGCCTGTTCATCGTCGGCATCGACGTCACGATCGTCAACGTCGCGCTGCCCTCCATCCAGCGCGACCTGCACGCCCCCGTGTCCGGCCTGCAGTGGGTCGTGGACGCCTACACGATCGTGGTGGCCAGCTTCCTGATGCTTTCCGGTTCCACCGGGGACCGGATCGGCCGGCGGCGTACCTTTCAGGCCGGCTTGGCGCTGTTCACGCTCGGCTCGCTGGCCTGCAGCCTGGCGCCCGCGCTGGGCTGGCTGGTGGCGTTCCGCGCGCTCCAGGCGCTCGGCGGGTCGATGCTCAACCCGGTGGCGATGTCGATCATCACGAACACGTTCACCGACCCCGCTGAGCGCGCCCGCGCGATCGGGGTATGGGGTGCGGTGTTCGGCATCAGCATGGCGCTCGGCCCGGTGGTCGGGGGTGCCCTGGTCACCTCCGTCGGCTGGCGGGGGATCTTCTGGGTGAACATCCCGGTCGGGGTCGCGGCGATCATCCTGACCGCGCTCTTCGTGCCCGAGTCCAGGGCTCCCCGGGCACGCCGCCCGGACCCGTTGGCCCAGATCCTGATCGTGGTGCTGCTCGCGTCGCTCACCTACGGGATCATCGAGGGCCCCAACGCGGGATGGGCCTCGGCCAGGATCCTGGCCTGTTTCGGGATCGCTGCCGCGGCACTGATCTGCTTGCTCGCTCACGAGCCGAGGCGCGACGAGCCGCTCATCGACCTGAGGTTCTTCCGCAGCGCGCCGTTCTCCGGGGCTACGGTGATCGCGGTCAGCGCCTTCGCGGCGCTGGGCGGCGTCTTGTTCCTGAACACGCTGTATCTGCAGGACGTGCGGGGCTACTCCGCACTGCACGCCGGACTGTGCCTGCTGCCCATTGGCGCGATGACCGTGCTGCTCGCCCCGGTGGCCGGCCGCATCGTGGCCGCGCGGGGGCCGCGCCTGCCGCTGATCGTGGCGGGCATCGCGACCACAGCGGGCGGGATAATGCTGACCAGGCTCACCCTCGACAGTTCGGCCGGTTACCTCGTGGCGAGCTACGTGGTCTTCGGTATCGGCTGCGGCACCGTGAACGCCCCGATCACGAACACCGCGGTGTCCGGCATGCCGCGCTCCCAGGCGGGGGTCGCCGCGGGCATCGCGTCGACCAGCCGGCAGGTGGGCTCCACCCTCGGCGTGGCGGTCTTGGGCTCCTCGGTGCTGTCGTCCCTGCACGGATCGCTGCGGCTGGGCTTCGTCGACGCCAGCCGGGTGGGCTGGTGGATCATCACCGGGTGCGGCGTGGTGATCCTGCTCATCGGCCTGGCCACGAGCGGCCGCTGGGCCCGGGCCACCGCGGAGCGCACGGCCACCCGCCTCATGCCGACGAGCCCGCGGGTGCCGGTGTCAAGCCCGTCGAGCTGAACGGCCCCCGGGACCCGCCCGGGATCACCCGCCAGCGCCCGTCGCCGACACGACTGCGAACACCGCCCCCTGGTTGTCGGCCAGCACGGCCATTCGGCCATACGGGGTGTCCCAGGCGGGCCGGACCACGCTGCCACCTAGTTCCTCGGCCCTCGCGACGGCGGCGTCCGCGTCGGCCACGCCGAAATAGGTGGCCCAGTTGGCCGGGACCTCCGGCGGGAAGTTGGGATCAAGCTCGCCGATGCCGCCAACCGGGCTGCCGCCGAGGTCGGCCGTGGCGTAGTTGAAGCCTTCCGAGCTCATGTCGCCGTACTCGTAGCCGAACACCGAATGGTAGAAGGCCTTGTTGCCGGCGAAGTCGCGGCTCATGTTCTCGTTCCAGGTAAGCGCGCCGGGCTCGTTGGCGAGCTGAATGCCGCTGTGCGAGCCGGCCTGCCAGATGCCGAAGATCGCGCCGCCCGGGTCCGCGGCGATCGACATCCTGCCGACGTCCATGACGTCCATCGGCTCCATCACGACCTGGCCGCCCGCTTCCCTGATCTTGCCCGCGGTCTCGTCGGCATCGGCGGAGGCGATGTACGTGGTCCAGGCAGCCGGCATCTCGGCCGGGCCCATCTTCGGGCCGATACCCGCAACGGGCCTGCCGTCCAGCTCAGCCATGCAGTACCCGCCGGACTCGGGCGGCCCCTCCTGGACGTCCCAGCCGAACAGGCCGCTATAGAACGCCTTGGCCTTGCCGATGTCTGCCACCCCGAGATCCACCCAGCAAGGAGTGCCCGGCGGCCATGCGGTGTCGCGAGTAACCATTCGAATCCCCCCATGGACTCTGACTCGTAAAGCGCAGCTTTTGGTGATGAGTCGCTTACGAAGCGTATACCAACAGGATCGGCCGTTCGGTGAATCAGGACATTGACGTGTCGGCGGCCATCTCTGCACCGCCAGACGCCGCTGGCGACGCATGGTGCGGCCCTGATGGGTACCGTGCAGCCCCCGGTATACAGGCCCAACGTGACAACCTTAGCGTGGCGTGTGCCGTCTCGACTTACTGGGCACGAGAACGGGCAGCGGCCCGGCGCCACGGTGACAGGCTCGCGGAGGGGCATGGACAGGACACAGTTCTGGGTGCGGGTTGGGACCGCGATTCTCGCGATGGCCCTGGCTATCGCGCTCGCGGCGAGCGCCGTCGCCGGGCGCTTCCCGCTGTGGCTGCGCGCGCCCGGCCCGGCGCGGGGATCCAGCTCGCCTTCCCCCGGGACTTCCGGATCCGCGAGCGCGTCCCCATCGCCCAGCACGCCCACCGGCCCCGCGCTGCCCAAGCTGTCCCTCGAGCAGATGGCAGGCCAGCGGGTGATCTACAGCTATGGCGGCCTCGAGCCACCCGCCGAGCTCCTGCGGCTGATCAGTCGCGGTGATGCCGCCGGAGTGATCTTCTTCAGCCAGAACGTCTCCAGCCGCGCACAGCTCACCAACGTCGTCGCCGAGCTCGAGAAGGCCGACGCCAGCCCGGACAATCCGGTCCGCGCGCCGCTGCTGCTCATGACCGACCAGGAGGGCGGCCAGATCCGGCGGGTGCCGGGCGCGCCGTTGCTCTCCGAGCTGCAGATCGGAGAGGCGCCGGACCCGTCGGCCGCCGCGACGACCGCGGGAGCGAGCGCCGGGCAGAACCTGCGGGGGATCGGGATCAACGTCAATCTGGCTCCAGTGCTGGACGTCTACCGCCAGCCGGGCGACTTCGACGACCAGTTCCAGCGCTCCTACAGCATGAACCCGGCCGTCGTGGGCGAGCTCGGCGCTGACTTCATCACCGCGCAGCAGCGTGCGGGCGTCGCGGCCACGGCCAAGCACTTTCCCGGGCTGGGTGCCGCGGCCCAGCCGCAGGACACCGACAACGCCCCGGTCACGCTGAAACTGCCGCTGGCCACGATCCGGGACACCGACGAGCTGCCGTACAAGGCGGCCATCGCCGCCGGGGTCCGGCTCGTCATGGTGTCGTGGGCGGTGTACCCGGCGATCGACCCTGGCCGGCCCGCGGGCCTGTCGGCCACGATCGTCGACGGCGAGCTGCGTCAGCGCCTGGAGTTCACGGGCGTGACGATCACCGACGCCCTCGAGGCAGGCGCGCTGCGCGCGTACGGCCCGTTCCAGAACCGGGCACTGCTGGCGGCCGAGGCTGGAATGGACCTCATCCTCTGCTCGGTCCGCAGCGTCGGCGAGGGCAAAAAGGCCACGGTCGGCCTCGAAGACGGCTACCGCGACGGCAAGCTCGGCAAGCAGGCCTTCGCGGTGGCGCTCCAGCGCGTGCTGGCGCTCCGGGACAGCCTGCGCGGCTGACCCGGCGACCCGGCTGACCCGGCGACCAAGGTGGTCAGGATTCTGCGTCGACCGGCCGTGAGCGCAGTGTGATCAAGGCGAGCAGTGCAGCGGCGAGCGCCAGCCCAGCCGACAGATAGAGCACCGCACGCAACCCATCGTGGAATGCGGTATTGGCGACGCCGCTCAGCTCCTGGAGCAGCTTCTCTAGGCCGGGGGGCAAACCCTTCGGTTCGGAGAGATTGCCGGTCTCGATGGCGGTAAAGACAAAGCCCCGGTAAATGGTCGGCACATGCAGATGGTTCATCTGCGTGGTCAGGTTCGCGAAGATCTGCGAAAACATCAGCGAGCCCAGGATCGCGACCCCGGTGACCGTGCCGATCTCCCGGCTGGTGTTTGTGGCCGAAGCGGCCATGCCGGAGCGCTCCGGCGGTACCGCTGAGAGCACCGACGAGGTGACCGGAACGACGGCGGTGCCAATGCCGACGCCGGCCAGCGCGAGCACGGCCACCAGCGGACCGTAGGACGGGTGCGGACTGAGGTAGCTATTGGCCGGGAGCAGCCCGATGGCCAGCAGCAGGCATCCGATCGTGATCGACCAGCGCGGCCCGACAATAGCCGTCCAGCGTCCCGCCAGCACGGAGGCCACGATCATCAGGACCGTCATCGGCAAGAAGACCAGCGCGAGCCGGAAGCCGGAGGCTCCGACCACGATGATCAGGTACAGCGCGGTGAAGAAGAAGATGGCGAACGTGGAGAAGTAGATGCAGAACGCGACGATGTTCGGGGTGGTGAATTGCGGCAGGCGCAGGAAGCGCAGGTCGAGCAGCGGATGCGCGGCGCGGCTCTCCCGCCAGGCGAACGCCACCACTCCCGCCGCGGACAAACACAACAGCGCGATCACTTCCGTGGCGGCGAAGCCGGCCGACTCCGAGTCGATGATCGCGAACGCGAACGCCGCCAGCGCCCCGGCGCCCAGGAACGTGCCCGCGGTGTCGACGCGCGCAGCCGTGGGGTCGGCGCTTTCCGGCAGGACGAATACCGCGACGATCAGGGCGGCCAGACCGAACGCCAGGTTGAACCAGAAGATCCCTCGCCAGTTCCAGACGCCGATCAGCACGCCGCCGATGAGCGGGCCCGCAGCCAGCGCAAACCCGGATGTCGCAGCCCAGATGCCGATCGCTTTGCTCCTGGCCTTAGCCTCGGGATACAGATGCCGGAGCATGGAGAGAGTGCCCGGCTCGCTGGCCGCCGCGCCCATGCCCATCACGGCGCGCCCGGCAATGAGGATCTGGACATTCGGGGCGAGTGCGCACAGAACCGAGCCGGCGCAGAACACGCCGGCGCCCGCGAGCATGACCTTCTTCCTGCCGAGTTCGTCCCCGATCATCCCGCAGGCCAGCATGAGGCTGGCGAAGGTGAGGGCATAGGCGCCGACGACCCACTGCAGCTCGGTTGGGCTTGCGTGCAGGTCGCCGTACACCTGCCCGAGTGCGACGCTGACCACGGTGTTGTCCAGGAACGTCAGGAACAGCACGGTGCACAGCACGGCCAGGGCAAGCGACCGCCCGCCGTGGCGGGCGGTCGGCGCCTCGGCCGGCACCCCTACGGAGCGCACCACGCGGCTATGTGCCTGACTTGCAGGCCGCAGGCAGCGACGAGGTACTCCCGCCGTTCTCCAGCGTCAGCAGGCCGCAGAAGCTGGCCACGCCGACCTTCCAGGTGCCGTCCTGAAGCACCGCGGTGCCGTTCTGATTCTTCAGCTCGGGCGTGCCGGACACCAGGATGTCGTACGTCACCTGGGCCTCCGAGGTTGTGATCATCGTCACTTTTGTGACCTTCGCGGTCGCCTCGGCCGCCAGGCCCGAGCCGGCCTGGGACTTGATGATCGAGGAGAACGTCGGCCCGTCCTGCAGCAGGCTGACTCGCTTTGCCACGGGGGTCTTCGCGTTGAAGAAGGCCTCCCAGTTGGTCGTGATCTGCTGCTCGTCGGCGGCCGTGGACGATGAGCCCGATGACGTCGAGGACGCCGACGGGGTGGCAGCGGGCGACGACGAGGACGCCGGAGGTGTGGAACTGCTGCTGCTGCAAGCGGCGAGGCCAAGGCCGACCATGCATGTCAGCAGAATCGAGGAAATCAATTTTCGAGTAATCACCCAGTCATTCTCCAGCTTCCTGCTGGCTCTGGCGATGTTCGCCCTGACATCCACGTCAGCGAGCCGGATTTTCTGGTGGGACCTTGGGCCCGGCCACGGGGCCCGAATGCCTCTGGGGGCGTATCCGGAGCCGGGCGGATCGTGGACGGAAAGCCCTGCTCACTGGAGGAGACATGAAGGCTGCGGTCGTGCAAGAGTTTGGGAAGCCTCTGGTAATTGAGGACCGGCCGATACCAGAGCCGGGACCGGGGCAGGTAACGGTCCGGATGGAGGCCTCTGGCCTCTGCCACACCGACATCCACGCCGCCAACGGCGACTGGCCGGTCAAGCCCAATCCGCCGTTCGTGCCTGGGCACGAGGGCGTTGGCACCGTCTACGCGGTGGGCGCCGGCGTCACCAGCCCGCGACCGGGGCAGCGGGTGGCCGTGCCCTGGCTGGGCTACGCGTGCGGCACCTGCAAGTACTGCCTCACCGGCTGGGAGACGCTGTGCCTGAAGCAGGAGAACAGCGGCTACTCCGTGGACGGCTGCTACGCCGAGTACTTCCTCGCCGAGGCGGCGTTCGCCTCCCCGGTCCCCGACGGGATCGACTCCTTTGCCGCCGCGCCGCTGACCTGCGCCGGAGTGACCACGTACAAGGCCGTCAAGGTC
>Ga0335078_10009210_pt1 | contig 14631 bp, 7 predicted proteins | sample Lox_Sample_32_FD_206711 | JGI IMG/M metagenome (GOLD analysis project Ga0335078, IMG submission 206711) | Soil microbial communities from Loxahatchee National Wildlife Refuge, Florida, United States - Lox_Sample_3.2 | ecosystem: Environmental > Terrestrial > Soil > Wetlands | place: USA: Florida...
TGGTAGGTCTGTTTGCAGCTCTGGCCGTCGGGTTGGCGGCCGTCGGAACCTATGGGGTAATCGCTTATTCTGTTAGCCGCCGCAACCACGAATTCGGGCTGCGCATGGCCTTGGGCGCAAGCCGCTGGGACGTGGTGCGCCTCGTGTTTGGCAGGGGTGTCACCTTAGCTGCCATTGGCGTCGCCCTCGGCCTCCTGGCAGGACTGGGCCTCGCACGCGTGCTGCGAAGCCTGATCTACGGGGTCAGCCCTGCCGACCCTTTGACGTTTGGAGCGGTGGCGGTCCTGGTGTTTTCCGTGGCTACTTTGGCTTGCTACCTGCCCGCACGGAGAGCTACAGAAGCCGACCCCATGAACGCCCTGCGAGCGGAGTGAAAACCGGGAATCCGCACGAAGGATTGGCAGTAGGTCTTTGTTCGTGCAGTGTCATTTAATTGAGGAATGGATCTACGCAAATTACTCCTTAGCCTTTGGGTTCGAGTGTTGGTGTCCACCGATTCGATCTTGAGACTCGCGTTGTCAACGTCGTGGACCTTCAGACGGCAAAGTTCGGCGCGACGCGGCGCGGCCGGATTTCTTGGGAGCTCTCCGGGCTGGGTCTACGCCAGGAGCTTTTTGGCGACCTCGCCCGAGATGTCGGTGAGCCGGAAATCCCGCCCCTGGAACTTGTAGGTCAGTTTGGTGTGATCGATGCCCATGAGGTGAAGCAGGGTCGCATGCAAGTCGTGGATGTCGAGCGGATCTTCGACAACGTTATAGCCGAGTTCGTCGGTTTTTCCCAAGGTGACGCCAGGTTTGATGCCTCCGCCCGCCAGCCACATGGTGAAAGCGCGTGGGTGGTGGTCGCGCCCCAGGAACTTGGATTGCGCGCGGGCTTCGTTCATCGGCGTGCGTCCGAATTCCCCGCCCCAGATGACGAGAGTCGAATCGAGCAATCCGCGCTGCTTCAGATCCTTGACGAGCGCCGCGGAAGCCTGGTCGGTTTCCTGACATAATTTGGGCAGGCGGTTGATGATGTCGTCGTGCGCGGAGGTGCCGTGGTGGTCCCACCCGCGGTGGTAGAGCTGCACGAAGCGAACGCCGCGTTCCACGAGGCGCCGCGCCAGAAGGCAGTTATTCGCAAATGACGCTTTGCCCGGCTCGGTTCCGTACATCTTATGAATGTGCTCCGGTTCTTTTGCAAGATCCTCAAGGTCAGGAACGCTGGTTTGCATCTTGTAGGCCATTTCATATGACGCGATGCGCGTGAGGATTTCCGGGTCGCCCGCCGCCTTCAGGTGCATTTCGTTCAAATCCTTCAAGGCATCCAGGGAGTCGCGCCGGTCTTCGGGCCGAATACCTTCGGGGTTGGTGAGGAACAGTACGGGGTCGCCCTTCGAGCGAAACTCCACACCCTGATAGACCGTCGGAAGAAATCCGCTACCCCAGCAGGATTTGCCGCCGTCCGGCTGGTTTTCACCGGAAAGCAACACGACAAATCCCGGCAGGTCGCTGCATTCGCTGCCGAGACCGTAGGTAAGCCACGAGCCCATACTGGGACGGCCGATGATCTGGAAACCGCAATTCATGAAGATCTGGGCGGGTGCGTGGTTGAACTGACTGGTGCCGATGGATCTCACAATCGCGATCTCGTCGACGATTTCCTGCAGGTGAGGGAGAAGCTCGGAAACTTCCGCCCCGGACCTGCCGTACTTCTGGAAACCATAGGGCGAGCCCAGGAGCCGAGGCACGCCTTTGATGAACGCAAATCGCTGGCCTTTCAGGAATTCCTCGGGAATCTGCTGACCGTTATATTGCTGGAGCACCGGTTTGTAATCGAGTAAGTCGAGATGCGAGGGGGCGCCCGCCATGAAGAGATAGATGATGCTCTTCGCTTTGGCGGGATACATCGGCGGCTTGGCAGCCAGGGGATTGGGCGCGGGCCGGGCAGGAGTCGCGACGCCGGCTGCCACGAGATCGCGGTTCAGCAGAAGCGAAAGAGCCGTGGCTCCGACGCCCATTCCTGCCGTCTTGAAGAAGTAGCGGCGAGTGACGGCTTTGACCAGGTCTTTCATGTCCGGAGGGTAGTCGTTGGTCATTGATCACTCCTTCGTTATGGTTTCGTCGAGGTTCAGCAAGACATTCGAAACCATGGTCCATGCCGCCAGTTCGGGAAGATTCGAATTCCCGCCTCGCTTAGCGCCGGCGACCTTGCTCGCGGCTTTCGGGTCAGCTCGATAATGCTCTAGCTCGAGCTTGTAGTAGCTGAGGATTCGCTCGAGTTCCGCGGCGGAGGGGCGCCGTGCCAAGCAAAGGCGGAATTCGTAGGTGGCGCGACTCGCGGGATCAGGACCGGCATCTCGCGCCATCCGGCCGGCAAGAGCCTGTGCCGCCTCGAAGAACACGGGATCGTTGAGCGTCGTCAAAGCCTGGAGAGGTGTATTGGTGCGAACTCGCCGTACGGTACAAAACTCGCGTGTGGGGGCGTCGAAGGTCGACCAACTGGGATAAGGCGAGGTGCGGCGAATGAAGGTGTAGAGCGAACGGCGGTAACGGTCTTCGCCGGTGTTTTCAACCCACTTCTCGTCGTTATAGGGCCGGTCCCAGATGCCGTCAGGTTGGTACGGGAAGACGCTGGGTCCTCCCATCTTCGTGCTCAGGAGACCGCTCGCCGCAAGCGCCGAGTCACGGACCGTCTCCGCCGGGACGCGGAAACGCGGCCCGCGCGCGAGCAGCTTGTTATAAGGATCGCGCTCCTCGAGTTCCGGTGAAACGTCCGAAGATTGACGATAGGTTGCGGAAGTTACCATCAGCCTGAGCATCTTCTTAACGCTCCAGCCCTCCCGAGGGAATTCCGTGGCCAGCCAGTCCAGGAGTTCTGGATGCGTGGGTGGAGTGCCTTGAGTGCCGAAGTCCTCGCTCGTCTCCACGATGCCGCGGCCAAACAGTTGTTCCCAAAGTCGATTGACTGCGACGCGGGCGGTGAGGGGGTTATCTTCCGACACCAGCCACTCCGCCAGGCCCAGACGGTTAGGCATTTGATCATCCGTCAAAGGATTAAGACCGGAGGGCACGCCCGCGCACACCTTATCGCCCAGGCTCGTAAAGGCGCCGCGAACGTGCATGAACGCACACGGCCTTTCGAAGGATGGCTTCTCCCGCATCACCAGCGTCGTGACAATGCCCAGCTTTTCATCTTCTTTCCTGATTTCCGCAATCTTGTCCCGGGTCGGTTCGAGGGAAGGGGCGATGGCGCGGTAAGCGGCGGCAAGATCGTCCTGCTGAATCTCGGTGCGCTGCGCTGGCGGAAGGTCGAGCACCGCGTGGAGCCGTGCCGGAACCGTCGTCACTCGCAGCGGATCGGCCATCGTGGTAACGGAAATCCGGAAACGTCCGATGGCGATCCGCGAGTGCGGCATGTTGTGCTTCAAGTGAAACGTGAGCACGGTGCCCGCCGCGAATCCAAAGGGTTTCTCAGGCACCAGCACGCCGCGGCGGACGACTAGTGATTTGTCCGTGGAAGGTTGAATCGACCAGCCCTTGGGCTGAGGCTTGTCGTTCACCAGATTAGTAAAGCTGTAACCCGCCGCATCCTCGTCTCCGGAATCCCGCTGAGAATCATCTGCGGCGGCTTGCTTGAAATGGATCTTCTGCGAATCCGCCGCTCTCTCAGCGGGAGCGGCTTCGGCTTCGAAGTCGGTCAAGAAGAAATTACCATCCGGCGCGCGCCCCGGGCCCCCGGCCGGCAGGCTCGGGTCGTTCATCACTTCCAGGCGGACGCCGGTGATCCCGGTGAGATCTGTTCGAGCCGTGACTTCGTAGACGTCAGCGTCCGGATTCTTGCCGCCGGCCAGAAGCGATCCATCCGGCAGCAGCGTCAGCTGGGCGCCGCCCTTCGACGCATACTCACTGGGGTGCAAGACCGTCCACTGCGGTTCCGCGGCCTTGATATCCTGTTCCCACTTCTGCTGTGCGGCGGCGAGTTCCGGAGTGGGTGTATTCAAGACTGCCTGGAGCCGGGTGACTTCATCGCGGAATTCCTTGCTCCTGGCAGCCTGCTCGGAAGTCGGCAACTCGAGGACCGCTTCACGCACGTACTGGTCGCCGCTCCCATCGTCGGCGACGTGATAGTCCTCGTCGGCGAAGAAAGCCAGGAAACGGTAGTAGTCTTTCTGGGTGAACGGATCAAACTTGTGGTTGTGGCACTCGGCACAACCCAGTGTCGATCCCAGCCAAACGGTCGCGGTGGTATTCACGCGGTCTACTTGTGAGTACCAGTAGTACTCTTCCGGATCAACGCCGCCTTCCATGTTCGTCATGGTGTTGCGGTTGAATCCGGAGGCGATCAGCTGGCTGGTGCTGGGATGCGGCAACATATCGCCCGCGATCTGCTCGATCGTAAACTCGCGGAACGACATATCGCTGTTCAAGGCGTTGACCACCCAATCGCGGTACTCCCACATGGTGCGAATGTGGTCGGCTTCGTATCCGTGGGTGTCGGCGTAACGTGCCAAATCGAGCCACGGCGCCGCCCAGCGCTCTCCATAACGCGGTGACGCGAGTAAGCGATCCACGACTTTTTCGTAAGCGTCCGGGCTCTTGTCCGCGAGGAAAGCGTCAATCTCCTGAAGGGTCGGCGGAAGGCCAATTAAATCGAGCGTAACACGTCGAATCAGTGTTTCTTTCGCTGCTTCGGGGGAAGTTGAGAGCCCTTCCTTCTCGAGGCGCGCCAGCACAAAATCGTCAATGGGATTGCGGCACCACCCGGGTTTCTTCACCTGGGGAACATCCGGCCTCACCGGCTTGACGTATGCCCAGTGTCTGACGGGTGTTGCCGCGACAACCGGAGCCGCCGAATCCGGGCCGGGCGCGCCCTGGTCGATCCACTTGCGAATGAGTTCGACATCTTCGGCATTGAGCGGCGGAGCGCCATAAGGCATCTGAGGCCGATCCTGCGCCAGCAAACGACGAATCAACGGGCTCTTTCCGCTATCGCCGGGAATAACCACCCGGCCGTTGTCACTTCCCTTCAAGACCGCGGCGAGCGAATCTAATCGCAATCCGTTTTGCTGCACTTCCGGACCGTGGCATGTGTAGCATCGCGCGGCGAGAATCGGACGTATGCTGGACACAAACAGTCCAGAGGAACTTTGCTCAATGTGGCTCGAGACCGGCGTGATTTGCGCAGGCGGCGCACTTTCCGCGGCCGCGAAAGAGTTGTGGTCAATCCAGGCGCGAATCAGTTTGATCTGGGCCGCGGGAAGCGGGTTCGCGCCCATCGGCATTCGGGCCTCTTCGCCTTCGCCGATGAGCCGCTTTACCAACAGGCTCTTGGCACTATCGCCCGGGACAATTGCTTTGCCGGACTGGCCTCCCTTGAGGACCTGGGCTTCGGTTGCGAGCCGCAAACCAGCTTGCGGTTTTTCCCCACTGTGGCAAGGGAGACAACTCTTTTGGAAGATAGGGGCGATATCCCGCGCGAAATCGATACCTGCCCCGGGCTTTGCGGCGGAAGACTGGGCAGCGACCCTCAACCCGCCCGCAGCGAGTGTTATGGCGACAGCGGCAACGACGCCTGCCAGCAGTCTCCAAGGGGACTTTTTCGTCCGCAGATTGGCACAGACGCCCATAGGATTCGCCTGAATGATTACTCGTCGACGCAACTGCTATCAGAACCTACCCCACACGATTAATGCTGGCAGCATCGCACCGATCCTGTCAAGCAGCCTCTCCGCGCCGTAGCGTCCTAATTTCGGTCTAGCGCTGGCCTTCAGGCCGGCATCTGCCGGATTAGAGGCCGGCGCTACCAGTCAAATTAGGACGCTGCCCTCCTCGCTCTCTTACAATTTCTTGCACGCAGCAAACAGACGCGGTCGCGATCAGGAGGGAGTACAGTTCCGCAAAGTTTGTGATTTGTTTCAGGATTTCGCGCCCGCGCTTGACGGTCTCATGCGAAAACCTACGAGGCCGCGGTGGAGCTGATCCGGGCAAGAGGCGATTTCGACAACAGGGTCGCCAATTTTGCGAGCTGTTCTTCGGTAGTTTGGATCATCCAGCCGGCAATCTCAGGATGCGCCTTTGCTGCCTTCAACAGCTCCTGCGCCCTCGGGTCGTCACCCAGTCCCGCGTAAGCTTCGGCCATTGTGGCCTGAATCCAATACCAATCCGCTCCTTTTGGTGTTGGAACTGAATCCAGGAGAGCCTGGCACAGAGCCAGAACCCGCCGCCGGATGCGCTGGGCAAGAACATAGTCGGTTATGGCTTCGGCCAGCTCGGCAGAGGTATGGATTGCCGACCGCAGATTAAGCAAGAACGCCAGATTGATTCCATTGTAGTAATCGTTCTTGACGTAAAAGCCCTTTTCGTATGCCCATATCGCTTTGTCCAGATGCGGCGCGGCATTCGTCACTTCCCAAAGTCGCTTCTGCACTGCTCCATAGAGACCCAGAGTTTCTGTGTCGGTCGAGGTGGCCGGTGACAGGGTCTCCAAAATCTCCGCGGCTTCGTTCAACGCGCCTTCCGGTGTGGGTAACTTGCTCTTGTACGTCGCCAGTGCTAGCCTCTGGGCAACATAGCTGTCTGTGGGCATCATCGTTCGCACGACCGCAAGGAGGCTCTTAGCCGCAATGAAATTTGATCTTTCGAACTCAGCCTCAACTTGATCCATCAATGTTCTGACTGTCGGCTGTGACGCCGCGCCGCCTTGGGAACCACTCGCAAGGGCGCGTTCAACTTCCTCTCGTGCCAGAGCGGGCGGGCGTAGATCCTGGAGAAATGTGTAGACCGGACTGTCGCAGGCAGCTTGCCCACCCACAATCTTGATTGCCTTCTCGAGCTCGCCACGCATACGCTCCACCTCGCCGAAATCGATTCCCTCGCCAAGATGGTGGTATGTGCGAATGGCAATCTGGCCGACATCGAACGGGAACACCAGCTTGTCCTCGGCGATCGTTATGGTCGTGTAAGGCTTAAGCGCATGCCGCACACCGAGTTCATAAAAGGCGTTCGGGTTGTACGTAGAAACATCCGCTATGACCACGTCCGCGGTCAGCAGTTGTTGATACATCGGCACATTAATGTTGCCAGCGTGCTGGATTTCGTCGGCACGGACACACTCATAGCCGGCGGCTGCCGCCGCGGGCTTGATGATGTACCTGTAGGATTTGTCGAGGTCGAGCACCCGCCCGGTTGGGTAATCGGTCTTCTTCCCGAATCCCATAACGACGAAACACTTCGGCATGGCCTAAGGTTATCACAATGACAATGCGAAGACCACGGTTTGAACTCTGCCACAGGAGCACCGCTGCGGGTGATCCCAACTACACAATTTCGATTGGAGGGGCGACGGCTTTCCCTACATCAGTCCAACCGACTGGAATATGGGCTTACGAAGGGGGAAGGAACGCATTAAGATGGATTCTGGCTGCCGGCAATCCCAAGGCGCTCCGAAAAGGAGGGTGTGATGACGACCTACAGACCCGCCACCATCGACACATCACAGGTAGAATTGAGTCCGGATCTGAAGGAACTTGTGGAGAGGCTCGCCCGGAATAATCACGACCACTGGGCCCGGAAGCGAATCGAGGAGGGTTGGCGCTATGGCGCCGCGCGGGACGACAAAAAGAAAGAACATCCGGATCTCGTTCCGTACGATCAGCTACCCGAATCAGAAAAAGAGTACGACCGGAGGACCGTAGTAGAAGCGCTCAAGGCGATTCTTGCCCTTGGATATGAACTGAGGAGAGGCCGCTGAAGTTCCGAAGGTGTGGGATATGCCGGCGATCCGACCAATTCGCGCTCCTACACGCGAAACGAATTCGCCGCGCGCGACACTATCTTATTGGCAGGCTGGGGAAGAAGGTCGTCTGTCATGCTGAGCAAAGCGAAGCATCTGCAGTATCTCCTTGAAAACAGGCAAATGCAGATCCTTCGCTACGCTCAGAGCTCGTGACTCTTTTGGTTTGAGCAAACAGCAAATGCTGCCAACAGAGCTGAAACCCACGGCGGATGTCATCCTGAGGAGCCGCAGGCCACGAAGGATCTGCATTTTCTTGATTTCACGGTGCTCGGCGAACTGCAGATCCTTCGCGAAGTTTACCCTGAGCGGGCAAACTGCAGACCCTTCGCTGCGCTCAGGGTGACAGCGAACGGGCTCAGGATGACAGGTGGGCGGTTGGCGCTGCCCGTCAGTGCCACGGAAAACTCAAAAAATTACAAGCTCTCAGGACGACAGCCGAGGGACTTTTTCCGCAGCCTGCTCGTGGCGAAAATCGGGAGCGGGAAATTGAAGGCTGATTCACTGGAACTATTCCAGCCGTGATTCTAAAGGAGACTCGAACCATGCGTTCGCGGGTTCAATTCGCACACGTCCTGCTGACCCTTGGCTGTTTGTTGTTTCCAGCACTTCCAACCGGGGCGGCGATCAATCCCTACGGGCTGGGCGCAAGCTACGACTCCACACAAAGCAACGTCAACTTTCGAGTCTACTCTTCACGCGCCTCGCGAATTGAGGTTGATCTCTACGCTTCTCCGATGGGTTCGGCAGAGGTGCTGCGTCTTACCCTCCAGGCTGACAGCAATACCAGCATCTTCTCCGGTTCTACATCGGTTGCGGCGCTTGAGGCAGCCGGCATCACCGGGCCGGTATATTACGGCTATCGGGCCTGGGGACCGAACTGGCCTTTTTCGAGCGATTGGACCAAGGGCTCCAGTGCCGGCTTTTTTTCGGACGTGGATGCCCAAGGCAACCGCTTCAACCCCAACAAGCTGCTGATCGACCCGTACGCCCGCGAGATCAGCCATGACCCGGTGAATGCCAATTGGACGGACGGCACGGTCTACGCCTCGGGGGCTGCCCACCGCAACGTCGACACGGGGAATATGGCGCCAAAGAGCGTCTTATGGTCGCCGGCAGCCCAAAGCATTGGCGCCAATCCCGCAGGGGCGCAGAAAGACGACGTGATCTATGAGGTGAACCTGCGCGGCTTGACCGAGAACGACAGCAGCGTCCCAACGGCCGTGCGGGGCACGTACGCCGGCGCTGCCCTCAAGGCGCCCTACCTCGCCAGCTTGGGCGTCACGGCCGTAGAGTTTCAACCCGTGCAGGAAACGCAGAACGACGCCAACGACAACACCCCGAACTCCACCGCGGGGCAGAACTACTGGGGATACTCAACCTTGAACTATTTCGCGCCGGATCGCCGCTACTCGTCAAACAAGTCTGCGGGCGGGCCCACCAGTGAATTCCAGGCCATGGTAAAGGCTTTCCACGATCTGGGCCTGAAGGTCTACATCGACGTAGTGTACAACCATACGGCGGAGGGCGGGGCCTGGAACGCAAACGACCCGACCACCTACACGATCCTCTCCTGGCGGGGGCTCGACAATCCCACTTATTACGAACTGACCTCCGACATGCAATATTCCTACGACAACACGGGCGTAGGCGGCAACTACAACACCTATAACCAGGTCGCGCAAAATCTCATTGTTGATTCGCTGGCCTACTGGCGCGACACCATGGGAGTGGATGGCTTCCGCTTCGACCTCGCTTCGGTGCTGGGCAACACCTGTACGACGGGCTGCTTCAATTTCAGCAGCACCGACAGCAACACCGCGCTCAATCGCATTCTGCGCGAGTTACCACAGCGTCCCGCAGCCGGGGGCAGCGGCGTCGATTTTTTCGCTGAGCCCTGGGCCATTGGCGGCAATTCCTACCAGTTGGGCGGTTTCCCCGCCGGCTGGTCGGAGTGGAACGGTAACTATCGCGACACGCTGCGCCAGGCGCAGAACGACCTCGGCGTGGCGACCATTACGATCGGCCAATTGGCAACGCGCTTCGCTGGCTCGTCTGACCTTTTTGGGGGTCGCTCGCCGTGGAACTCGATCAACTTCATGGACGTGCACGACGGCTTCACGCTCAAGGACCTCTATAGCTGCAACGGCCCCAATAATAACCAGTCTTGGCCCTATGGGCCGTCCGACGGAGGCAGCGCGACGAATTACAGTTGGGACCAGGGCGGCGGCGGTGCGGACGAGCGGGCAGCCGCACGCCTCGGATTTGCTTTTCTCATGTTGAGCGCCGGCACACCCTTAATGACCGGCGGGGACGAGTACCTCCGCAGCCTCCAATGCAACAACAATCCTTACGACGTGGACTCGAGTGCGAACTGGCTCAACTACACCTGGAGCCCTGATCAATCCAACTTCAACGCCTTTGTGAGAGGCATGATCGCCTTTCGGAAGGCGCACGCGGCTCTGCGCCCGCTCAACTTCTATTCCGGTGCGCAGTTGGCGTGGTGGACGCCGGCGGGTTCAACGCCGGACCAGGGTTACTGGTCAGGCGGCAGCAATCACGCCATCGCCTACCAGTTCTCCGGCAGCGCCCTCGGTGACAGTTCTTCGTCCATCTACGTTGCTTACAATGGTTGGAGCGCCAGCGTGAACTTCACGCTGCCATCGCCTGGCAATGGCATGAACTGGTACCGGGTTACCGATACCTGCGGTTGGGCGGAAGGCCCCAACCAGGTGCGCAGCCCCGGGTCAGAGGACGCGATTGGCGGACAGGGTGTTGTGTACGGCCTCTGCGGCCGCGGGCTGGTGCTGTTGATTGCCAAATAGCGGTCGACTACGGGATCCCAAACCAGGGCCTCATAATCTCAGTTGGATAACAGGCGCTCAGGTTTAGATGGTTCGCGCCGCGCCCGGCATTCAGAGCATGTACGATCGCTCGAAGTATGAGTTCTTTGCCGGCCATGATGCGTCCCGCGCCTCGTATGTGCCCGCGATTTCGCCCACACCAAGCCACCCATAGACTGGAATGCCAACTGTGCCTGGGTCACAAGGACCTGTGACGCTTCACTCAAGAAATACCTCATTCGCGCAACCGCTGGTGTTGACACCATCGCCAGATTTAACAACTATATTCGGGAAGTCGAACCAGGCCACAAGCCCGTAGAGACTTGTAGTGTGTATGCGACAGTTTGGTGAACAGGCCTCCGCAGGCTTCCTGGGGCGAAAGTCGAAACAGGGTGAAAATATGGTCCGAACTCGTCATATCAACGGTAATCTGATTGTTCTCGCCATAATCTGGAACGTGTCCTCACTCATGGCGCTCTCTCCGAGCGAGTGCGTTGTTGATGTTTCCAGACCCGGGGCAACGGTGGCTGCCATTTGTCAGGGACAGCAGATTGAGGAATTCAATCATCAGTTCGAAGGAGGACTGTATGCGCAGTTGATCAGTAATCCCTCTTTCGAAGAACTGAAAAATCCGCTGGCCGGATGGACGCTGCTCGAAACAGGACTCTCCAAGGCCACCTTGTCCGCGCCAACCTCGTCCGGTTCCGAAATGCTGAACGGTCACCAGGGCCACGCCCTTAAGCTTTCGGTCGCGTCCATCGCATCCGGAGTCGTCGGTGTCGCAAACGGCGGCTACTGGGGAATTGGTTTGAAGAACAATACGGTTTACAAACTGTCGATCTGGGCCAGGAAAGGGAGCAACTTCACCGGCACGATCAAGGCGGTGCTCGAAAGCAATGGCGGTGTCGTCTATGCATCATCGCCGAAGTTTGCTCCCACAAGCGCCTGGCAGCATTTTACTTTCAACCTCGTTACCCATGGAATTTCGAAACCCTCGGCGGACAACCGCTTTGTTCTTTATGCCTCCGCGGCCGGCGACGTGTTTTTCGACGTGGTGACGCTGATGCCTCCAACCTGGAAGAACCGGCCCAACGGCCTGCGGCCGGACTTGGGGGAGAAGCTGGCCGCACTGAACCTGAAATACATCCAGTTCCCGGGAGGATGCACGGCCGAGTCGTGCAGCATGAACCAATGTTGGGACTGGCAGAACTCGATCGGACCCTTAGAGCAGCGGCCAGGCACGACCCGGAGTCGCTGGGGGTATAAGAACGACCTTTACTTTGGTCTCGACGAATATCTGCGGCTGTGCGAAGACCTGGGAGCGGAGCCGGTTTACGTGACCTCCGCCGGAATCAGTGAGAACCCGGACGACAAGGTTTGGTGGGGTCTCTGTCCGCTCGATAAAATGGAGCCCATCATCGACGACATTCTCGATTTGCTCGAGTATTGTAAGGGTCCGGCCGCCAGTGCTTGGGGAGCCAGGCGCGCCGCCAACGGTCATGCGGCGCCTTACAAGCTTACCTACCTCGAAATCGGCAATGAAAACGGTTGGAAGGCAACCGCGGAAGACTATCGTCCCCGCTACGCCATGATTCGCAGAGCCTTGCTGGCGCGCTATCCCGATCTGAAGATCATGTTTAACGGGTCTTTGCAGGAGGATGTACAGACGCACGTCTTCGGAAATGCCGTCGATTTCGTCGATGAGCACTTTTACCTGAAGGATCTCTCGACTTTGTACCACAAGTACGACAGCATTGATCCCGCCTGCAAGAAAGTCTGCGTGGCGGAGTATGCGACCTCGGTTGCTGGAAATGGAGGAAACGTGATTGGCAACTTTGGCGATGCGCTCAGCGATGCCGCCTTTATGCTGGGGTGCGAAAGAAACTCGGAGAGAATCTGGTGGACCGGATACGGAAACTACGCCGGCTTTGTCGGACACGGTGATTTCGGCCCCTGCATTGTCTGGAATGATGCGGTCTCGAATTTCGCGACGCCCTCCTATTACATGGAGAAGATGCTGTTTGGGGATAATCATGGCACCCGTGTGCTGGCCTTCACGCAAAATTCCCAGCACTGCTTCTGGTCGGCGTCGCAAGACACCGCGCACGGCAGGGACGACGTCCTGATCAAAGTCGCGAACAATTCCGCAACACCTGAGTCCGTAAAAATCACGCTGAACGGCGCCGCCAAGGTCAATCCGAAAGGTCATTCTTCCACCCTCGCTGGAGTACCCGGGGACGAGAACTCGCTCGCGAATCCCACCAAAGTGGCTCCTTTAGCCGGCACCTTTGCGGCTGGCACGACCTTTGAATATCGTTTCCCGGCATACTCGATCACGGTTCTAAGGGTGGCACTCTTAAAATAGCGCTGTGCGAGATGACCTGTCCCACGGCACGGCCATGCCGAGATTCCGCGGCGCGAAAGGGGGGTTCAAAAAGATTGACGTCCGGCGCCTGGTTCTGTAGAATGCGTCTGCAAACGATTACTTGATTTCCCGGTTGAGTGAAGATCCCTTACCTCGCCGCCCTTCGCAGACCTGATCGCAAGCCGTTATGACTCATCGAGAACGCATCCTTGCCGCCTTGGCGCACCGGACTCCTGACCGCGTTCCGGTTGACTTGGGCGCGACTTACAGCACCAGTATCAATGTCCAGGCCTACTCGGCACTGCGCAGCTGGCTGGGCTTGTCACCGGAGCCATCTCCGGCATTTCTGCTGGCGCGCGCGGGGCAAGTCATTCCCGGCGAAGATATCGTGTCGCGGTTCGGCTTGGACGCGCGTCCGCTGCTGCTGGGCGGCGCGGATCGCGATCCGGGCGGGTCCCTTTCCGAAGCTACGTACCTCGACGAATGGGGGGTGACCTGGACCAGGCCGGACCAGGGACACTTCATCAATACCGACGGCCCGTTCTACCGGCTCGAGAATCCGGCCGCAAGGGATCTGGACGGTTTCGACTGGCCGGATCCCGACGATCCTGGCAGATACCGCGGCCTGCGCGCGCGGGCAAAGTTTCTTCACGACACCACAGATCACGCCGTAGTACTCAATCTCTGGGTGGGGCTTGTGCATTTAGCGGAATTCGTTCGAGGCTTCGCACAGTGGCTGGAGGACCTACTGGCCAACCCCGCCTTTGCGGAAGCTTTAATGGACCGGATCGCAGACTTTTGGGTGCGCGGCACAGAGCGCGCCCTCGCCGAGGCCGGTGAGTTCATCGACGTTGTGGCCATTGTCGAGGATCTCGGTACGCAACAAGGTCCGATCCTGCACCCTGAGGTCTACCGTCGTATGATCAAGCCGCACCACCGCCGCATGCTGGGCGCCGTGAAGAAATACGGCAAGAGGCTGTTCCTGCACTCCTGCGGCGCGGTCGGCGCATTCATCCCCGACTTCATCGAAATGGGTGTTGACGCGTTGAATCCGGTTCAGGTCTCAGCCAGAGGAATGGACACGAAGAAATTGAAGCGCGAATATGGCCGCGATCTTTCGTTTTGGGGCGCTATCGACACCGGAAAAGTGCTGCCTTACGGAACCCCGGCCGACGTTCGGGCCGAGGTTAAGCGCCGCATCGATGAGTTGGCCGGGAATGGCGGATACATTCTGGCCGCCGTTCACAACATCCAGCCCGAGGTGCCGCCCCAGAACGTCGCCGCGATGTACGAAGCTGCGTTGGAATATGGGGTTTGATACTCGGCCTGAGTTTATTGTCTGCTAACGGGGCACCTGGTCACTTTATGATGCATCGGCTGGAAAACAAAGTCGCAATCGTTACAGGCGCCGGGCGCGGCATCGGGCGCGGCATCGCCATCCGCTTTGCCCGCGAAGGGGCCGCGGTGGTTGCCGCCGACCTCGACCTCAAGAACGCGGAATCAGTTGCCGCCGAAATCCTGGCCGCGGGAGGCAGGGCGCGCGGCCGGTTGGTCGACGTCAGTATTCAGGCGCAAGTCGAGGAATTAGTCGCTACGACGGTTCGGGAATGGGCCAGGCTCGACCTGCTGGTCAATGTGGCCGGGGTGGGT
>Ga0335078_10009212_pt1 | contig 14629 bp, 18 predicted proteins | sample Lox_Sample_32_FD_206711 | JGI IMG/M metagenome (GOLD analysis project Ga0335078, IMG submission 206711) | Soil microbial communities from Loxahatchee National Wildlife Refuge, Florida, United States - Lox_Sample_3.2 | ecosystem: Environmental > Terrestrial > Soil > Wetlands | place: USA...
CGAAGCCTTGAAGATGATGCGCACGGATCCACCCGACATCGTCACCCTCGACGTCATGATGCCGAAAATGGACGGCTGGTCGGTGCTCGGCGTCATGAAATCCGAGGCGCCACTCGCCCACATTCCGGTGATCATGCTGACCATCGTCGACGACCGCAATTTGGGGTTCTCGCTCGGCGCGTCCGAATACATGACCAAGCCGATCGACCGCAGCCGGCTGATGGCGCTGATCCAGAAATTCGCGGCCAGCAAGCGAGACGGCACCGTGCTGGTCATCGACGACGATCCCGACGTGCGCGCCATGGTCAAGAGCACGATCGAGAGCGTGGGCATGCGGACTGCGGAAGTCGCCAATGGACAGGCCGCGCTCGATTGGCTCCTCGCCAATCCGCAGCCGGCGCTGGTGCTGCTGGATCTGATGATGCCGAAGATGGACGGCTTCGAGTTTTTGGAGCGCGTGCGGCAAAATCCGCAATTCGCCGATTTGCCCGTCGTGGTGCTCACTGCCAAGGACCTGACCGATAACGAGCGAAGTTTTTTGGCCGAGCGGACCCTCCTGGTCTTGAGCAAGAGCGCGCAGCCGATCAGCAAGCTCGGTTTTGCGCTCGCGGCGATCGCCGGGCGCAACCGCAATATGAAGTCCGCGGCAATGGCGGATGAGGAGACCTGATGGCCAAGATTTTGCTGGTCGAAGATAACGAAATGAACCGCGATATGCTGTCGCGCCGGCTCACGCGCAACGGCTTTGAAATCGTCATGGCGGTGAACGGCCAGGAAGGTCTCGATCTCGCATCCTCGGAAAATCCCGACCTGATCCTGCTCGATATGAGCCTGCCGGTGATCGACGGCTGGGAGGCGGCGCGCCGGCTGAAAGCCGACGCCGGCACGGCCAAAATTCCAGTCATCGCGCTCACCGCGCACGCCATGCTCCAGGACAAGGAAAAGGCGCTGGCCGCCGGATGCGACGATTTCGATACCAAGCCGGTCGAGCTGCCGCGACTTCTGGAAAAAATCAATTCGCTGCTGCGCAACGGCGGCTGAGTCCCGCAATCACCAGCTCGCCCACATCAGAGTCGCGCCTGACACGAGCAGCAGCACCATGATGATGGTTTGATAGTGCTGGTCGGCGAGCCGCCGATAGATGAAGGCGCCGAACCACGCGCCGCCGATGGTGGCCGGCAGCGCGATCAGCGCATCAAGGCCGACCTGCCGTGTCAGCAGCCCTGAGGCGGCGTGTGCGACCAGAGCCAGCGAGAGGATTGCCAGATTGAAAAACTGGACCACGGCGCGACGCTGCTCCTTGCTCCAGCCGCGCACGTCGGTCCAAACCACCGGCAAAACGCCGGACAAGCCCGTCAGACCGCCGAGAACGCCGCCGCCGAAGCCGACGATGCCATCCATGGCTTGGCCGCCCCAAGCTTTCTCGATCTGGCGCTGTCGAACCAGCACGTAGGCCGGATAGACCACCAGAAACAATCCAAGCCCGAGCTTGAAAACTCGCGGATCGACGTGCGGCAGGATGAGCGTGCCAATGGGCACGCCGACGAGGCCTGGAAGCACGAAACAGAGCACGCGCTGCCATTGAATGGAGCGCCAGATCAGATGCAGCGTCTGCGTTTGCGACACAGCGGCGCAAATGATTGCAAGCGAGGAGGCCGCGGTCGGCGGTATGCCGTAAACCCAGATACCGAGCGCGGTGATGGCCGTGCCAAATCCGGTCAATCCATTGACCACGCCGCCGGCAAACGCCCCCGCAAGCACGATCAATATTTGATCCAGTCCCATCCCCAACCTCGACTGCGGCGGCGCGCAAAAACGAACGCCACCGCTAGCACGATCGAGGCCGGAGCGGCTAATCGGCCAGGCGCCGGAAGGGGATCAGGTTCGGCGGCTCGCGGCGCCGATCAAAATGCCGACGCCGATGGCGACGGCAAGGGTCAGCAGCGGCTGTTGCTTTGTCTGCTTGGCAATACGCGCCAGCGCGTCGCTGCCGACCCTGGCGCTCACCTTGACAGCTTCGTTTCCGAGATTGGCGGCCTGATCGACCGCTGCACGCTGGCCGTGCCAGAAACGGTCGACGATGTCGTTGAGAACCGGGGCGAGGGCGTCTGCAATCTGATTGCCCGCGGCGGCTGCGCTCGCGGAGCCGCGCCGTCCCGCGCTCCTTCCCATTTCAGCCAGTTCATCCTGGATGGCGCGCAAGTGATTGACGATCGCGGTGACACGCGGGTCCAGAAAATCCTTCGAACGCGGCTGAAACATCACTTGGTCTCCCTGAGCGGAGCCTCTTTGTTGCGCGGCGGTGCACTAATCCATCGACGACAACACGGCGGACGAGCAAACGTTCCGCCTGATGAACTTTCGCATAGGTCTGTGCGTTATTGGGCGAATTCCTCTCTGACGGAGCCCCCCCATGGCGGAGAACCGACCGCAAAATTCCGATTTCAGCCGCGCTTTTGGCGACGCCAAAAAGCACGCTTCAAATGCCGCGAACGAGGTATCGGACGCTGCCCAGGACCTCTACGACCAGGCGCGCGACAGCGCCAGCCAGGTCGCCGACGCCACCTCGACGGCGGCGCGTAAGAGCGCCGGCTCGTTCGAGCAGGCATTGCGCAGCACCGTCGAAAATCAGCCCTATACGGCTGTGGCAATCGCGCTCGGCATAGGATGGCTGTTGGGACGAATGCACCGGCCGATTTAGCCAGCGATCAGGGATCGGGAGTGAGGGATCCAGGAATTTAGAAAAACCGATTCCTGAATTCCTGATCCCTGTCATCCCCTCAGCGCCACAGATTGACCGCCGTCGGCGACGATGGTGGCGCCGGTGACGAAGCGGCCGGCGTCGGAAACGAGCAGCAGCAGCGGGCCGTCGAGATCGCGCTCCTGGCCGAAGCGGCCGATCGGGATTTCGCGCGTCAGCGCCTTGCCCTTTTCGCTCTCGAGATAGTCGCGATTGAGCTCGGTGACGATCCACCCTGGTGCGATCGAATTGACGCGGATACCTTTGAAAGCGAGCTCCACGGCGAGCGCCTTGGTGAGCTGAATCACGCCGGCCTTTGCCGTGGCGTAGGCAACGACGCCCTTGTCGACGCCAAGGCCGAGCACGGAGGCGATATTGACAATGGCGCCGCTTGTGCCGGCCGCCAGCATGCGCCGCGCCGCCTCCTGCGACCAATAAAACACGGCGTCGAGATCAGTCGAGAGGATGCGCCGCCATTCTTCTTCGGCAAGCTCCACCGCGCGTCCGGCGTGCGCTACCCCGGCGTTGTTGATGAGGATGGTCACCGTGCCGAAGGCCTTTTCCGCGGCATCGAAGGCGGCTCGCATCGCCGCGCGATCACGCACATCGGCCTCGACCGCGACGGCGCGGCCGCCCGCTTGCTCGATCCGCGCCTTTATGCCGGCAAGTCGATCGGCCCGCCGCGCCACCAGCACGACGGCGGCGCCGTTGTCGCTCAAGATTTCGGCGAAGCGCGCCCCAAGCCCGCTCGACGCGCCGGTCACCAGCGCCACCTTGCCGGTGAGATCGAACATTGCCGCTGAGGTCATGGGTATTCTCTAGGCATCGGACGAACCATAGTGGCGGAAAAATTGTGCAAGAGCGAGAGACAGTTAAGATTTTATTAACGTTGCAATCCGAAGGTCAGGCACCCGTTATCTTTCTTATGCAGTGCAATCCAATCTGATCTAGGGAGAGCTTGATGCTCAGGATTCTTGCACTCTTTACAGCCCTGCTCGTATGCGGCGGCGCCGCCGCGGTGGAACCCGCGCACGGCACCCGCGACCAAGCGGTGGCGATGGTCAAGCGCGTCGAAACCATGTTCAAAAAGGATGGTGCCGATGCGACATTCAAGGCCGTTACGGCCAAGACCTTCAACGATCGCGATTTGTATCCTTTCGTTTACACTCTGGACGGCACGGACTGCGTTGCGCACGGCGCCAATCCGGCGCTCGTGGGAAAGAATTTGATCGACCTGAAAGACCAGGACGGCAAATTCCTCATTCGCGAGCTGTCGGCAGCGGCCAAAAACGGCGGCGGTTGGGTGGATTACAAATGGCCGAATCCGATCACAAAAATGATCGAGGCAAAATCCAGCTACGTCGAGCGGGTCGGCGATTACTTCGTGGGCGTCGGGGTATATCGCTAGCAGCCTAGTCCCGGGTTCGCGGCATTCAACACGCTGGACACGCTCGATTGCGAGTCCGGGAAAGGCGTAATCTTCCGCATGCTCAGGTGGTTTGCAAACCTGCCGATCATCGTCAAGGCATTTGCTGCTCCGGTTTTGCTGCTGATCTGCCTCTTTGTGCTCAGCGCCAGAAGCTACCTGTTCATCGCGGAAACCGGAGCCGGCTTGGATGCAATGTCCCACTCCAAACTGCCGACATGGAATGCCGTCGAGCGGCTCAACGACGCCTTGGCCGACACGCAATTGTTGCTGTTTCGCTACGTCTCGTGGCTGAACAGCGGAGTGGACCCGGCCACGCTAAAGAAGGCGGAAGACGAGCTGCAGACGCGGAATGCGGATATCGCCCGACGCATCGACGCGCTTCTTGCGAGCCAGGATTTCCCCAACAGCGAACGCAAGACATTGGAGCGGGTAAGAGACGGCTGGCGCAAGTTCGAAAAATTGTCGAAGGATTCCACCGAAATGGGAGCGGTGCAGCCGAGCATGGCCGTCATGATGCTCGGCGAAGTCGACGACCTCCTGTCCGCACTGAGAAAAGACACCGACCAAATCTCGCAGTCCATTAGATTGTCCAGCCAGAATTTCGCCACGGCAATGGTTGAGTCGTCCAGGCAAAGCCGTTTGGTTCTGCTCGCAGGACTTATCATCGTTCTTCCCGCGAGCGTGCTTTTGAGCATCATCGTGGCCTTGTCGATCGTCACGCCCATCAGACACGTGACCGAAAATATGCGAGCGATCTCCAAGGGCAATCTCGGCGTCAATATCGGCTATGCGCAGCGAACCGACGAGATCGGACGCATGATGAAGGCGGTGGCGATCTTTCGCCAAAACGCCGCCCAGATACGCGAACTGGAAGAGCGGCAACGCGCTGAGCAACAGCGAAACGTCGAAATGCGAAAGGCGGAGATGAACGCGTTGGCGCTGGATTTCGAGACGTCGGTCAAGCTCATTGCGTCCCGATTGGGCCAAACGGCCAAGACGATGACGGCAAGCGCGGTTGAGCTTGCCAGAAGCGCGACTGAGACGCGCGATCAATCCGCCGGAATGGCGGAGATGATCGAGGTGACGTCGGGCAGCGTGCAAACCGTAGCCGGCGCGGCGCAACGAATCTCGCAGGCGCTGCAAGAAGTCGCCGCGCAGGTCACGCAGGCAAGCGACTTCGTCAAATTCACCGCGGCGGAAACCCACCGCGTCGGCAACGAGATGGCGCAACTCGTCAAGGCCGTTCAGGACATTACATCGGCTGTCGACGTCATCCAGGATATTGCCGCCGGGACCAATCTGTTGGCGCTGAATGCCACGATCGAAGCCGCCCGCGCCGGCGAAGCGGGCAGGGGCTTTGGCGTGGTGGCGGCGGAAGTCAAGGCGCTGGCCGGCCAGACCGAACGGGCCACCAGCGAAATCAGCGCGCGCATCGCTGCCGTGAACTCATCCTGCTCCACGGTGGCGACGAGCATCGGCTCGATCGTCAAGGCGATGCACAATGTTGAAAGTCTGTCGCAAGCCATCTCCGGTTGCGTGAACGACCAAGCCTCCGGGACCGTCGCAATCGCCGACCATGCGGCTTCGGCAAGAAGCTGCGTCGAACAGGCCGCCGACATGCTGGCGCGGTTGCGCAACGCCGCCAATCAGACCGACGAGGCCTCGAAAACCGCGGAAGCCGAGATGCATGGCCTGTTACGCGACGCCGATATTGTTAATCAGAAGGTCGATATGTTTCTCGCCAGCGTGCGCAGCGGTTGATGCGCGGGGACTCGTTGACGGCGGTGTGCGCCGGCCTCGCGACTGTCATGCGTGTCCGCTGATCGCCATTGCGAACCCAGCAGAATTGCGGGATGGAATACCCGAATAGCGCTCGTGCGGGGCAGTCTTGGCCGCGCCGGAGCGCGAATTTCTTTGGGCGAGGCACATTATGGGTTTTTTGGACCAGCGGCAGTGGATGGCGAGCCTGGAGCAGCAGGGCGAGCTGCGGCGCATCACGGCCGAGGTCGATTGGGACCGCGAGATCGGCGCGATTTCGCGGCGCGTGCTGGAGAGAAAAGGCCCGGCGCTTCTGTTCGAAAACATCAAAGAATACACGACGGGCCGTTGCACCAAACTGTTTGTCAGCGGGCTCGGCGCGCGTTCGCGGCTGGCACTGGCGCTCGGCTTTCCGCGCGAGGCAGCCAATCGCGAGCTCGTCCAATACGTCATGCAGAAAAACCGTGAAAGGATACCCCCGGTGCTGGTCGGCAGCGGGCCGGTGAAAGAGGTCATCGTCCGCGGCGATGCCATCGACCAGACCGAATTTCCGGTGCCGAAATGGCACTATCTCGAAGGCGGCCGCTACATCCACACTTTCACCGCCATCGTCACCAAGGACCCGGATACCGGCATCGCCAATGTCGGCCTGTATCGCGGCATGATCGGCAAGAAGAACACGGCGCCGTTTCTGCTCATCAAGGGCGGCCAGCATTGGGGCGCGCATTTCGTCAAATGGGCGGCGCGCGGCAAGCCGATGCCGGTCGCCTGCGTGATCGGCTGGGATCCGATCATGCCGTTTCTCGCCGGCTCGCCGGTGCCGGCCGGTATCTGCGAGTGGGACGTGATGGGCGCCTATCGCGGCGAGCCGGCGCAACTGGTGCGCTGCGAGACCGTCGACCTCGAAGTGCCGGCCAGCGCCGAAATCGTCATCGAGGGCACCATCAGCGACGATCCTTCGACCTATGAAAGCGAAGGCCCGTTCGGCGAATTCACCGGCTACGTCTCCGACCTGCCGACGCCGCGCCCCACCATGCAGATCAGCTGCATCACCCATCGCCGCGACCCGATCTTCGTCGGCTGTCTCGAAGGCACGCTGCCGGGCTCCTATAGCGAAAACAGCGTAATGTCCTCGGTGCAACGCGCCGCCATCGCCTGGAACATTCTCAATGGTGCCGGCATTCCCGGCATCCTCGACGTGTTTGCGCCGCCGATCACCAACGGCGTCAATCTGCGCGTCCAAATCAAGAAGCACTACCAGGGCCAGCCCAAGCAGATCGCCGCCGCCTTGTGGGGCAACAGCGCCGCCCAATATCGCTACAAGCACGTGACCGTGGTCGAAGAAGACATCGATCCGTCCGACGACGAGCAGGTCGAATGGGCGTTCGCGCATCGGGTCAACGCCGGCGAAGGCGGCGTGGTGATTTTTCCGGGCATCTTCGGCTCGCCGATCGATCCGTCGACGCCGCTGGAAGACCGCAACGTCCCGCAGCTCGGCACCGGCCTGTGGAATCGCATGCTGATCGATGCCACGCGCTCATGGAAGCACGCACGGCAGCCGCAGTGGAACAACGAGCGCTTTCCTCCCACGGTGCGTCCCGCCGCCGAAGACGAGGAACGGGTTAAAGAACGTTGGGCGGAATATGGACTCGGCGATCTATAGACTCACGATCCATACAGCCGATGCGGCAGCCAGGTGGCGAGTGCGGGCAAAAACCACAGCGCCACCAGCATCGCCAGCTGAATCAGCACGAACGGAATGATGCCGAGATAAATGTGCCGGGTGGTGACCTCCGGCGGCGCGACGCCGCGCAGATAGAACAGCGTCGGGCCGAGCGGCGGATGCATGTAGGAGGTCTGCAGATTGACCGCCATCATCATGCCCAACCAGACCGGGTTGACGCCTGGCAATTTGAGCAGCACCGGCGCGACGATCGGCACTACGACGAAAATGATTTCGAAGGCGTCCATGACGAAGCCGAGCAGGAACAGCGCGAGCATCACCGCCAGCGTGGCGCCGGCGACGCCTCCCGGCAGGTCGGTCAGCGCCCGCTCCACCATCTGGTCGCCGCCCAGCCCGCGGAACACCAGACTGAACAACGTGGCGCCGATCAGGATCAGAAAAATCATGCTGGTGATCTGCGTGGTGCGCACCATGACCGGAACGAGCAGCCCGGCGGCCCCGGACCGCAACGCGGCGAGCAGGATCGCGCCGACCGCACCGACTGAAGCGGCTTCGGTCGGCGTGGCGACGCCGCCCAGGATTGAGCCGAGGACCGCGAGAATGAGCGCGATCGGTGCGATGAGAACCGCGGCAAGCCGGCGCGCGAGCTTCGACCCGCGCAGGGCGTTTGGATCGGGTGCAATCGCCGGCGCTTTCTCTGGAGCGAAGATCGCGATCGCCACCAGATAAAGCATGTAAAGAAAGACCAGAACCGATCCCGGAATGATTGCGCCGGCAAACAGGTCGGCGACCGATACGGTTTGCGGGGCGAAATTGCCCTGCGCCAATTGCGCCGCCTGATAGGAATTGCTGAGCTGGTCGCCGAGCAGCACCAGTACCGTCGCCGGCGGGAATATCTGCGCCAGCGTCGCGGTCGCCGCGATAGTTCCGGCCGCCAGCGCTTTGTCGTAGCCGTGGCGCAGCATGGCCGGCAGCGCGATCAATCCCATGGTCACGGCAGTAGCGCCGACGATGCCCTTGGCGGCGGCGAGCAGCACGCCGACGACGATCACCGACAGGCCAAGTCCGCCGGGCAGCGCCCCGAACAGGCGGCCCATCGTCTCCAGCAATTCCTCGGCGATGTGCGAGCGCTCCAGCATCACGCCCATGAAGATGAACAGCGGGATGGCGAGCAGCACGTCGTTGCTCATGACGCCGAAAATGCGTTCCGGCAGCGCGCCCAGAAGAGAGAGGTCGAACAATCCCGCCGCAGCTCCGCCTGCGGCGAAAATGAGCGACACGCCGGCGAGCGTCAGCGCCACCGGATAGCCGGCGAGCAGGACGACGCAGACGGCGCCCACCAGCGCGACCGCGAGGATCTCGTTAGCCCCCAACTTGGCCTCGTCCGCTCGCCGGGGACGATTCCGCTGCGCCGAGCACGAGCGCGGCACGGATTGCCTGCGCCACGCCTTGCAGGCCGATCAGCAAGGCGAACAGGGGGATGAGCGTCTTGAACAGATAAACGAACGGCAAACCGTTCGTCTCCGGCGAACGCTCGAGAATGGCCCACGATCGTTGCACATAAGGGATCGAGAGCATCGTCAGCACGGCGGCAAAGGGCAGGAGAAAGAGGAGCGCACCGAGCAAGTCGATGAGAGCACGCGCGCGCGGTCGCAACTCTGCGTAAAAGATATCGACGCGCACGTGGCCGCCGGTCTGCAACGTCCAGGCGGCGGCGAGCATAAACAATCCGGCATGGGCGTAGAGCACGGATTCCTGCAGCTTGGTCGAGCCCACCCCAAGCGCATAGCGCATAAAGACCACGGCGAATTCGGCGAGAACGACATAGAGGCAGCACCACGCCGCCGCCCGCCCGATGGCTGAGATGGCGCGATCGATGCCGTCGACGAGATGCTCGATGGTGTTTCTCATGGCTCCCGACGTACTATAATGGGGTCCAAGAATGCACGAAATGGAGTGCCGGGAATGGACCACGACGACCACCACGATCACGGTTCGGAATTGTCCGAGATGCAGCTGCGCGTGCGCGCGCTCGAAACCGTGCTCGCCGAGAAGGGCTATATCGATCCGAGCGCGCTCGACGCCATCGTCGAGGCTTATGAGACCAAGGTCGGCCCGCATACCGGCGCCCGCGTCGTCGCCAAGGCATGGAGCGATCCGGCCTTCAGGCAGGCGCTGCTCGCCGACGCCAGCAAGGCGGTGGCTTCGTTTGGATTGCTCAACCGCGTCGGCGATCATTTGATCGCCGTCGAGAACACCCCGAAGCAGCACAACATGATCGTGTGCACGCTGTGCTCCTGTTATCCGTGGGAAGTGCTCGGGCTGCCGCCGGTCTGGTACAAGTCGGCGCCGTATCGCTCGCGCGCGGTCAACGATCCGCGCGGCGTGCTCGCCGATTTCGGCGTTACACTGCCGGCCGACACACAGATCCGCGTCTGGGATTCGACGGCGGAGACGCGCTTCATCGTCCTGCCGATGCGGCCGGGCGGCACCGAGGGCTGGAACGAAGACAAGCTCGCCGCGCTGGTCACGCGCGACAGCATGATCGGCACCGGGATTGCCAAAAATCCGCAAGGGGCCGTGTGATGGACGGTGTTCACGACATGGGCGGCATGCACGGCTTCGGCAAAGTCGAGCCGGAGCAGAACGAGCCGGTGTTTCACGCGCCGTGGGAGGGACGCACCTACGCGATCAACCGCGCGCTGGGATATACCGGCATTTGGACCATCGACGAGACGCGCGCCGGCATCGAGAGTCTGCCGCCCGAAGTCTATCTGGGCAGCTCCTATTACAGGAAATGGGAGCTGCGCCTGGAGAAGCTCCTGGTCGAGAAAGATTTGGCGGGTTCGGATGAACTGAAAGCGGGCCATGCGCTGCGGCCCGGCAAGGCACTCAAGCGAACGATGAGGGCTGAGGATGTCGCCAACGCGCTGACGCGCGGCTCGTTCGCCCGGCCCGCGCAGGCGCCGGCGCGCTTTAAGCCCGGCGACAAGGTCCGCACCAAGAACATTCACCCCGCGACGCATACCCGCCTGCCGCGCTACGCACGCGGCAAAGTCGGCGTCGTCGAAGCCGTGCGCGGCTGTCACGTCTATCCCGACACGGTCGCCATCGGGCAGGGCGAAAATCCACAATGGCTCTATACCGTTCTGTTCGACGGCCGCGAATTATGGGGCGAGGCCAGCGATCCTTCGCTGAAGGTTTCCATCGAGGCGTTCGAGCCGTATTTGGAGATGGCGTGATGGCGGACGCCGCCACGCAGCGCGCCACGGAGGAGGTGCGAACCATTCCGCGCAACGCCGAGGGCCCCGTTTTCCGCGAACCCTGGGAAGCGCAAGCGTTTGCGCTCGCCGTGTCGTTGAAGGAGCGTGGCCTGTTCACCTGGAAGGAATGGGCGGCGACGCTGGGCGACGAGATCAAGAAAGCGCAGGCCGCCGGCGATCCCGATACGGGCGAGACCTATTACCATCACTGGCTCGCCACCCTGGAGCGCATCGTCGCCGAGAAAGGCGTGACCGACGCGCGCACGCTCACGCGCACCCGCGATGCCTGGGAGCGCGCCTGCGATCGAACTCCGCATGGTGTGCCGATCGAGCTTAAGCCGGACGATTTCAGATAAGCTCAGTGCATCGCTAGCGCCGCGCGCGGCAACAGTGCGCCGGGGTGGCGGATCACGTCGCCGGCGAGACGGTGGGCGGCGCCTGCGGCCTGCGCCGGCTCGACGCCGCTTAGCCGCGCGGCCAGATAGCCGGCGTTGAAACCGTCGCCGGCGGCGGTCGTGTCGACCGGCACCACCACTTCCGGCACCGGGACGAATTCGAGTCCGCCGCGCTCGGCAACGAGCGCGCTGTTCGGCCCGTTCTTGACCACGATTTCGCCGATGCCGAAGGCTTGCAGCCGCGCCACCGTCGCTTCCGGGCTGGGGTCGCCCCACAGCACGGCTTCGTCATCATAGGCCGGCAGCGCGATATCGGTGCGCTTGAGGGTCTCGATGAAGACGGTGCGGGTGCGCGGCAGATCGCCGTTCCAGCCGCCCGGGCGGAAATTGCCGTCGAACGCCACCTTGGCGCCCTGCTTGCGGGCTACTTCGAGCACCGCGAGGAAGCGGCTCAGGCCCGTGGTGGAAAAGAGCGACAGGGTGATGCCGGAAAAATAGATGAGCTTCGCCTCGACCAGGCTTTCCGCCACGCGGATCCAGTCGGGCAATTCGAACAGCTCGCGCACCGGCGCGCCCTCGCGCCAATATTTGGCGCGGCGCTCGCCGTTCGGTTCGTTCTCGATGAGGCACAGAGCCGGGAGCCGCCCCGGCAGCCGCGCCGCCAGGCTGGTCGACAACCCCTCCGCCGCCGCCAGCGCCACGATACTGTCCGAATACGGATCGTCGCCGAGCGCCGTGGCGAAGGCGACATCGATGCCGGCGCGCGCCAGATAGACTGCGGTGTTGAACGTGTCGCCGCCGCAGGACAGCGCAAAGCGCCCATCGGCGCCGCGCTTTAATTCGAGCACGGCTTCGCCGACGCAGATGGTGCGCGATTTTTCCGTTAGCTTTTCGCTCATCTCGCTCCCTGTCCGGGTGCGACCATGCCCGGCCGGACGGGACTTGGCAATCGCGTGAGAAAGTATCCCAGCGCGCTCAAGAGCGCGATGCAAAAGCTGACCGGCCAATCGGTGTAATAGGCGATCGCGATGCCGAGCCATGCTTCGGCAAGCGCAATGGCGGCCGACAGCGCGATCCCGCTCCACAGGCCGCTCGCGAGCCGCAGCGCCGTCGCCGGCGGCCCGACCATCAGCGAAAAGACCAGAAGAATACCGACGATCTGCGCGCTTTCCGACACCGCCAGCGCCACGATGGCCAAAAACGCGATGGAGATAAAGCGCATCGGCACGCCTTTGGCCTCGGCCAGTTCCGGCTGCAGGCTGGTAAAAATCAGCGGACGCATGATCGCTAACAGCGCAACCAGCGTCACCGCGCCGAGGCCGAGGAGAGTGGCGATCATGCCGCGATCCACGGCCAGCACATTGCCGAACAATAGCGCTGTCGCCTGCGCGGCGAACGCCGTGTAGTAGTGCAGGAACAGGAGGCCGAAGCCGAGCGCCAGCGCCAGCACCACGCCGATGGCGACGTCGCGGCCGCTCAATCGCTCGCCCATCAGTCCCATGCCGATGCCGGCGGCAACGGTGAAGCCCACCAGTCCCCAGACCGGGTCGATCCCAAGAAACACGGCGCCGGTCGCGCCGGCAAAGCCGATATGGCCGAGCGCGTGACCGGCGAAGGTTTGTCCGCGCAACACCAGGAAATAACCGACCAGGCCCGAGACGATTGCGGCCACGCCGGCGGCCGCAAACGCGTTGCGCATGAAATCGTATTCAAGCATGGCGATGATCGTCATGATGGCCGTGCGCATGGCCATGGTGATCGTGGCCGTGATCGTGCAGGTGGTCGGCGCGTTCGACATCGCGGCCGTGCGACAACACGAAAATATGGCCGTCGGCGCGCACCACGTCGATTGGCGTGCCGTAGAGCCGCGACAGCACTGGCGCCGTCACCACCTCCGCTACGGTGCCGAGCGCGGCGTGGCCGCCGCCGAGATAGAGCACGCGATCGAGTGCGCCAATGAGCTGATTGAGTTCGTGGGCGGAGAACAGCACCGTGATGCCGCGCTCGCGGGCGAAGCCGCGCACCAATTCGACCACCGCCTCCTGATAGCGATGATCGAGGCTGATCAGCGGTTCGTCGAGTAAAAGAAGCCGCGGCTCGCCGAGCAGCGCCTGCGCGAGCAACAGCCGCTGGCGCTCGCCGCCCGACATGTCGGCAAGCGAACGCTCGGCGAGTTCAAGCGCGCCGACCGCGGCCAGCGTCGCCTCGATCATCCTGCGATCGGCGCGCGACAGCGACGGCACGCCCCAGCGCTCGCCGCGCACGGAGCTGGCGATGAAGTCGAGCCCGCGCACGCGCAGGTCGGGCAGCACCGTGCGCACTTGCGGCAGATAGCCGATGTCCGCGTCGCCGCGGCGCGGCGGGCGGCCGAAGACGCGGATCATTCCGGCGCTCGGCTGGATCAGGCCGAGAATGGCGCGCATCAGCGTGGTCTTGCCGGATCCGTTAGGGCCGAGCACGCCGATGAACTCGCCGCCTTCGATCGCCATGCTGGCGTTGCGCAGCACATCGCGGCCGCCCAAGGCGATCGTCACGCCGTCAAGTTCGATGACGTTCATAAGCTCGGCCCGGCCAGCGCTTTTTCGGTGGCGTCGAGCGCGCTCATCATCCAGGCCTGATACGACCGCCCCGGCGGCGCGGTCTCGGTGACGCCGACCACAGGGATGTTGGCGGCGCGCGCCGGCAGGGCAGGGGCCAGCGCGAGGGTGAGGGCGGCGGCAAGTCCGAGAAGCAGTTTCATCACAAAGCCTTATCGCCGCCTTGGGCGCTGCCGTAACGGCCCCACGAAATGTAATATTATAACGTTACGGCAGCAAGCGAGGGCCAACTTCACCTCACGAATTCCGGCGGCGCATGGCCGCGCATGACCGCTTCCCTGTGCGTCGCCGGGCGGAGCCCGCGCGGGCCGCCGTCCTCGACCAGCGCACGGGTTTCTTTCTGCACCTGCGGGGGCGTCAGAGGCCAGGCGCGCGTGAGGCAGGCGTTGCTGTCGCCGCCGCAAGCCTGGTTGCGCCGGCAAAACCCGCGCGCGCATGTGGGCCACAGCGGCAGCGATTCGGAATAGAGCGCCCGAATGGCGCGGTAGGCCGCTGTGCGCTGCGCCACCATGCCGGTTTCCGTCCCGGCGTCTTCGTAGCGGACTTTCTTTTTTCTGTGTCTGTGTCTCGGCATTTGTTAGCTCCGGTTGTTGGTGATTCCTCCTTCTCCCGCTTGCGGGGAGAAGGTCGGGATGAGGGGGCGTCTCTCCCCGCACGCGGGGCGAGGTGAAAATAGATCCCCGTTCTCGCGGCGCGGTTTTTGATTCGCGTCCGAGTTTTGCAACCAAGCCATTTCCACGGGCCTCCCGAAAAAATGAGGGAG
>Ga0335078_10009213_pt1 | contig 14629 bp, 15 predicted proteins | sample Lox_Sample_32_FD_206711 | JGI IMG/M metagenome (GOLD analysis project Ga0335078, IMG submission 206711) | Soil microbial communities from Loxahatchee National Wildlife Refuge, Florida, United States - Lox_Sample_3.2 | ecosystem: Environmental > Terrestrial > Soil > Wetlands | place: USA...
GGAACAACTGCACCAGGATCAGCGATGCCCAGATCAGGATGACGCCGCCAAACCACATCAGACGCTGGCCGGCTCTGTTTCTGGCGACGGATTCCATAACGTCCAATCCCGCGGGGTATGAGATCAGCGGCGGTTCAGAGCCAGTTTGGCATCGCCCTTGGGTTCGAGGTGCACGATCTGTCCGGGCGTGGGAGCACTCAATTCGCGGCGCTTGGCGAGGACTTCGAGATTCTCCTGCCGCGACAGCCGCGCTTCGGCGATATCCAGGTCGCGCTGTTCGTCGAGCAATTGCTGTTGTTCCGCCTTCAAACTCTCCAGCCGATAACCCGCAAAGATGTTGGCCACGCGCGGCGTCGACAAGCCCATGAATAGAACGGCCAGGCCACAAGCCAGGCCGATCGCGCGCCATTCGCCGCGCGCCGTAGGATGCGGCTCGCGGACCACGCGACTGTTGTCGATGGGCTTCGAGTACAGAAAAATGTGCTCGTTGGGTAGCGCCCGCAATGAGTAGCGGCCGTCTACCGGGACGGTTACGGACTGAGCGGCGCCGCTTGCGGCGGCAGGCGCGGCCAGGGGCTTCCGAAAAAACATTGCCAGCGTTGCCATGGGTCGTTACCTCGCTATTTCATCGCCATTCATGCGTAGCGCGCGCAGTTTGGCGCTGCGCGACGCCGGATTCAAACGCCTTTCCTCTTCCGTGGGCGTCAACGGATGCCTGGTGAGGACGGTGGCGCGGCCCTCCTGCTCCAGGCCGCGGAACCGCTGCTTCACTTTGCGGTCTTCGAGCGACATGAAAGAGATCACCACCATGCGGCCGCCGCCCGCTAACAGCTCCGGCCCGATTTCCAGCAGCCGGTCTAGTTCGCCCTGCTCGTCGTTCACAAACATGCGTAAGGCCATAAAGGTTCGGGTCGCGGGATGCAGACGATTCGTTCGAAAGACGGCCCGCTCCACTAACCCGGCCAGGTGTAGTGTGCTCCGTATGGGCCGTCCTCGAACGATGGCTCTGGCTATCTTCCGCGCCCTCCTTTCTTCGCCTAGCTGATAGATCAGGTCGGCGATCGCCTTTTCGGCGTACTGATTGACCACGTCCGCCGCAGTGATGCCCGTGGATTGATCCATGCGCATATCCAGCGGCCCGTCGGCCATAAACGAGAATCCCCTGTCCAGCTCGGTCAGTTGATAGCGGCTCACGCCCAGGTCGGCCAGCAGCCCATTCACCTCCGCGGCTGCGCACGCCGGCAACGCCGCCGCAAGCCTGGAGAATGCTCCCTGGTGATAGCAAATCCGGCCGGACCACGCGGCCGTGTTGCGCCGCGCCATTTCGAGCGACTCCGCGTCGCGGTCGTTGGCGATCACCCGGCCGGTGGTCAAGCGGCGTGCGATCTCCGCCGTGTGGCCGCCCAGTCCCGCGGTGGCATCCAGATACGTGCCCTCGGGCCGCACCGCCAGCCACTCGATTGCTTCGGTCGCCATTACCGCGTAGTGGGTCATCGAACATTTACTTGAACCCGGCCCGTTCCACGGCTTCCAGATCGTCTTCGGCGTGCTCCATGGCCTGGTTGCGCTTCTCCTGGAACGTCTCTTCGCTCATTACCTGGATGGCGCCTTTGACCGCCAGCACCTTCACCGGCTTGTTTTCGATGTTCAGCTCGCGGCGCAATTCGGGCGATAACAACACGCGGCCCTGACTGTCCATCTCGGCTTCCGAGCCGAGTTCCATGGCAGTGAACAATACCCGCTTGGCCGCCTTGGGGTTCTCGCGGAAATTAGCGAGCAACTCCTGGTTTTCCATCCAGATCGGCATGGGGTATACTGTGGCCATGTGCCGTTCGGTGCTGGTCACAAACAGTTTTTTTTCGGGCAACCCCGCCAGGTACCTCTGGAACTTCTCGGGTAGCTTGAGGCGGCCTTTTTCATCGAGGCGGGCCGGGTATATGCCGAGCGGTGGTGCTATCGGTACCGCGCCTTGAGGGTTTTCTTCGGCCACCTTTAAGCTACTTTCCGGCCATTTTTAGGCCACAACAAATTGTGGCACGAACGCTTAGTTCATTGCAAGGAAAATCTTTAAGAAAGTGTTGATTGGATTTGGGTTAGTGAGATACTAGCCCATCGGTCAGCAGGTACCCACACCCCCATATGTTGATTTTTAGACGAACAAATGGCGAAGACGACCGAGGGCGGGCCCCGACGGGGATGCACGCATACCCGGCAAAAAAGGCGTGGCGGACTGAATCTGCACTCGGGGTAATGCCCGTAGGACTACACACTCTGGTCCGTTCCAGGATAGCGCCGGCCTATCCCTTACGGTCCACAAGTACCAGCAGGCAAAGGCGTTAGTTAATGTTGACTATCCAAAGACATGGTTGAGCCGAGGGTGCGCTCAATGCGATTCTGAAGACCGAAAGGCCGTACGCGAAGGGCACAAATTATGGCGAAACGGAAGAAGCAGGACGAGCGCATTGACCGGCGTATCAAGCGCCGCTTTGGTATCGAACAAGCGCTGAAATACAAGCTCCTCTACGGAAGCCGCGTAGCCGAAGCCGGGAGCGGAAAGACTGTAAACATCAGCAGCAGCGGTGTCTGGTTCAAGACCGACGCCGTTCTCAGTACAGGGTTGCCGGTAGAGCTATCGATGAGCTGGCCTGCCCGGCTGAACGACGTGTGTCCGATGAAACTCATGATCTACGGATGCGTGGTGCGCAGCGACCCGCAGGGCTCCGCGCTGGCCATCGAACGCTACGAATTCCGCACGCAGGGCACGGCCCACCTGACCCTGTACGAAGAAGCCGGCGTGCGGCTGCCCACTTAGGCTGGCGCGCCGGGGCCGCGGTCCGCTCGCGGATGAGAGGAAGACGGCGCGCAATCCACCCTTGTCTGTAAGCGCAAGCGATGAGCGGCTCCCGCAGAACTCGCGCACCCACATGCAGGAATACGACGCAGCCCTGAAGCTGTTATTGCAAGGCCGAGCCACCCTCACCATGCGCGAATTGACCGGCACGGCGATCGCGAAGTGGCTAGATGTGGAACTGCCAAAGGTGCAGAACTTACGGCTGGACCTGCTGGGCGAGGCGGTCGACGGCGGTCTGATTCACCTGGAGTTGCAGAGCAGCAACGACCCGGCCATGCCGTTCCGGATGATCGAGTATAGTCTCGGTGTGCGCCGGCTGTTCGGACGATTCCCGCGCCAAATACTGCTGTACGTGGGTGAAGCGCCCATGCGCATGGAGAGCGAGTTGCGCGGCAAGCATCTGGCGTTCCAGTACCGCCTGATCGACATCCGCACGCTAAATGGCGACCGGCTTCTGGAGAGCGAGGATGTGGGGGATAATGTAATTGCGATCCTGGCGCAGTTGCGCGACCATGAAGAGGCGGTGCGCAAAATCGTGGAGCGGATCGCCGGCATGGCAGCCGCGGAAGGGGAAACTGCCTTGGCCCAGTTGACGATCCTGGCCGGATTGAGACACTTGGCCAGAACGGTGGAGCAGGAGACACGAAAAATGCCGATTGACTTGGATATTCGGGAACACGAGACCCTGGGGCCCATGTTTATCGAAGCGGAACAGAAAGGCTTGCAGAAAGGCCTGCAGGAAGGGCGGCTGGAAGGCGAACTGACCGTCCTTCGCCGGCTGCTTGAGAAGCGCTTCGGCGCCCTGCCGCGGTGGGCCGGCGATAAACTCGCGGCGCTGCCGGCGGCGACGCTGGAAGATCTGAGTGAGCGGGTGCTGGACGCCAAGAATATCGAAGAATTGCTAGGGTGAAGCCGCGTCGCCGATAGTCCCGATCGCTCACCCGCGCTTCAGCCGCAAACTGTTGGTCACCACTGTGACACTGGACAGCGCCATGGCCGCCGACGCCAGCACCGGCGACAGCAGCCAGCCGGTGAATGGGTACAAGGCGCCTGCCGCAACGGGAATCCCAATGGTGTTGTAGGCGAACGCCCAGAAGAGGTTCTGCCGGATCACGCGCATGGTCCGCCGCGCCAGTTGGAGCGCCTCGGCTACGCCGTTCAGATCGCCGCGCATCAGGGTGATGGACGCGGCCTCCTTGGCGATGTCCGTCCCGGTTCCGATGGCGATGCCCACATCGGCCTGCGCCAGCGCGGGCGCGTCGTTGATGCCGTCGCCCACCATAGCAACTTTCCTCCCGGCGGCCTGCAGCTTCCGCACCTCGGCGACCTTACCCGCCGGCAGCACGTCGGCTAGCACGCGTTCAATGCCAATCTGCCGCGCGACGCTTTCGGCGGTGCGGCGATTGTCGCCGGTGATCATCCAGACTTCCATGCCCATGCGCGCGAGACGCCGCACCGCGGCCGCGGCTTCCGGCTTCACGGTGTCGGCGATGCCGATCGTGCCCACCGGCCGGCCATCCACGGAGACTGCCACGGCGGTCTTGCCCTCCCCGGCGAGCCGTTCGATGGCGGGCAACTCAGACGCGCCCGTGAAGCTGCCCACGGTGATATCGTGGCCATCCACGCGCGCTTCCACGCCGTGCCCCGCGACCGCGCGGAAACCAGCGGAATCCTCCAGCGCGATCGCCAGCGCCCGGGCATGTTCGAGGATCGCGCGTCCCAGAGGATGCTCGGAGTAGCGCTCGGCGGATGCCGCCCAGCGCAGCACCTCGGATGCGGCGTGACCGTCCAGCGGGAAGACATCGGTCACCCGCGGTTCGCCGCACGTGAGCGTGCCGGTCTTGTCCAGGACGACGGTGTCTATCCGGTACGCGGCCTCCAGCGCTTCGCCGCCCTTGATCAGGATGCCGCGCTCGGCGCCGCGCCCCGTGCCCACCATGATCGCGGTGGGCGTGGCCAGGCCCAGCGCGCAGGGGCAGGCGACGATCAACACCGCCACGAAATTCACCAGCGCGAAGGGGAACGGCCGAAACGCCAGCCACACCAGGAACGTGACCACGGCGATGGCCAGCACGCCCACCGTGAAGTAGCCGCTGACCACATCCGCCAGACGCGCCACGGGTGCGCGCGAGCCTTGCGCCTGCCGCACCAGCTCGATCATCTGCCGCACAGCCGTAGCCCGCCCGACATGCAGGGCCTCAAAGCGCAGGCTTCCGGAACGATTCATCGTGCCGCCATAAACCGCGTCGCCGGCCTTTTTATCGAGCGGCATGCTCTCGCCCGTGAGCATGGATTCGTCGACCGCCGAATCGCCTTCGCGCACCGCGCCATCCACCGGGATCTTCTCGCCCGGACGCACCACCACGATGTCGCCCACCAGCACCTGTTCGATGGGGATATCTCGCTCGGCGCCGTCGCGCATCACGCGCGCGGCCTTCGGCTGCAAGTCGCGCAGGCGGCGGATGGCCTCGGAAGCCTTGCCGCGGGCGCGCGCTTCCAACACCCGCCCCAGTAGAATCAGGGTGATGATCACCGCGGCCGCTTCGTAGTACACCTCGTGTCCGCCGCGCAGCGTCACCGCCAGCGAATCGAGGAACGCTGCGCCGGTCCCCATCGCGATCAGCGTGTTCATGTTCGCGGAGCGATGCCGTAGCGCGATCCAGGCGCCCTGGTAAAAAGGCGCGCCCGCGTAGAAGAGCACGGGAGTCGTGAGCGCAAGCTGGATCCACGGTATCGCGGCCAGGTGCATGAGCCCCGGCCACATGCCCAGCACCACTACCGGAGCCGCACAGGCGGCCGCCAGCCACAGCCGGCGCTGGAGCGCGGCGCATTCGCCTGCGCGCACCCGTTCCTCGACGTCTTCGCCAGCATCCTCGCCGGCTACGGGCTGCGGCACTCCATAGCCCAGCTCTTCGATGGCGTCCACCAGGTTGCGCACCGCCGCGCGGGCGGGATCGAACTCCACCGTAGCGGTGGAAGTGGCGAAGTTCACATGCGCGCGCGTGACGCCGGCCGTCGACGCGAGCTGATTCTCGATGCTGCGCGCGCAGGCGGCACAGGACATCCCGGAAACCGGCAGGTCCACGCGCTCGGCCGCGCCGGCGGTTGGTGCGACACTCATTGCTGCACAGTGTAGCCGAGTTGCTCGATGGCGAGCCGCAGGTCGGGCAGTTTGGTGCGGTCGGCGTCAAACTCGACCGTCGCCGTGCCACCGGCCAGGTCCACGCGGGCGCTGGACACACCGGGACTGGCAGACAGCTTCCGTTCCACGCTGCGGGCGCAATTACCGCACGTCATGCCGCTCACGGGAATTTTAACGGTTTGAAAGCTCATACCTTCATGATGCCTCAGGGCGGCCCGAGGTGGCGCGGGCTGTGGGGAAGGGGACCATATTTTCTTTCCGCTGCTTTCCAATGTCTTCGTCGAGTCTGGCCACCGGAAACGGCTTGCCGTGGGCCGGGAAGATGGTGCGGGCGCCACTGGCCGCGAGTTTCCGCCAACTCTGGTAGTACGCGTCAAGATCGTTCATGCTGATGACGCAATGTTTCGTACCCGCCCAACCAAGGAAATCCGCCGCGGCGTCCCCGACGATAGCGGCCCCGTCGCCGAATACCAGCGAGATGGAGTCGCGCGTGTGACCGGGAGTCGCGACGATCTTGCCGTCAAGGTCGATTCCGATATCGCGCAACGCGCAGTCGCCGCCGATCGGGAGATCTCCGCTCCGGAACGGGCAGGGCGGAAATGTATGGGTCCACCGCTTGTCGAACCTCCCCTTCAGGGAAAGGAGAAAACCGACGCGCCGGTTGACGTACCCGGCGCCAACTACATTCAGATGCTTCCCCAGCGCCAGACCCTCCGCGGCCAAATGGGATGCGACCAGCACAATCGCGGGATTCTGGGCGAGGAGCCGGGCCGCCAGGCCGGCGTGATCGTCGTGTGCGTGGGTCAGGATCAGATGGCTGATATCATTCACCCGGACTCGATGGTCCGCCAGTTGCCGGGTGAAGCGATCCCATTCGTACTCGTAGCCGGTATCCACCAGCAGATATGAGGTTCCATGGGGAACCAGGAAGCAGTTGGTGAGTTTCAGCCGGATGGCGATCGGATGCATAGGGACAAGTCACACCGCGCCGAGTCCCGGCCGGTGCAGCGCGGAGGTATCCATCATGCCGTCGCGCACTTTGAAGATGCCGGGGAACCTGTCTTCCCACGGTTTGTTCGCCGCCGGCACGTATTGGCGCGCGTTGGCTTCGATGGCCGCCACTCCCGGAATGTGCGCCGCGAGGCCGGCCGAATGGATCAGCGACGCGCCGGGGCAAGTGAGGTCCTGAACGCAGAGGAACATCTTGTGCTTTTGCGCCGCCGCGGCCATCAGCAGCACCTGGCTTTGCCCCTTACAAGCTTTGAGCGCCGCGCCGGAGTAGCCCATTTCACGGGCCAGCATCAGGCTTTCGATATCGGTGAGCGACTCGTCGATCACCACCGGCCGCAGCCTGGCGGCGGCATGCATCACGTTGGTGCGATCCGCCTTCAGGTCGCGCGCGGTGGGCTGCTCCACGTATTGTGTGCGCGCGAAGCCGGCCGCGGTCCGCTCCTCCAGGCGGCGCAGGAATTCCAGCAGGTAGCCCACGTTGGGACACTGCTCGTTGAAATCGAGGGAATAGAACCACTCCGTGACGCCGCGCTCCCTCTCGGTTTCCGTGGTGGCCCGGTCGATGTCGATGACGCGCGCGAGATCCCAGGCGAGATCGTTGCCCGCCAGCTTGATCTTGATGCGGCGCAGTCCGTTGTAGCGGATCCACTCGGGAAGCGTTTCCGGCAGCCCGTCACCGATGCGGGTGCGAATGTCGGAGGCCACAATCGGGTCCGCGGACCCCACCGAATGGTACAGGGCCATGCGTGGCGTGGGCCGCGGCAGCACATAACGGCTTAGGTATTCGCCCTGATAGTCCGCGCCCAGGTAGTGCGAAAGATCGTAGGGCATGCAGTCGCTGCCGTAAGTGAGATAGCTGCTCCGCCCCAGCGCCTTGCCGTAGGCGTCGTGGATGGCCGCATCGAAGGGGCTGGCGGTCACCAGCGTACACAGCTTCGGGATCGGTTCGGCCAGGTGCAGCTCTTGGGAAACCGCGCAGGCGGCGGCGAGATAGGCGGGCTCCAGCGCGCAGTTGATATCCACCGGGTGTCCGGATTCGCGATAGCCGCCGGTGATGCCGGCGATGCGCGCGGCCAGGGTCTTCATTGCGCCGAGGGTGGTATTGTACGACATGGTCTTCGACGGGAAGGACCAGGCGTTGCCCAAGGTCATCGAGCCGAAGCCGTGCGCCACAACGCCCGCGCCGGTGCGGACCATGCAATCGACGTTCAACAGCGTGACGCGGTCCACCGTTTGCGCGCCGAAGCGGTAAGGCGTACGGTAGCGGAAATCTTCGTAGGAGAACCGGACCTCTTCAATGCGGACGCTTACGCGCGCCGCCGCGCCGCCGGAGGCGCCCAAAGCGGCGGGCGCCAAAGCAGCCGAGCGGAGGAATTCGCGGCGGTGCATAGCGACTCTGTCATGGTATCCTGTTCGTCAACGGGATGCACGGGCGGGTCATGGTTTGGTTCGCTTTGGCGCTGGTGCTCGCCAGAGTCCAGTGCGCGGGGTTCTGCGCGCAAGCGAACTCCGGCAGTGTCCCTCCTTGTCACCAGCATCAGGGTGTCTCCGGCCCAGTCTAATCGGCCCTTCGTCGATACTCCTCCGTAGTGGATCGATCCTTAGCTGGGGGGATGGAGGGCGGGCTTGAGCCCGCGCGGGGCTTTAAGCCCCGCCTCGCTGTCCGTTGTCTGGGGAGAGTCATGATTTGTCTGCGTTGCGTGATGGTTGTTTGGGTGTGCGCAGTTGGTCCATTGGTTGCCCAGGACCCGGGCACGTTGCTCATGGGCCTCGCTTCGGGCACATCCGCGAATCCCCCGTCATCGCCGATGCCCATGCTGATGACGCAGTCCGGAGACTGGAACGCCACGTTCATGGGCGTGGCGTTTGTCTCCGATATCCAGCAGTCGGGGCCGCGCGGCGGCGACAAGCTGTACGCCACGAACTGGTTCATGGCATCTGCCGAGCACCCGGCTGGCGCGAATGGCGCGTTCGAAGTACAACTGATGCTTAGTCTGGAACCGGCCACCATCACGGATCGCCGCTATCCGCTGCTGTTTCAGACCGGCGAGACGGCGTACGGCGCGCCGCTGACAGACGCGCAGCATCCGCACAATTTCATCATGGCGGCGGGAATCCACTACGCGTACCGGCTCGCTGCAGACACCATTCTGGACGCCTACGCCGCGCCGGTGGGCGACCCGGCGCTGGGCCCGGTCGCCTTTCCGCATCGCGCCTCGGCCGCGGAACTGCCCGAAGCGCCCATCTCGCATCACTGGCAGGATTCCACACACATCGCCGACGACGTGGTTACGCTGGGGATTTCGCGCAAGAAGGTGAAGCTCGAAGCCAGCGGCTTCCATGGCGCGGAGCCGGGCGAGAACCGCTGGACCATCCAGGCCGGCCCGATCGACTCGTGGTCCGCGCGCTTGTGGTTCTTCCCGTCGGCGAATTGGGCGGCCCAGGTTTCGGCCGGCAGGATCGCGCACCCGGAAGCGCTGGAACCGGGAGACCAGGTGCGCATGACCGCGTCGCTCGCCTATACCAAGCCGTTGCCCGGCGGAGCATGGTCGTCGAGCCTGATTTGGGGCCGGAACCACTCCACCGCCACGTTCCGCAACCTCAACTCATACCTTGCGGAATCGGTGCTGCCGATTCGCCGCAAGAACTGGATTACGGCCCGATGGGAAATCGTGGACAAGGATGAACTGTTCAGCGGTCAGCCGGACATCGCACAACAACTCGACATACTTTACGGCAGCACCTTCCGCGTGGGCGCCTACACTGTGGGCTACACGCGCGACATCGAGGTATTGCGGCACATTCGGACCGGCGTGGGCGCGAACTTCACGGCCTACTTGCTCCCCGATGCGATCAAGCCCTATTACGGCAACCATCCGGTGGGCGGTAATGTCTTTGTTCGTTTCCGGCTCAGGGCGGGTTCGTAGCTCTTCGACCTCGACCGCTAGCCATGATACAGTAGTTTTCGACTCCGCAAGCGGTTTTAGTGTCTTTTTCGACCAGCTTGAATGGTTTTCGACCTTATGTCTGTCTTCCAGCAGAAGACTATACCCGGAGGCGCCAGGCTGGCCGGGTGGGCGGCGCTGGTTCAAGCGCTCGCCCTTCGTCGGCCGGTCCAGCGACCCAGTTGCGTCTCGGAACAGCATGTTCGCGGCAGCCGCCGCGAAGAGGAAGCCTGGACATTCGCGGCCTTCTGAATGGACCGCCCGCGGGTGTGCTTAGCCGGTCTGGGGATTCCGATCGACAGAAACCGCTTCCTGACGGCCGGGCTCAGCTTAGGCCTACGGGTGGTGCCGGATGGAACGCGGTGAGAGTAGTAAACCTCGCGAAATCAGCGCGACTATTACCGAGCCGCGACCGTAAGGGAGCGGTTTCCCCCAAGCGGTTAAGCACCCCTCCCGCGGTTGACTCAGCCGCGTGGCGGGTGGTAAGGTAACGTCTTAAAGCTGCATCTTTTCCAGGCCTTTCTCAGCCAATCCAAATGGAAGCAACCTTGCACGCCTTGAGTGGGATTTTGGTGCGGGCGATCCCTACTTTCCTGCTCTTGGTCTTCCTGCACTTTTATCTGAAGTACATGTTTTTCAAGCCACTCGACAAGGTGCTGCACGCCCGCTACGAGGCCACCGAAGGCGCGCGCCTGCGCGCCGCCGAAAGCCTGGAAAAGGCCGCCGCCAAGACCGCCGAATACGAAGCGGCCATGCGCGCGGCGCGCGCCGAGGTGTACCAGACGCAGGAGCAGTTGCATCGCCGCCTGCAGGAAGAGCACGCCGCCCAGTTGCAAGCCGCGCGCGAGCAGGCCGAGGCCGCCGTGCGCGTGGCCAAGGCGCAACTCGCCGACGAAATTGAGCACGCCAAGACAGGGCTCGGCGCCGAGAGCGATGCGCTGGCCAGCCAGATCGCCGATGCCATTCTCAATCGAGGTGCCGCGGCATGAAGCGCCTGGCGGGTGGTAGTATTGCCGCGCTGGTTTTGCTGCTGTGCGCGAACTTGCCGGCCCACGCTCAGGAGCACGGCGAATCGTCAAGCCAGACCGAGAAGGGCCCGAACATTTTTTGGGAGTGGGCTAACTTCGTTTTGTTGGCCGGCGGTTTGGGTTACGTGATCAAGAAGAACGCCGGCCCCTACTTCGCGCAGCGGTCGCTCGAAATTCGCAAAGGCATGGCCGAGGCCGAAGCCGCGCGCGCCGCCTCCGACGCGAAGGTCGCGGACGTGGATCGACGGCTGGCCAATTTGCAAGCCGAAATCGAGGCGCTGCGCCTTAGCGCGCAACAGGAAGCCGAAGCCGATGCGGAGCGTGTCCGGCGCGAAGCCGCCGCCGAAATGGCCAAAGTACAATCGCACCTTGCCGAGGAGATCGCGTCGGCCGGCAAATCGGCGACGCTGGAACTGCGCCGCTACTCGGCGGCACTCGCACTGGGCCTGGCCGAGCAGAAGATCGCCGCACGCCTGTCGCCGGAAATGCAGAACCGCCTGATCGGACGCTTTGTGACGAGCATGGCGCGCACCCCTTCCGGCGCCGGCCGTAATTAGAATATGACGCACTCCGCTCTTGCATCCCGATATGCCAGCGCCCTGGTGGATGTGGCCATGGGTTCCAAAGCAGCGGTGGACCCGCACCAGTTGCTGGGCGAGCTGCGCGGTTTCGAGGACGTGATGGCTGGATCGGCGGAGTTGCGCAACGCCCTCACTTCGCCCTCCGTGCCGGCCGCCCGCAAGCGCGCCGTGGTGGGCGCTATCGGCGCGAAGCTGGGAGTGTCGCGCGTGGCGCGCAACTTTTTGTTCGTGCTCACGGATCATCGCCGCATCGCGATGCTCGCCGAAGTTCTGGAAGCGTTCGACCTGCTGTCGGACGAGCGGCTGGGCTTCACCCGCGCCGAGGTCAGCTCGGCCCGGGAACTGGATCAACGGCAGCGCGAAGCCTTGTCGCACGAATTCGAGCGGCTCACCGGGAAGAAAGTGCGCATGCGCTTCGCGGTGGATGGCGAAATGCTCGGCGGGTTGGTGGCCCGCATCGGTTCCACCGTCTACGACGGCTCCGTGCGGGGCCAATTGCATGCGCTGGGCAAGCGCCTGGCCGCGGAGTGAAGGAATTAGCCGCAGATGGACGCAGATGCACACAGATAAACACAAGAAACCCGACGCCACGGCATCTACGCCCAATTCGTTCGGTTTTTATCTGCGTGAATCTGCGTGCATCTGCGGCAAAATTGAGGTTTGAATGGCTCAGATTCGAGCGGACGAAATTACGACCCTTCTCCGTCAGGAGATTGAGAATTACGAAGGCGCGATCGACGTCTCCGAAACCGGATCGGTGATCTCGGTGGGGGATGGCATCGCCCGCATTCACGGCCTGGAAAAGGTGATGGCCGGAGAATTGATCGAGTTTCCGCATGACGTCGCGGGCATCGCCATGAACCTGGAAGAAGACCAGGTTGGCGCCGTGCTGTTGGGCGAAGCTCACGAGATCAAGGAAGGCGACGAAGTGCGGCGCACCGGCCGCATCATGTCCGTGCCGGTGGGCGAGGCGATGATCGGACGGGTGGTCAACGCCCTGGGCCAGCCCATTGACGACAAGGGCCCCATCCACACCACGCAGTTCAACCCCATCGAGCGCCTGGCGCCCGGCGTGGTCGACCGGCGGCCGGTGAAGGAGCCGCTGCAAACCGGCATCAAGGCGATCGACGCCATGATTCCCATCGGACGCGGCCAGCGCGAATTGATCATTGGCGACCGCCAGACCGGCAAGACGGCCATTGCGCTCGACACCATCATCAATCAGAAGGGCGGCGACGTCATCTGCATTTACGTGGCGATCGGGCAGAAGCGCTCCACCGTGGCGCAGGTGGTGAAGACGCTTTCCGATGCCGGCGCCATGGAATACACCATCGTGGTGCTGGCCTCGGCTTCCGATCCGGCGCCCATGCAGTACATCGCGCCCTACGCCGGCTGCGCCATCGGCGAGTACTTCCGCGATACCAAGCGGCACGCGCTGTGTATTTACGACGACCTTTCCAAGCACGCCGCGGCCTATCGCGAGATCTCGCTGCTGTTGCGCCGCCCGCCCGGCCGCGAAGCGTTTCCGGGCGACGTCTTCTATCTGCACAGCCGCCTGCTGGAGCGCGCCGCCAAGCTTAACGACGACAATGGCGGCGGCTCGCTGACCGCACTGCCGTTCATCGAAACGCAGGCTGGCGACGTCTCGGCCTACATCCCGACTAACGTCATCTCCATCACCGACGGCCAGATCTACCTGCTCTCCGATCTGTTCAACTCCAACATCCGGCCGGCCATCGACGTGGGCATCTCGGTGAGCCGCGTGGGAGGCAACGCGCAGATCAAGGCGATGCGCCAGGTGGCCGGCACGCTGCGCCTGGACATGGCGCAATTCCGCGACCTGGCGGCGTTCGCACAGTTCGGCTCGGACCTCGACAAATCTTCGCTCGCACAGATCAATCGCGGCAAGCACCTGATCGAAGTCCTGAAGCAGGGCCAGTTCGAGCCGCTGCCCATAGAAAAGCAGGTCCTCATCATCTTCGCCGGCACACAGGGCTATCTGGACGATCTCCCCGTGGAGCAGGTGCGCAAATTCGAGGCGGAGTTGTACCGCTTTGTGGACAACGCGCATCGCGCGCTGCTGGCCAAGATCGTCGAAAAGAAAATCCTGGACGACGCTCTCCGCGCGGAAATTGCCGCGGTGATCAAGGAATTCAAGGACCGCTTCGTCGCCGAGCTGCCCGCGGCCACCGCGCATGCCTAGCCTCATCGATATTCGCCGGCGCATCAAATCGGTGCGCAACACGCAGCAGATCACCAAGGCCATGAAGATGGTCTCGGCCGCCAAGCTGCGCCGCGCCCAGGACCGCGTGATCGCGTCGCGGCCATACGGCGCCGCTCTGCGCGGCCTGCTGGCCGACGTGGCCGCCGCGGCCGGATCGGATGAGCGCGTGGCCACGCATCCACTGCTGGCGCGCCGCCCCGAGCAGCGCGTTCAGCTTGTGCTGATCACCTCCGACAAAGGACTGGCCGGCGCATTCAACGCCAATCTGATCAAAGCCGCGCTGCGCTTCGCCGGGGAGCACGAGCCCGCCACCACCGATTTCGAGCTGATCGGACGCAAGGGCCGCGATTTCTTCCGCAAGCGCGGCGTGGCCATCACCGGCGAGCACCTGGGCATGGCCAAGGTTCAGCAAGAAGACGCCGCGGCGATCGGGCAGAAGCTGATGAAACGGTTCCGTTACGAAGAGATCGATGCGGTCTACCTGCTGTACAACGAGTTCAAATCGGTGATGGCCCAGAAGGTCACGCTCGCGCAGGTGCTGCCGATGGAGCTGCCCAAGCAGACCGAGCCGGTGGACTTCATCTTCGAGACGCCGGCGCTGGAGATGCTGGCGACCCTGCTGCCGCGCTACGTGGAGATAGAACTGTACCGGGCGCTGCTGGAATCGGCCGCCGCCGAACACGCCGCGCGCATGACCGCCATGGATGCGGCCACCTCCAATGCCGCGGAAATGATCGACAACCTGACGCTGTACATGAACCGCGTGCGTCAGGCCAGCATTACCAAGGAAATTATAGAAGTAGTCAGCGGCGCAGCCGCCGCGGAGTGAGAAGAACTTCGTTTTGAG
>Ga0335078_10009215_pt1 | contig 14627 bp, 9 predicted proteins | sample Lox_Sample_32_FD_206711 | JGI IMG/M metagenome (GOLD analysis project Ga0335078, IMG submission 206711) | Soil microbial communities from Loxahatchee National Wildlife Refuge, Florida, United States - Lox_Sample_3.2 | ecosystem: Environmental > Terrestrial > Soil > Wetlands | place: USA: Florida...
CAATGGAGCAGTGAGCAAGATTCCATGGCTGGGCAACGCATTCGCCTTGGCTGCCGCATCATTTCTGCTGCCTTGGGGCAAAATGTACGCTACTTTTGATTCAAAATACCTTTACATCCTCTCTGTCCTCCTTTTTGAGGTTGGATCGGCGCTCTGTGGAGGGGCTCCTTCGATGGATGCATTGATCGTTGGACGAGCTATCGCTGGATTCGGCGCAATTGGAATTTACATCGGCGTTCTCGAGATCATCGCCTCTACTACTACTGATAAAGAGAGACCGACATACGTTGGACTTGCAGGAGCGATGTGGGGATTGGCAAGTGTGCTTGGACCCGTTCTTGGAGGAGCGTTCGTTGCCTCCGCAGGCGGCTGGAGGTGGGTATGACCGGTCAGAGAACTGAATTTCCTAATTTAGTCATTCTATATTAATCTTCTTATCGGCGCGGCAACTGCACCTGTCATGCTCTTTCTCTTGCCTTCGCACAATCCACGACCCGGTCTCTCAATCATCCGAAGACTCCGGAGCATCGATTGGATTGGTGTTCTCCTGGTTACTTCTTCCCTCGTTCTATTCACCCTCGCACTCTTATTCGGCGGGAATCAATATGCTTGGAATAGCGGTATTGTCATCGGCTTCTTCGTCGCTTGCGGTGTTCTCGCGATCCTGTTTGGTCTCAGTCAATTGAGCTTTATGCCCGGTCAAACCAAAGAACGACGGATCTTTCCAATGCACTATTTCCTTCGCAAAGACACTGTTCTGTTGGCAGTTGCGACCGGCGCCGGAAGTTGTGGTATGTTCGTTGCAATCTATTATATCCCTCTGTTCTTCCAGTTCACCCGGGGCGACACAGCGATCAAAGCTGCCGTCCGACTTCTCCCTCTCATCTGTCTCGCCGTATTCTCAACTGTCGCCAGCGGTGCAGTCATGTCAATGACCGGCTTATATACTCCATGGTACCTTTTCGGCTCCAATCTTGTTATCATCGGTTTCAGTCTTCTTCATACCCTCACACCTGATACAAGCGACTCCGCAATTTATGGATATTTATCTCTCGTCGGCCTAGGCACAGGCTCGTATGTCCAACTCGGTTTCGCCGTCGCGCAAGCCATAAATCCAAAGAGCGAAACTTCCGCCGCTATCTCCTTTGTCATGCAAGGACAATTATTCGGACTCGTCATTGGTTTGGCGATCGCGGGATCTGTCTTCGTGACCCACGTCACTGACGATCTCATCGCTTTATTCCCTAGTCTTCCCACGTCGGTCGTCAAGGATGCCATTGCGGGGACCAATGCGGAGTTGATTAAGACGTTGTCGCCAGAACTGCAGGCTCAGGCACTGGATATTATTGTCAATTGCATGGATCGAGTTTATATTCTTGGGATTGTTGCGGGAGGTGTTTCGATGATTTGTGGGATTTTTCTTAGTCATAGACGGTTGGATATGAAGAATGCCGCTGGTTTGGTTGCTTGAGTAGGCATAATTGCTATGTTTCATAAATCATATTCAGAATTCTACAAGATCTCTCTCAAACAACTGTTCCAAGTTCATATCTGGTGTGACTAGAGATCGTGTCTGTAGTCGACTCGTGCGTAATTGCCGAAAGAGATTTTACGTCCCAACTAGCCCTTGGAGGCGCCAACTTTGCTGAACATGGAGCATTCGTTGCAACACAATATTTGCAAGTTTCACTGGGGCTACTGAAGATACACTAGGTAATAAAAAAAATGGAAAAGGGGCAGAATAATACCTTCCGACGATGTTGCCGACATCGGGAACATTTTATAGTCCCCCCACGCCCATATTTATTCTGTCCTTGTAACCTGGGCGCCTTATCTTTGCGGGTCCTACAATCAACACCCCGAAAAGGGGGACCGAACCTCTTTCTGGGAACTTGAGTAATTGGCTCTTCGTTGTGGAAATTGTATTGCGGAGTCGCTTCGATTTCGATCTGGGGAGTCGCAAAGATGAGACCGGCGAAACTGGGGAGGTTCTCAATCGACGACATCGAGAAAAGGGCTTCGAAGTTGGGGAATATGGGCGTCTCAGCTACATGAAAACCCATAATTGAATCCCTAAAGACATTCCAGCAGGTTTGAACAACGGCCTCAGTGGAACTCTGGAATAACCACTTGGTTTCGCTACCGGCGGGCGATGCAGGGTTAACTCCCTGCAAGCCAGGAAAAATATCGAGTAAATCACAATCAAGAAGCGCCAAAGAGAGATTTTGAAGGACACGTTCCCTTCTGTCGACAATTGTTTGGGTTTGATTTAATAAAGTTGATGGAGGTTCAGGATGGAAAACGGTCATTTGTTCCTCCCGCCACTCACACCAGAAGACCTCTGGAAAGGGTACCCTTCATAAATAAGACAAAGCCTTAGATACATTACCGTTGAAATTCTTCCATTTGAAAATCTTCCAATATTTGAACAGAAATGGAACTCGCCATAGGAGAACTTGCAAAACCAGAATTGCGTCTGGACGAGAGGGAAATATGGGATTTATAGGAAACATATAAGGCCGATGAGGTTGATGCGACAAACTTTTTCGGAATACGAAGAATATATCAGAGCACCCGATCATCACACGGAACTTAAAGACAGAAAACTTAAACTTAATCGTCGCAGTCGATAGGGGGATTGAGCTTTGGAAAGACGTCATGTGAGTCTATGGCTGCAGTAAGGTTCACCATCGCAACAACTTCTGCTTCAGGAAAAACCAATGCGTGTGCCATCCCGCTCTGGCTATATCATGTGCGCTTCACCGCTTTTTGCCAAGTCAGCGCAATTTTCCTTATGAGGTAAATTACGTCCGTATAACGGGCGGAATGTCAACTTTAATTGAGAGTGATGTGAAAGACTTTAAATATGGTAAATCGCAACAAACTCATTTTCTGCATTCCGCACCCTGACCTATACCTCGCTATCTACCCTCCGTAAAATTCCGTCTCAAAGCCTTCCCAGGGTCCTAAACCAATGCATATCAAGCGACCTCATATGTACGGGAATCACTCACTAGAGGGGTCCTCGAACAATCCTCGGGATATTGACCCATATCTCTGTGTTATATCGTCATTAGACTCTTATAATATACGTACGAATATACTCAAATTGCGTAACCTGACTATTTGTCGAATTTTGCATTGGCTATCTCGTTTAATTTATTTTTTGCCATCTTCCCCATGCGGAGGAAAAAGAACACATAGGTAAAAACCTGCTTTTCTTATCGCGCTAATCTCCTCATTCTTCTTCATAACCAGTTGAGTAGGCAGACTATGCAGCAGTGCATGAGCCTGACACTGCAAGGAAGTTGTCATAGACATAATTCATACTATTCAAACTCTACCTACTGTTTTCTCTCAAATGACCCCAGTTACAAAGTACTACTGTAGCGTTCCAGACGTTCCACCTAGATGGCATTTCCAAGAGATCTCCTTCCCGACAAGACCCAATTCGGCGGCTGCTTTTTATCACAGCTTGCTTTCATCTTAGCGCAACGATTGCAGGTGCTGTTGTGATCTCGAAACTCGCACTATCTCATCAGACTGTAAAGAAGTGCTTACCCTCTGTTTAGCGTTTCGACAACGGTAGCACTTCAGTGTACCAATGCGTCCGCGGGAATTGGGACCCGGCGACTTTTTGGCATTCACGGGAGGACTACCATTAATGTGACGTCAAAAAGGGGTCGAACCTACCATCACCTGCAGGAAGTTGAGCCATCTCACAGGAGGGGTGGTGTAAAACCGAGTTGGTTTGTTGGGGGGAAAGATTCGGAGAGCCCGATTCCCTGCTACCAAGGTTTCGGGCATCAAGATATGGTCCCTGATCCCAGGCCGAATTATCCATGAGCATTGGATAGATTTCGCTTGACAAATTAGACTTGGGTCAAGGTGTATTACGTTCTATAATCTCCCCATAGATAAAGTCGCACAAATTCTGAGTCAATTCGGAATGAATTGCTCATCTGGGGAAAATACGTAAGGGCTCGTGTTCCCCCTCCCGGAGGGAAAAGAGGGGGGGATTTTATATTACTTGAAAACGACGCGGCGTTACAGTTCCAAAGGCCATTCGGGGTTCTAGCAGTGGGAAATACATTGACTCAATGATACTTTTTGAACTCGATATAATAAAAATTCTAATCTTCAGGTACGATCCGTTACGCAACCATTTACAAAGGGCAAAATAAATTAAATGTAAGGTTGCAATGAGATTGTACGTTAATTGGTCTATCGCAACAAGTGTGGGTCTAAAACGTCCAGGCCGGCGGACGCCACCTTTAAGGAACGTCGGTAATTAACGTTTCCGACTTGCATATCTCTTATCGCAAATTCTATCAAATGACCTACCCCACAGGGTCGGGCTGCATGCACACTGGTGATTACCCAATTTGTGGATGGGAACACGGCAACCATTCAGATTGGAGTTTGGCTCCAGTACATCTGGGAAAAAGGACAGTTACCCCAGATCCGGAAAAAACCATGGGCACTATTCAGGTCTATTTCAAAGGTTAATAGCTAGGTACCCTATAAATCAGAATCACTTGGCCTATTTTAACAATATTTGCTTCCATCCTTAAGAATTCGCGTTAAAAATAGTAGAATAGCCGAATAGTTCAGGGACTCCTTCCTGATGCAAGGTACTGTTTTGGAAGGACAATGAGTTTTTAACTTGTTTCATGCGCACCACTTGGACCTTTGCGCAATCTCACGCCGTAGTATCAGCCAATCGACGTGGCGCACAGTCCGAGAGTCGGGTTATCCGTACGTCGTATTTCATGTACCATCGGTTTCAGGTCTTGTGCCCTTGAAGTTCTTTCGTAGTGACTCACCATCTTATCACACTCACTTGAAACATCAAAGTCCCGGCCCCATTCAGAATGAGATGAACTCCACGTCATCAATGGAGATCTTCTGTAAATAAGTAAATGTTTAAGGTTTAAATTTCTTCGCGATTCACGCATGAATCACGAACCCGTGGGATGAGGAAATTTTGCAAATAATAAAGAGTGTCTATTTCCCGAGAAGTACATCAAGCACGTGGGGTTCGACCAAAATTGGCTTACGTTACAGCTGTGATCATTCACCATCGCAACAACTCCCATTTTAGTTAGTACTCGAGAACGCACTCCTCCGGACTGGAACGTCGGTCCTATCCACTCTTTTCCTAACTTAAGCGTCGGTCTTGGACGAGCCGCTGTGCCCGAAGTGAAGGAGTAGCCAAAGTATTAACTCATAAGCAGAAGGGAATTAACTAATTTGGCAAGTACGGCGCTATGCTCATGGTAAAATGCTTGGCAAAGTACCAGTTCAGGGACTGGTGGAGTAATTGTTTGAAAAAGCGTCTTCAAAGTCTTGTCATCTTACAGTACAATACCAGCGCGGCGGAGTTTTAACATACCATAGAGTCTAAAAGAAGCCAAAAATAGATAGGGACCAACCTTGGAATAAAATCGTTGGATTTTTGCTTCGTGAGAAGCCGTGGGGAAAGTTCAACGCTGTTTGAAAGCGTAATCATATTTAATGTGGCGCAGTTTTATGTAAGCATATTGATGCAGAAAAGAGGCAAGAAAAAAAAATATTTAAAAGGAGGAACTTAGTGTAGGTTTTTGAATCGGATGGTTAACAACAGCTGCAGACTAGCAGGTAAAGTGGTGGGCATGTAGCTGCCCAATCAAAACTGGACACTGATAACCGGAAGGACCAGGAAATGCGTCTAAATACACCTAAGAAGGAAAGTTTTCATTCGGCAGGGAATCCTGCCGGCTAAGGACCTTTGATTCAGTTCGAGAAATACATGCCCTCACACACTACTATCTGGGGTATCCGATCCTTTGGTATTCCTGAATCCATTCAGACGCCGATTACTGGCCCGAGCAGTATTATCCTCCTCACTTTTCAACTCCCTTGATCAAAATTAAAGCTTCTGGCATCTTTCGCGTAAGACCAGATCTCCTAGTTTCAGAACGGCCTTGCATTTCAGAGCGATTAAAATTAATTTAAAATTTCATCCGCTTTATATATTTTATACATTGAATTATTGGACATGTAAATCTGTAAATATAATTTTTCCATCATTAAATTAGAATTTGAGCTTTACTAGTAGTAATTCCACTGCTGCGGACAAGAACACTATCAGTTCGCTGAAAGTGATCCCTCCCGTGCCGGGATCAGAGCGTGAATGGCATGAAACTGAGGACTAGTTTAAAGTCGAGATGTGGTACAGAGAAAATTCCCTCCGAGTAGCTAGTTTCTCAGGCTCCGAGACTTTGGTAGTGCTTCAAAGTGGGCCGCGGGTGTTTGATCAACGAACCTAAACGATCGCGTAGTCTCCAATTGATGTTTCTCCATCTGCATGCATGCGTCACCAACTCGTTTCCACGGAGTGGACAACCGGCAGAGATTGTGGCGTTTGCGGTAACGTGTTCCGCAGGCTGACCAATCCTTGCATCCGAAGAAACCTTCTTCCCCCCTTTTTGCAACAATCGTTGTGATTGGCCGGTTCGACACGTAAGCCTAGGCCTAAATTGCACTGGAGGGTTTGCTATGGCAATCACGGATCTTTCACAATGCACTGACCCTCCAAGCCCCTTTTACCCGACGGCCCGGCTGATATTATTGATGCGGAATCCGGAACATTATGCAATTTTAGCATTATCGTGTCACGTGGTGTTCCCAAACAGGAGATCTTCACGTGCACGTAATTTTTGAATTCTTCATCCCCATGACAAGTTATTTACTGTAAATAACTGAAATCACGGAAATAGCCTGATGATACCTGAAACGGAATTTATAACATCCCCTTTGATAACGACTGAGTCGGGGAGGCCGGGGAGGTTCGGAGTTTGGGCCGGTACCGGCGCTTTTTTACATATTTACTGCATAAATACGATTTGGCGAAAATAGAAGCCTTCGCAACACTTTCCATTTAGTTCCAGAACTCAATCGAGGGAAAAGTCGGGAACATAAGGTCTCTCCGCTTGCTCACTCAGACCGCGCGGGTCGTCCGAGCGGACGTGGTATGTCCGAAGGAAAAGGTAAAGAGGGAGACCTGATGTAAGACTTGATCTCCTAGGATAGGGAGGGCTTCGATTTCAGAAACCATTGAACCATCGGTTCATCGACCAAGGAATCCGCATCCTGTACAATCTGACCAACGATAATCGTCCCGGGCGTCCAATTTCTTACGAATACTGAACCCATCGTACCTCTCCCACCTCGCGCCTCCCCAACTCTTCCTCATAAATTTTCCAACTTCCTCGCCAAACCTGATGTATAATGCGCCCACATTCATATGGCAGATTCTATTGAGATTAAGTTGTCCGAACTGTACAGTGTCATCCAACAAGAGTCGTGACTCTCCAGAAATCAGGATAACTCGTACACTAGAAGACCATAACAGTCTTACTTGGATTATGCTGAGATGTGGTTGCATGAGAGGACACTGGTGAATCTGATAAATTCATACTTCAAAATCCAAAGCATAACGAAACTCGGCCGACTCTTCCATTAATTCCCCTCCATGTTATTTCCACTTTTCGATACAAGAGTTCCTATCAACCCAAATTATCCATATTGCTATCTATAAAACTTATCGTTCGGGTCTATTTTAATCCCAAGGCAATGTTTGGCGGAGGTAACTTTTCCGAACACAACGCCCTTTTTCCACTACAATATTCGCAACTTTGACCCAGATCTTTAAAGATACACTAAACTGTGTCTTATCCACACTAAGTAGGCGAGCGTCACAAAAAGCAGAGAACACCCGAGCCCAACGAGTTCCGTCCTCTCCAATATTTAAGCCCGAACCCTGTAACTTAGAGCCCTTATTCTTGCCGGTCCTACAGTCAACACCTCGAAAAGTGAAGCACGGCCTCTTTCTGGGAACTCGAGTAATTGGCGCTCCGTTCTGAGAATCGCCTTACACAATCCTTTGGCCACCCTTTTGCGATGTTGCAAAGGTGAGATTAGTCAGATTGGGGAGGTTGTCAGTTGACGACATCGAAGAAGTGGGGAATATGTGGGTCTCAGCTAACCCAAAACGCATAACTGAACCCCTGATTCCGAACTTGAAGACGTTCCAAAAGTTGAGTTGGAAGAAGACGTCGCGAGTGTGTCCCAAGAAACTCTATATTAGATAAAGAAGGTCAGAGAGGATTTGGCTAAATTAACGAGATCCAAAGAAGCTGTAACTATACATCTTTTTATTTTGTTCTGTGAGGGGAGAAAGAGGCGCAGCGGTTTCACTTACATTACTTGATCACCACTTTCATCCGGACCAGTCGATCAGACCCGAGATAATGGTAGGCTTCCTTGCGACTCCAGGGCCAGGTTGTACAAGTTAGTCGAAGAATATGATCATATGGTCCGTCCGATAGTAGTTTACTAGGCAAGCTTTCGTCGTATCAAGTTACATAAGTTTAGTGTCACGAATGTGCAATGAATGTTATCCGCTAAGCGAAACTGTACCTATAGAAGTGCCAAATAATAGTAAGGGAGTAAGGGGCTAAATGTAAAAAAAAAAAAAGTCACTTAAATATGAATTCAACACAAAAAAAGTGAGTTCACATTTTCTAAAAATAACTAAAATAATTTCTCTATTTTTTTTTGACTTTAGCTCCTTTAGCTCAAAAGATTTGCGTGGATACGAACCCCCATACCTAGATAGAACGCTACATTTCATTCCGCGTTCAACGTTCGTTATCATGAATTGCCCCCCCGCCTCAAACTAACCTTAATTTGATTAGAGGTTACCAAGTTGGAATTAGCTAAAATCTAACCAAAATCTGGTCGAATACCTACGCATGATGACGTGCTATTTCAGATGATTCTGGATGGTGGCGGGGTTCGGGTGTTGGTGAGTGTGTTTATATTGGTAGCAGTCACAAGGCGGCGAGAGTGGGGAATTCATTTGCTACACTACTAAGCCAATACCTTAAACCTATCCTCGCGAATGAATTGCCCCATTCCGTCTGTATCGATCCGATGATCCCTCCGATGATCCCTCCAAGGGGTCCAAGCGTCATGCAGATGATGAAATATGAATTTATGAAAGAAAGTTTGAGATGTGGTAAGCCAGAGGGGAGAATCCCCCTGATGGCAGTTTGCAAAGTTTATTTAGGAGCAGCTCGGAGCTCTGCCTCCGTTTTTTGGCACCTCAAAGGGTTCAAAAACTTGATTAGTAAATCCATCAGCTAAATCCAACTTTTCATCGCCTAGCCTTGCAAAATCTCTGCCTAGAGAAATTCATGAAATTCTTATGAATACTCCCTTCCCCCCTGTCTGAGGGACTCTGCACGGTCATCACATATGTGAATCACACTTTCGGATGCGGTTAAATATTTACTGCATGATATGCAGTAAATATGCACATTGGAAAAGGTTATCCCACCACCATCTTGCGTTGTCATCACGCCCACCCACGCGCCAGGTACCTGAGGTCCGTTTTTTTTTTTTTTGATTTCTTTCTCAATGCCGAGAGCAAGGTCAAGTTAGCATATCCCCCGCCAGAAAGTATGCCCACCAAAACGCCTCTGCATTTGCAACCCTTGGCCTATTTACATAATACTTTTCTATAAATCCCACCTATCCTCCATGGTGTTCAAACACCGGCCCAAGGTGTCCATTAGTCCTTGCGTGTGTCCTGTGGCTAGTTTCGATCCGGCGTCCCAATCGAAAGATTTTCAAAAGAAAGATAATGAAAGACGATGATAAGTAATACACACTCATTCAAGTCTTATTTGTGAAGGGTTTTTCTACGGATGTGGCATGAGTGCATCACATATCCTGAGGACCCCCCCGAAGTCTATTCCGAGCCCGAGCCTACTACACAATATTATCATACCCAAACCTTTGTCGGCCGCAGGGAACTGATCTCTCAGAACTGCTCTTCGGTTAGCCTCCCGCATGCAATTAAACCTTTCGGTGCGATAGCGGACGTCCGCCGCCCGTACGTAAGCGATACGACCTCGCCGACAGCGTGTTTTCCTGTCAACCTCACCGACCGTACCTTTCAAACAGCCCTCGGCATGAGGAACCAGAGGACCCTGGAAGGCAGCAACTCCCAGGAGCAAACATCAATCACTCAACTTCCTACAATGATCCGGTAGGAACCCATTTCGACGTTCCGCTGATCACAGAAATCTTGGCGATAAAAATATCGAGAAGTCGCGAGCTCAGAATCCATACGGACGCCCAGGTACTTTGAAATGTGCCCCTTGTCGACAGGCCAAAGTATCGGTAAAGCTACTCCTTTACAGTCTGATAAGGTAGTGTACCTTCAGGAATCCCGATGGGCCCTGCGATCGCTGCGGTGGGAGACAGATAAACTGTTCTGAAAAGTTGCTGTCGAAGTGGCAAAGAAGGCTCCTGCCAGTGGCTAAGGCAGTCTAAGTGGACCGTCTGGTTACGGTACTAGTAACGGGAATTTAAGGGACAGAGTAGGTAGACTTTGAAATTGAATTATTTCTATGAGAACTTCATCATTCTGTCAGATCATGTCCGGCCAAGCTGGGGCACTAGATTCGACTTCGTACCCAACTGCTAACCATGATTCTGAATGAAAGGGACAAATCAACGTAACGCGTTTCTCGGGTTGCAGAGTACAGAAATCCTAGGAAACGAATTGCATACAGCTGGTGGTATTTGGGGGGTTTATTGCACTGACCTTCCACTTCTTTTCCGTGAGTTTGAATAAGCCCCTTAAACATAAACGGATAAAATCCCGCATCCCCGTCACACAAGGAGCCTCTCCGTAATTGTGGACTCGTTCGTATTGGCGGCAATTTCGGAATTTCGGAAAATTTATGCATACCATTAGGGGGTTTACATTTATGTAAATTTGGAGCTAAAGGGAGCTAAAGGAGCTAAATGCAAAAAAAGTGACTTCATATTTAATTATTTGTCAGAAAAGTGTAGTCATTTTTTTTTTGTTGAATTCATATTTAAGTCACTTTTTTTACATTTAGCTCCTTTAGCTGGTAATTTACGTAAATGCGAACCCGCCTCCCGGGGCGCCGCACCGCTGATCATCATTCCATGCAAGATCATCATCAAACCGACCCATTTTTCCGCCGACCTATTCTAGCGGCAACCTCCTAACTCCAAAACCTCCCAAAACTCCCCACTTATCAAGGGGCTTTATATTTATATCTACTGGTTTCAGGCATCTGCGAGATGCTTATTCCTGTATTAATCATTTAAATAACTTGGCTCTTTGTGTGATTACCGCTCAGACTCTTTCGCCATATCTGGATCTTCGCATACTTATCGTTTATCTCCTCGAGGAGCGACAGCACAACGGGCGTTGCGGCCCCCGTGTTAAAATTATCCGTCACACGTTGACCATGGAAAAATCGTCGATCCAAATATTTACACGTGCAGCCGATCTTGTTTTCAGCAGGCGGGTTCGCATTTACGTAAATTACGAGCCAAAAGAGCTAAAGGAGCTAAATGTAAAAAAAGTGACTTAAATATGAATTCAACAAAAAAAAAAAAAAAATGACTGCACTTTTCTGACAAATAATTAAATATGAAGTCGCTTTTTTTTACATTTAGCTCCTTTAGCTCCCCTTTAGCTCCAAATTTACATAAATCTGAACCCACCTGGGGGGTACTTTTTTTTTTTTATTACATACATATTTATAACTTTACATATTTTGTAGAGTGTATAATTTACATCCGCACTAATTATTTGGCGGCAAATCAAGACATATGTATTGCCCCCAGAATATATGTAAAGGAGATGTGGCTTTTTAATAATTAAAACTCTATGGTGTAGTTACCTTTTTTACATTTCCCCGCAACTTCATTTAACGTTGCACCCGCGATTTAGCGCCGAAGTCACTGTCAATGGTGGGGGTTAGAGAAATCTTTACGCCAGCTTCCGTTCGCGCACATGCAATAATCATCGATAATCGCAACACCTTCCATCTCAGGATGAGAAGGATGTCAGTCAATTGTCCAAAAGTTGGGAATGCAGCGGTGTGTCCGACTCAGAAGTGAGAAAAGATACTATTAGAAGACCTGGTTAAAACAATACTTTATAGAAATAAAGGAATCAGTCAAATTGCTAAGTTGTGTTTACGTTCATGATAACAATGCTTGGCAAAATATTATGTCCACAGACGGGTAGAGAGTAAATTGCTAGGGTAAATCGTCTCCAATGTGTTCGTAGTTATCTTTACATAACTTCAGATAGTGTGCGGAGTTTAAAACTTCCTGCATATATTTAGTCGGACACGAGCCCAAAAATGCGATACGCATTGCTGGAGTAATGAAAATCGTGCGTTCTTGCTTTAAAATGATTGAAAGCCGTAGCGAAAGTCTACCGTCGCTTGAAAGTGTGAGTATCATTGGCCAAGACTTTGTGCGACGCAGTTGGTAGCATGGTAGTACAGAAAGAAGGCGACGGTTGGCAAGAGACTAGCAGGTAAAACGGTGAGCACGTAGCTGCTTAATATAATATCAAAACCGAATGCTAATAAGGGAGTCGAAGGCGCCTAAGCATACCAAAAAAATGGAAAGGTTTTATTCGGCGGGGAATCCCGCCGGCTAAAGACATTCGTTTCAGTTCGAAGGATACATGCTCCCACAATCAAACCAGCACACTAGTATTGGGGGTATCCCATTCATTACCATTACCAAACCCATGAAAAGATCTCTCACCTTCCCCCCTCCTCAACTCCTTCAAAATTAAAGTTTCGCAAACCTTTTCCACATCCTGCCCAACCCGCCACGTCCAAATCTCTACCCCACATTCATTGACAAGTAACTTCTCCCGAGCAACCGCAAGTCGTTTCTTCCACTGTTCAACCCGTTTAATCCGGGAGGAAGCTGTCGGCTCCTCAATTAACGTGTTCTGAGATGGCGTCGGGGATAAACTCATTGGTTTCACCGTCGCTGGTTCAGAATTGACGGAAGCAGAGGAGGGTCTGGAGGATAGAGGGGGCCGTGTCAGGAGTGGTGGGGGAGTTTTTGTTTGGCGGAGGGGGAGGTCTTCGGTTATTGGTGATTCATCTGCTTCGAAGGCTGTAAGATATAATGAAGTGAGTGGCTCGATTTCTTTTAGTGCGAGTTTTTCGAATTCTCTAGGTGGGATACATTCATCGTCGTCGGAGGGAGTAGAGGAAATGGTTCCTAATGTAGATAGAGTATCTTGAGATTTCATTCGGGATGGTTTTGGGAGAGGTTTTAGACGTGCGATCTGTGGATCTGTTGATTGGGAAGGTTGTCCGTTATCATTGAAGTAGGCGGGTAATGACATTGTCGACGTGCTATTCCCAGAATCGCGACTTAGAAGCGGAATGGTGACATCTCGAATGAATATCCCTAGAATCTGACGAGGATGCGCCAATGCCATCTCACTATACAATTCCAAATCCTGCTCGCCCGAATCCCCCACCAAAATGAACTTCCTGTGAGGAAAGTCCTACATCAGTACAGACAATTCAAGTTCATACCCTGATAATATTTTCCACCCCCGCCCTCTTCTTATCCGCCGCGTTCTCCATGATCCCCGAGATCATGCCAGAATACTGCTTCAAATGGACACTCCCCCCCATCGGCAATCCCACCAATCCCATAAACCTCTGAATAATAGGCCAACACTGATAGGGTGAATTAGAAACATAGTGGATCTGACAGCCCATTCCAATCATCTTGTCATACCACTCTTTCACGCCATCGATAGCCATGGAACCGAGATCCCGCACAAAAGTGTTACGAAAAAGCTCCCTTGCCCCCGATAAGATTGCTGTGTTTTTGATGGTATCGTCGATATCGGAAATGATACTCACGCCATAATCAGGAACGAATGTCACTTGTCGTCGTATAACGGGGACATTCGGTTTAGGAGGGAAGAGTGACGCTTCCACAAGACATTTCTCAGGGACGGAATAGAAGGTCGTGCGCACACGTAATCTCCCCGAAAAATGTCCATATTCATTCGTTCGAAATTCCCGTTCCGCGATGATTTCATTGTGATATTGAGGGGCGAATATGCGGACTGTAACACGTTGATTCGAGACGGATCGCGCGATGAAGGGACCGAGCCGTTCCGTGAGATTCGCGTGGCAGGTTTCCAGGTCTAATTGGGGGAATATATGGCTGTTTTTCCAGGTAGGTTGGGGTTGGGGTTGAGTGGGACTAAGGGGAGATATTGTCGTCGCGCGTTTCGGGGACGGTCTTTCCACTTTGACGGCGGGGAATGTGGGCGCATGGTTTACTGTGAATTTCTCCGCTGACGGGGTACGCGCGAGGGTGGAAGAGGAATCAGACTCAATAGGTTCAGGTTCGTCGCAGAACTCCGGTTGTCCTATCACTATTGACAATGGATCTGGTTTTTCTGATGGAGTAGTTGGAGCCGACGACGCATTGGATCGTCCAGACACTTTCCGTAGGATATCTAGACTTTTCCTCTTGACTGGACCTGGTGTGCCTGATAGCAGTGGCGGCAATCCAGATATCTGTCGTGCTACACTGAACAAGATGCGATCTTTCCTTGATAAAGGCGTTCCGGGGGCATGAGGAATACTGACATGTCCATGAACATGGATATCCAATTCGACTATATTAGCATTGTAAAAGCGGTGGCAATACCATATTGCGACCCCTGTGGATGAAAGTCGAGTAAA
>Ga0335078_10009216_pt1 | contig 14626 bp, 7 predicted proteins | sample Lox_Sample_32_FD_206711 | JGI IMG/M metagenome (GOLD analysis project Ga0335078, IMG submission 206711) | Soil microbial communities from Loxahatchee National Wildlife Refuge, Florida, United States - Lox_Sample_3.2 | ecosystem: Environmental > Terrestrial > Soil > Wetlands | place: USA: Florida...
GAGATCCCCGGTAAGATCCCCGGTCATGGAGCACATCGCCGCGGCCGTCCAGCGAGCACCGCGGTGATCGTCGCCGCCGCCATCTGCCCGTGCCCGCCGCTGCTCGTCCGTGAGCTGACCGGCCAGGTCGAGGTGCTGCCCGAACTGCGCGCCGCCTGCGCGGCCGCCGTCGGATCGCTCGCCGCCGCCGGCCCGGACGTGATGGTCGTGGCCGGCCCGGACGAGGAGACCGCGAGCTGGGACCCGGGCGGCCGGCTGGACACCGCCGCTTACGCGCCGGCCGTCGCTGCTGGCCCGCGGGCCGGCCGCACCGCGGTGGCGCTGCCGCTGTCGCTCGGCATCGGCGCCCGGCTGCTCGACGAGGCGGGCTACACCGGGCCGCGTGCACTGCACGGCATCGCCGCGCTTGCCGCGCCTGGCGACTGCCTGCGCCTCGGGCGCCAGGTCGCGCGCTCGGCGCCGCGCGTCGCGCTGCTCGCGATGGGCGACGGCAGCGCGCGCCGTACCGCGACGGCCCCCGGCCACCTGGACGAGCGCGCCGCGCCGTTCGACGCGGCCGTGGAGCGCGCGGTCCGCGACGCTGACCTGGCCGCGCTCGCCGCCCTCGACCCGGACCTCGCCGCGGACCTGATGGCCGTCGGCCGCCCCGCCTGGCAGGTTCTCGCCGGCGCCCTCGGCACGGCCGCCGCCCGCGAGGACCAGGCCGCGGCCGACGGCCTGCCGTCCGGTCGTCTCCGGGCCGAGATCCTGTACTGCGACGCGCCGTTCGGCGTGGCCTACCTCGTCGCGACCGTCGCCCCGCGCTAGCGTCTCCTGGCCGTCGGCTCGCGCAGCATGACCGTGAGCTGTATCCGGGAGGAGATCTCCAGCTTGCCGAAGATGTGGTCGACGTGCGCGTCGACCGTCCGCTTGGAGATGAACAGCCGCGAGCCGATCTCCCGGTTGGACAGCCCGCTGGCCACCAGCTCGGCGATCTCCCGTTCGCGCCTGGTCAGCAGGCCCGCCATGGCCCGCACCCCGGCCGCCGCCTCGTCACCGGCCGCCGCGACGTCGTCGCCCGCCCCGGCGGGCGGCTCCCTGGCCTCGTCAAGCGCCTCCCTGACCACGGCATCCATGCCGAGTGAGGCACCGCGGGAGTAGGCGGCCGTGTACCGCCTCATCCCGAGCGCCCCGCGGGCCGCGTCGACCGCGTGCTGCCGGGACTCCTCGAGCACGGCGATGCCGGACAGCCGCCGCCCGGTGACCGCCCACAGCTGGTCTGCGGCGCCGAGCAGCCACGCGGTGCGCTCAGGCTGCTCGCGCCGCGCGGCGAGCCAGGCGAGCGCCTCGACCGCGTACGCCGTCCCGAGCAGGTCGCCGAGCGCGTGCCCGGCGGTCAGCGCCCGGTGCAGTGCCTCGGCGGCGTCCGGCTCCCGGCCCGGACACCGGACGAGCGCGAGCCCGGAGATCAGGTGCAGGTACCCGCTGATCCACAGCTCACCGCCCGCCGCGCCGGGCGCGGGCGCGCCAGGTCCCGGTTCGCCGAGTCCGCGTTCGGTGAGTCGCCGTTCGCCGAGCGAGGCGAGGCCGCGCTCGCAGCACGCGACGGCCTCGTCGGTTTTTCCCGTGAGCTGCTGCAGCAGCGCGAGCTGGGCCACGGGCTCGAGCACCCCGGTCGCCCGTCCGCTTGCCGCGAGCCTGCGCTGCGCCGTCTCCGCCGCCGCCAGCGCCTCCTCGGTCCGGCCCGCGAAGCCAAGCGCCATGGCCAGCTGCAGGTAACCGCGGGCGACGGCGGATTCCGCGCCGCGGCCGATCGCGGCGGCCAGCCGGATGGACTCGCCGATGTCGGCGAGCGCACCGGGCAGGTCACCCTGGAAGGCGGCGAGCTGGCCGCGTGCGCCAAGCGCCCAGGCGCGCTCTCGCGCCGACTCGGGGAACAGCCCGGCCACCCGGCCGAGCCACTGCCTGCCCTCATCGAGCTGTCCGGAGACCTGCCAGTAGCGGGACAGCCGCACGGCAAGGTCCGCGCCAAGCCGCAACCGGGCGGCGGCATCGGCCTGCGGCGGCCAGGTCCGCGGCCCCGGTTGCTGCTCCGCGCCGAGCGCATGGCCGAGCGCCGCGCGGACGTTCTCCCGCTCACGGCGCAGCGCGCGCATCGCCCCGGCCTGGTCGGCCATCGCCTGGCCGTTAGCCGCCTGGCCGCCAGGCGGCCCGCCGCGAGCCCGCCCGCCGTCACCGAACCGCTCGCCGAATTCCCTGGCCATGGCCACCGACCGGGCGGTGAGCCGGTCAAGGAACCTCATCGCGCCGCCTGCGTCGGCGAGGCGGTCCGCGCCGAACTCGCGCAGCGCGCCGAGCAGCAGGTACCTGGACGGGTCCGCGCGGTCACGCAGCACAACCGACTTGTCGACGAGACCGACAAGCGCGGGGACGACCTGCTCGCGGGGCAGCTGGCCGTCCGCGCACACGTACTCGGCGCCGCTCACGTCGAACGTCCCGGCGAACACCGACAGCCGCTCCCACAGCGTCCGCTCGGCCGGGCCGCACAGCTGGTAGCTCCAGTCGATCGCGGCGCGCAGCGTCTGGTGCCTCGGGCTGGTGCCGCGGCGGCTGACCGTCAGCGTCCTGATGCCGGACTCCAGCTGGCTCGCCAGTTCCGGCAGCGGCAGCGCGCGCAGCCGGACGGCGGCGAACTCGATCGCGAGCGGTATGCCGTCAAGCCGCCGGCACAACCGCACGATGTCCGCCCGGTTCCCCGCCGTAACGCTGAACCCCGGGACGACCGCCGCCGCGCGCTGTGCGAACAACCTGACCGCCGCGCCGGCCGGGGGCAGCGGCAGCAGCGGGAAGGCGTGCTCGCCAGGCACGTCGAGCGGCTGCCTGCTTGTGATGATGAGGGTGACGCCTGGCGCGCCGCGCAGCACGGTGTCGGCGAGCTCGCCGCAGGTGTCGACCAGGTGCTCGCACGTGTCGAGGATGAGCAGCAGCTCCCTGCGGCGCAGGTGGTCAAGGACGGGCGGCCGGCCCGCATCGTCGCCGGCCGTCACCCCGAGTGCCGCGGCGACCGCGTCGGCCACCTGGCCGGGATCGCAGGCCCCGCCCAGGTCGACGAGCCAGGCGCCGTCCCGGTAACGGTGGGCCGCCTCCGCCGCGACGCGCAGGGCGAGCCGGGTCTTGCCCACGCCTGCCGGGCCGGCGACCGTCACAAGGCGGGCGGTGCCGAGGAGCGAGGCGAGGCCGGCGAGCTCATCCTCACGGCCGACGAAGCCAGTAGCCTCCGCGGGCAGGAGGCCGAGCCGTCGCTGGCCGGTGACCTGGCCTTTGGCGACGACGTTGGCCATGGTTACCTCACGGTGGACGGGGACGTCGCCACCATAACATTGGGTCGCCGGTGATCGCACGCGCATCACGGTCCGTGCCGTTGTGTGATGTTGTGCCTGGCGGACCGGCCCGACGTGGGCAAACCGGGTCTGACGTGGTAGGACAAAAGGGAACGACGAGGTTAGGAGGCGGCGCCATGCGCGACGCGGTGATCGTGGCGGCGGTTCGGACGCCGGTTGGCAAGCGGAACGGCGCCCTGGCGGGCGTGCACCCGGTGGACCTGTCCGCGCACGTACTCAACGCGCTGGCCGAGCGCGCGGGCCTGGCGGACCCGGCCGAGGTCGATGATGTGATCTGGGGCTGCGTCAGTCAGGTCGGGGAGCAGACCTTCGACATCGCCCGCAGCGCGGTGCTTGCCGCGGGCTGGCCGCAGTCGGTGCCTGGCGTCACCGTGGACCGCCAGTGCGGCTCCAGCCAGCAGTCCGTGCACTTCGCCGCGGCTGGCCTGGTCAGCGGCCAGTACGACGCGGTGGTTGCGGGCGGCATCGAGTCGATGAGCCGGGTGCCGATGGGCTCGTCGATCGGCGCGCTGGGGCCGGACCGCGCGTCCTGGCCGAACCCGTCGGGCTCGGGGCTGCAGACCGTTTTCTGCGGTAAGGCGCCCAACCAGGGGATCGGCGCGGAGATGATCGCGGAGCGCTGGGGCCAGTCCCGCGCCCAGCTTGACGAGTTCTCGCTGTCCTCGCACGAGAAGGCGGCCGCCGCGATCGACGAGGGCCGGTTCGCCGGCCAGATCGCCCCGGTGAAGCTGGAGGACGGCACCGTCGTCGACACCGATGAGGGCGTCCGCCGCGGCGGCACGGTGGAGGGCCTGGCGAAGCTCAAGCCGGCGTTCCGGCCGGACGGCGTGATCCACGCGGGCAACAGCTCGCAGATCAGCGACGGCTCCGCCGCCCTGCTGATGATGACAAGCGAGAAGGCGGCCGAGCTCGGCATGACGCCGGTCGCCCGGGTGCACACCGCGGTGCTTGCCGCCGACGACCCGGTGATCATGCTGACCGCCCCGATCCCGGCCACCAGAAAGGTCCTGGCGAAGAGCGGCCTGAGCATAGCCGACATCGGCGTCTTCGAGGTCAACGAGGCGTTCGCGCCCGTACCGCTCGCCTGGCTCGCGGAAACCGGCGCCGACCCGGCCAAGCTCAACCCCAACGGCGGCGCGATCGCCCTCGGCCACCCCCTCGGCGCGAGCGGCGCCCGCCTGATGACCACGCTGCTCTACCACATGCGCGACAACGGCATCCGCTACGGCCTGCAGACCATGTGCGAGGGCGGCGGCCAGGCCAACGCCACCATCCTCGAGCTCCTCTGACCCGGGCCCCAAGCACAAGGCGAACTGCGCGCGCAATCATCGTGTGCATTTGATGCCGGAAAACGACCATTAAATGCACACGATCATCCCGGCCGGAAGAGGTTTTAGGGATAACAGCAAGAAGCGTCCCGCGAGGCGCCGCGAGCCGGGATCTCCGGGATCTCCGGGATCTCCGCGGGGGAGCGCCAGGCGGGTTCAGGCCTGCCAGACCGCGCCGTCCGCCAGCAGCTCGTCCGCGTCGGCGAAGCCGAGGCTTGTGAGGACCTCGCGGGTGTGCGCGCCCTGGCGGGCGACCGGGCCCGGGGTGAGCGCGCCGATCGGCTCGCCCGCGGTGCCGTCGCCGAAGCGGGGCGCCGGGGCGGGCTGGACCACGCCGTCCAGGGTCACGTAGCTGCCGCGCGCGGCCAGGTGCGGGTCGGCCGGGGCCTCGGTCATGGTGCGCACCGGGGCGACGCACGCGTCCGTTGCGCTGAATGCCTTGGTCCACTCCTGCTGGGAGCGCGCGGCGAACCGCGCGGCGAACCGCGACCTCAGCTCCGGCCAGCGGGGCCGGTCATGCTGGGCCGGCAGGTCGCCGGGCAGGCCCTCGGGCGCGAACAGGATCTCGGTGAACGCCGCGTAGAACTGGGGCTCGAGCGCACCGACCGCCATGTGGCGGCCGTCGGCCGTGGCGTAGACGTCGTAGAAAGGCGCCCCGGAGTCGAGCAGGTTGACGCCGCGCTCGTCGGCCCAGATGCCGTCGGCGAGCATGCCGTAGGTCATCGCCTGCAGCATCGCGGCCCCGTCGACGATGGCGGCGTCGACCACCCGGCCCGTGCCGGTGGCGCGGGCCGCGAGTATGCCGGACACCAGGCCGAGCGCGAGGAACATCGACCCGCCGCCGAAGTCGCCCAGGTAGTTGACCGGCACCTGCGGCGGGCCGCCGGCCCTGCCGATCGCGTGCAGCGCCCCGGTGAGCGCGATGTAGCCGATGTCGTGGCCGGCGCTCGCCGCCAGGGGGCCGTCCTGTCCCCAGCCGGTCATCCGGCCGTAGACCAGGGCGGGATTACGCGCGAGGCAGTCGGCGGGGCCGACGCCGAGGCGCTCGGTTACGCCCGGGCGGTACCCCTCGATCAGCGCGTCGGACGCCGCGGCCAGCCGGAGCACCACCTCGGCGCCCCGCGGGTGCTTGAGGTCGACCACGACGCGCCGCTTCCCCCGGCTGGTCACGTCGCTGCGCCGGGGGATCGTCGACCGGGAGCCGCCGGGCCGGTCGACCTGGATCACCTCGGCGCCGAGGTCGGCGAGCAGCATCCCGCAGAACGGCCCTGGCCCGATCCCGGCAAGCTCGACAACCCGCACCCCGGTCAGCGGCCCCGGCATCTTCGTCACTGCTACCTCCTGGCTAATCCTGGAACCGCGGCGACTCGCGCCGCCACGTCCGCGAGCACACCGCCAGCTAACGACCTCGGCCGCACGACGGTCAACATAGTGGATGTTTGGGTACACGCCGATGTACCCAAACATCCACTATCTTCCTGTCTGCCCGCCCATGATGCGATAACAGCAAGAAGCATGGTCAGTGGCCGAGCGCGGTCTCGACGATCTTGACGATCACCATGATCATCGCGAGCGCCAGGTAGGCCCGTAGCCCCAGCAGCCCGAGACGGCGCGCGCCCCTGATCACCGGCGCAGGCAGCTCGCTCAGCGGCGGCATCCGCCACGACAGCTTGTCCACCGGCCCGGGCAGGCCGGCCGCCGCGACGGCGCCCGTGCAGGTCAGCCCGGGCGTCTCGGTGACCCCCGCTGCCTCGGCCACCTCCGTCAGCTCGGCCACCTCCGTCAGCTCGGCCACCTCGGTCGCCACGGCGGCCTCGGCGAGCGCGGCCGTCCGCGCCGCCCGCCGGACGCCGGCCAGCGCGAGCCCGCCGGTGACGACCGCCGCGGCCGCGCACCCGGCCATGATCGCGAAGATCGCCGGCGCGGTGATCGAGGGGAACATCACCGAGGCGGTCAGCACGATCGACAGCGTGATGAGAACCGCGATCACCGCGCCGGTGAACGCGTTGGTCTTCGGCGAGTTGACCCAGGGGCCGAGCACGGCCCTGTCGTTGCACAGCATGAGCAGGAACACCGTGGCGGCGGGCAGCAGCACGCCGGCCAGGACCTGGACGCCCTCGGTGATCAGCCCGAGCGGTGAGCCAGGCAGCAGCACGATGACCGCCGCCCCGCAGATCAGCGCCGCGTACAGGGCGTAGAACCCCTTGGCCTTGCCGACGCCGCGGTGCAGCGAGTGCTTCATGCCGAGCACGTCGCCGATCGCGTAGGCGGATGACAGCGACACCGCGAAGGCGCCGATGACGGCCGCGTCGAGCAGTGCGACGGCGAACAGCGCGCCGGCCACGTGCCCGGCGTAGGCGGCGATGCCGCGGGCGAGCCCGGCCGAGTCGGTGAACTGGGCGCCTGAGCGCGCGAACGCGGCCGCGGTGGTGCCCATCAGCGCGGCGGCGCCGACGACCACGATGACGATGCCGATCCACAGGTCGGCCTTCTCGTACTTCATGAACCGCGGGGTGATCCGCTTGTCGATCACGTAGGACTGCTGGAAGAACAGCTGCCACGGCGCGATCGTGGTGCCCACGATGCCGATCACCAGCAGCATCACCGCCGCCATCCCGCCGGGCACGGGGCCGCCGGGCACGGGGCCGCCAGGCACGGGGCCGCCCGGCAGGTCGGGCGTGCTGAAACCGGAAGCCATGGCGGACAGTGACGGGTGCGCCATCAGGTACAGCGGCACGAGCAGCAGCGAGCCCGCGCAGAAGCACATCGCGATCCGCTCGAACGCGCGGAAGGAGCCGGTGAACGCGGTCGCCACGATGATCCCGGCCGCGAAGGCCACCGCGAGTACCTTAGGCACGCCCAGGTAGCCGGCGGCCAGGGTGATCCCGATGAACTCGGTGACGATCGTCAGCCCGTTGAGCAGGAACAGGTCGATGACCTCGAACGTGCCCCAGAACTTACCGAACCGCGACAGGATCAGCCGGGCATGCCCGACCCCGGTGACCGCGCCGAGGCGGAGGACCATCTCCTGGTTCACGTACAAGACGGGTATCAGCAGTAGCAGCGTCCACAGCAGCCTCGTCCCGTAGACCTGGCCGGCCTGGCCGTAGGTGGAGAACGCGCCGGCGTCGTTGTCGCCGACCATCACGATCAGGCCGGGGCCGACGACCGCGAGCAGCGTCTTGAACTTCGCCGTCAGCGTCGTCCTGGCGGCGTGGTCGTCAAGCCTGATCGTGCCGAGGGCACCGCGGATGTCACCGACGTGCGCCTCGTCAAGCACCGCGGGACGGGCGCCTGCAACCTCTACCTCAACAGCGGTCACTGGAATTTCACCTCTTTCGCGCTTTCACTCAAGCGGGATCGAGGCACACGCGTACTAGCTGCGCCACCTCAAGCGAGAACGGAGGCGGGCAGGCGAAAGGCCTGGGTTAGCTCAACGTGTGCCACGGACAAGCGGGGACAGCGGCGGGAAGGGCCGACTTCGGCCCGGACTATCAGAGTCCATCGCACGCCTCCCTTCGTCCGCGGCGCTCGTGCGCGCCTAACACGTAACCACCGGCACACGTGACACCAGCAGAGGATCGCCATCCGTGGCCGACGGGCAGGACTCACGTCCCTGAGCCGGATGAGGTGGCACCTCTCTCGTAAGAGCTTTGGCACTCCACGGCGTAGCGATGCTGCGCAGCCACTTGGCCTCACCCCTTAGGCCGGGGAGAGGTGTCCTGATCCGGAGCGTCTCTCGACGGTTGGGATCAGTGGCCTGTGTCCGTGAAGACGCCTCACCGAACGAGGTGTCGATCTAGAACAACCCAAGGATGCCCGTTCCGCTTCCCGCGTGTCAAACGCAACGCCGGCTCGCGTCGCCGGGCCGCCCGCGCCACGGGAACAAAGCCGGCCTATGATTAGTTGCTGTCAAGCAACTAACCAGGATGTTGACCGCCTCATGACGGAGGAAACCGCTGTGCCCGCCCAAGTCGGCCCCCGCTACAAGTGGATCGCCCTGTCCAACACCACGCTCGGCGTGCTGATGGTCACCATCAACTCCTCCATCGTGCTGATCGCGCTGCCGGACATCTTCCGCGGCGTCGGCATCAACCCGCTCGAGCCGGGCAACACCACCATCCTGCTGTGGATGATGATGGGCTTCATGGTGGTCACGGCCGTGCTCGTGGTGAGCTTCGGCCGCCTCGGCGACATGTTCGGCCGGGTCCGCATGTTCAACATGGGCTTCGCGATCTTCTCGCTGTTCTCCATCCTGCTGTCGGTCAGCTGGCTGCACGGCACGGCGGCAGGCTGGTACCTGATCATCATGCGGATCCTGCAGGGCATCGGCGGCGCGATGCTGTTCGCCAACTCGAGCGCGATCCTCACCGACGCGTTCCCCGCCAACCAGCGCGGCACGGCGCTCGGGCTGAACCAGGTGTCCGCCATCGCCGGCAGCTTCCTCGGCCTGGTGCTCGGCGGCGTGCTCGGCCCGGTCGACTGGCGCCTGGTGTTCCTCGTCTCTGTGCCGTTCGGCATCCTCGGCACCGTCTGGTCCTACCGCAAGCTCAGGGAACTCGGCGTCCGCAAGCCCGCCAAGCTCGACCTGCCTGGCAACCTCACGTTCGCGGCCGGCCTGATCGCGGTCCTGGCCGGCATCACCTACGGCATCCAGCCCTACGGCGGGCACGTGATGGGCTGGACAAGCCCGCTCGTGCTGACGCTGATCGGCGGCGGCGCCGGCGTGCTCGCGGCCTTCTGCTGCATCGAGACCCGGGTCGCCGAGCCGATGTTCCGGCTCAGCCTGTTCAAGATCCGCCCGTTCACCGCGGGCAACCTCGCGGCGCTGCTGTCCGGCCTCGGCCGCGGCGGCCTGATGTTCATCCTGATCATCTGGCTGCAGGGCATCTACCTGCCGATGCACGGCTACAGCTTCTCCGACACCCCGCTGTGGGCCGGCATCGCGATGCTCCCGCTGACCATCGGCTTCCTGCTGGCCGGCCCGGTGTCCGGTTACCTGTCCGACCGCTTCGGCGCCCGCCCGTTCGCCACCGGCGGCATGCTGCTCGCCGCGCTGTCGTTCGGCCTGCTCGAGATCCTGCCCGTCGACTTCAGCTACTGGAAGTTCGCCGCGATCCTGCTGCTCAACGGCATCGGCATGGGCCTGTTCGCCTCGCCGAACCGGGCCGGCATCATGAACTCGCTGCCCGCCGACCAGCGCGGCGTCGGGGCGGGCATGTCCGCGACCTTCCAGAACTCGGCCATGGTGCTGTCGATCGGCATCTTCTTCAGCCTGATCATCCTCGGCCTGTCCGCGTCGCTGCCGTCCCACCTGTACAGCGGCCTTACCGCGCAGGGCGTCCCGGCCGCCGACGCGACCCGGCTGTCGCACCTCCCCGCGACGGCGGTCATGTTCGCCGCGCTGCTCGGCTACAACCCGATCCAGATGCTGCTCGGCCCGGCGCTCAGCAGGCTGCCGGCGCACAGCGCGGCGTACCTGACGGGTCATTCCTTCTTCCCGAGCCTGATCAGCGGCCCGTTCCAGGCCGGACTGCAGATCGCGTTCGACTTCTCGATCGCGGCCTGCCTGATCGCGGCCGTCGCCTCGCTGCTGCGCGGCAAGCGGTACGTGCACGACGAGCTGCCCGCCGAGCCGGGGCTCGCCACCACGGGGCTCGCCACCACGGGGCTCGCCACCACGGGGCTCGCCACCACGGGCGACGTCACCCCGGTCGCCGTCGCCGAGGAGATCGAGGACGCCGAACGGAGGCTCGCTTTGCCCGAGCCCGCCACCCGTTACCGCACGGAGCGGTAAAGCGCATCAGGCAGGTCAGGCCGCGCCCTGCGACCGGACCACGGTGACGGCCGCGTTGTACGGCTCGGTCCTGCCGTCGGCCCGCGTGACGATGAGCACCGGGGTGAGGTACCCGGTGCGCAGCATGGCCCGCTCCTCTTCCGTCGGCATCCGGGAGATGACCTGGTCGCCCGGGTTCAGCGTGATCACCTGCTTGGACGGCGTCGCCGCCACGAAGGTGCCCACGCCGGGCCTGGTGACGACGAGCCCGGACTTGCGCAGCTCCTCCACCGCCATCGCGCCGGTCAGCCGGTTGACTCCCCATTCGTGTCTCATCCGCGTGCCGCTCGGGATCTGCGTCCCCACGGGGAGCTCACCGCTGATGATCATGTCGCGGATGATGCGCACGATCTGCAGGTACACGCGCTCGCCGGACTCGTAGTCGATACGCACCCGCGACGGGCCGCCCTCATCGGCCACGAGGACCTCCGGGGAAACGAGGGACATTACTTGCTGAGGTGACTAGACAGCTAGATAGGCAATAGGTAGTGTGGGGTCCGCGCGGTAGGTAACTCAAATTGACCAAGGCGATTACGTATCGTGCACGTGCGCCTGTCCCCAGGGAACACGAGGGGGATCCCCCGGGACGGCACGAGTGCGTGCCCGGCCCGCGGTGCGAGTTCTTCCCCGCCTGTGGGCCGGGCGCGGCCCCCTTGACAGTCCCTTTACCGCGAAAGAGGGTCGAAATACGCGCGATGTTGTGATGCTGAATGCCGGGGGGAAACAGCAGGTCCAGGCCTTTTCCGCGCTGAGGCCTCCGCCCGCAATGACCGTGGGCGTGGGCCCGCGGCCGGCAGATGAGCTGCAAGCGTCTCCTCGATATTAATTTAACGTTCACCATTCCAAGGCAGGCACTCGCGCCTTGTCGGCCTAGGTGCCACAATGTGCCCGTAACAATGAGGCTAACAGGCTTCAAGGAAGCGTACCAAAGGGATGGCCTCGCCGTGTACTCGTATTAGCTGTACTCGTATTAACCTGCGGCGACCCTGTTGCTACCGAGGCAGCCCTGTTGCGTGCCTGACGTGCGGTTCCGTCCGTGCCTGTCCGCGACGGGCGGCACCAGGCGGCAGGTCAGGTGGGTTGACACGGGGCGCTGCAATTGCGGCACGCGGATGTGCGCGAGATGCAAGGTTGCTGGTAATTCATTCACGCTAGTCCGGCACGGTCCCGCCCGGCCCGTGCCGAAATTTCCGCATCTCGCGATCTCGAATCGAAAGTTCCAGAAAGACATACTGCCAGCGCCATTCGCGCTTTGCAATGGCCGGCATCGTGACCCCGTCGGCGGCAAACGGGGGCGCCGGCGGTCCAAGGGCTTCCCGCGCCGCGCACCGAGGGCACTGCGCGGCGCGGGAAGCTCGCCGCCCGCGTGGCGCGGCCGGCCGCGGCGGACCCCGCGCGGACCCGGGCGGACCCGGCGGACCCGGGCGGCTGCGGCGGACCCCGGGCGGACCCGGGCGGACCCGGCGGACCCGGGCGAACCCCGGCGGACCCGGCCGGCCCGGCGGCGACGTAGCAGGGGCGCCGGCTGGTGCCACCCGCCCTCGTTCGGGATAATCTTCCTAAATTCACGTGGTGAAAAAAGTCTACGCCGAAGGGACCTGGCTATGACGCCTGAGCTCACCGTCGCCGAGCAGGCGGCCCTCACCAGCGGAACCGACGCGTGGCACACCACGCAGGTCGAGTCCGCGGGCCTGCCCGCGATCACCGTCACCGACGGGCCGCACGGGGTGCGCCTGCAGGCGGACCCCAGGGACATGCTCAGGGGGCAGCCGGCCACCTGCTTCCCGCCCGCCGTGGCCAGCGCCTCCACCTGGGACCCGGCCCTGCTGCGCCGGATGGGCGAGGCGCTGGGTGACGAGTGCCGTGCCATGGACGTCGCGGTCCTGCTCGGCCCCGGCATCAACCTCAAGCGCAGCCCCCTGGGCGGCAGGAACTTCGAGTACTTCGCCGAGGACCCGCTGCTGGCCGGCGTGCTGGCGACCGAGTGGGTCAACGGCCTGCAGAGCAGGAACGTCGGCGCGTCGGTCAAGCACTTCGCGGTCAACAACCAGGAGACCGACCGGCTGCGGGTCAGCGCCGACGTGGACGAGCGGACGCTGCGCGAGATGTACCTGCGCGCCTTCCACCGGGTGATAACGCGGGCCAGGCCGTGGACCGTGATGTGCGCCTATAACAAGATCAACGGCGTGTACGCCAGCGAGCACCACTGGCTGCTCACCCAGGTGCTGCGCGACGAGTGGGGATATGAGGGCGTGGTCGTGTCCGACTGGGGCGCGGTCGCCGACCGGGTCGCGGCGGTCGCCGCCGGCCTCGACCTGACCATGCCGGGCCCCGACCCGGCCGGCGACCAGGCGCTAGTCGACGCCATCGCGGACGGGCGCCTCGACCCGGCGCTGCTCGCGCGGAACGCGGGCCGGGTCAGCGCGCTCGTCGGGGCGGCGCAGGCCCGCACCCCCGGTGACTACGACGAGGCGGAGCACCACGCGCTCGCCCGCGAGATCGCCGCGCGTGCCATCGTGCTGCTCAAGAACGACGCCCTTCCAGGAAGCGAGCAGGGCATCCTGCCACTCGACCCGGACGCCGCCCGGTCCATCGCCGTCATCGGCGAGTTCGCCCGCACCCCGCGCTACCAGGGCGGCGGCAGTTCCCAGATCACCCCCACCCGGCTGGACGACGCGCTCACCGAGATCACCGCCACGGCGCAGGGGACGGTGCTCTTCGCGCCCGGCTACCTGACCGACGCGACCGCGGCGCAGGAGAGCGCCGCGCAGGACGGGGAGACCGAGGCGGAGGCCGACAGGGACCTGCTCGCCGAGGCGGTGGCGCTCGCCGCGGCCAGCGACGTCGCGCTTGTCTTCGCCGGCAGCATGCACGAGACCGAGGGCGCCGACCGGGAGAGCATCGACCTGCCGGCGGCGCACCGGGAGCTGATCGAGCAGGTGGCGGCGGTCAACCCGCGCACCGTGGTGATCTTGTCCAACGGCGCGGTGCTGAGCACCAGCGGGTGGGACGCCGCGGTGCCCGCGCTGATCGAGGGCTGGCTGCTCGGCCAGGCCGGCGGCAGCGCGATCGCCGACGTGCTCTTCGGCCGGGTCAACCCGTCCGGGCGGCTGGCCGAGACGATACCGCTCAAGCTGCAGGATCACCCGTCCTACCTGAACTTCCCCGGCGAGAACGGCCACGTCAGGTACGGCGAGGGCCTGCACGTCGGCTACCGGGGCTTCGACGCGCGCGAGCAGCCGGTGGCCTACCCGTTCGGCTTCGGCCTGTCGTACACCACGTTCGAGCACGGTCAGCCGGCCGCCACCGCCACCGACGCGGGCATCGAGGTGCGGGTTCCCGTCACCAACACGGGCCGGCGGGGCGGCAGGGAGGTCGTCCAGGTGTACGTGAGCCTGCCAGGCTCGGCCGTGCGCCGCGCGCCGCGCGAGCTGAAGGCGTTCGCCAGCGTCCCGGTCGCGGCGGGCGAGACGGCCGAGGTGACGCTGCTCATCGAGCGCGACGACCTCGCCTACTGGGACACCCGGCTCGGCCGCTGGGTGGTGGAGGGCGGCGAGTACCACTGCGCCGTCGGCGCCTCCTCCCGCGACCTGCGCGGCACCGCCGTCGCCGAGGTCAAGGGCGACGACGCGCGGGCACCCCTGACCGCGGACTCCACGTTCGGCGAGTGGCTCGCCGACCCCCGCGGCGCGCAGGTGCTCGGCCAGGCGTTCGCGGGGGCGGCGCACGGAGCGGACGGCCCGATGGCCGCGTTCCTCAGCGACCCGACGCTGCTGCTGTTCCTCAGCGCCATCCCGCTCGGCCGGATGGCCGCCTTCCCCGGCAGCCCGCTGACCCCGCAGCTCATCACGGAGCTGGTCGCCGCCGCGAACTGAACCGGATCCGCGTCCGGCGCTAGGCGGCGGTAAGCGTCGACGTGCCATCGACGAGGAAAACCCCTGCGCACTGGCCGGAGGCGTTGGCGATGTACCAGTAGTGGTTGATGTAGGTGGACTGGTTATCTTCCTGGTTAGGCCCGAGGTCCGTGTAAAGTACCAGGGCGCCGCTGCTGTTAATCCAGTACACCTCTATTTCGTAAGAGG
>Ga0335078_10009217_pt1 | contig 14625 bp, 11 predicted proteins | sample Lox_Sample_32_FD_206711 | JGI IMG/M metagenome (GOLD analysis project Ga0335078, IMG submission 206711) | Soil microbial communities from Loxahatchee National Wildlife Refuge, Florida, United States - Lox_Sample_3.2 | ecosystem: Environmental > Terrestrial > Soil > Wetlands | place: USA...
GCGCGCGGCAGCAACATGCGCTGGCCCGCCAGGTCATAGGCGGCAAATGCCGCAAGCATGCCTTCGGCCACGTAATCGGCGCCCATCACATCCACCTTCAGGTGCAAAGCTTCGATGGCGGCGCGCGTGGCGGGACCGATGGCGCAGATGCGCGCGCGCAACGCACGTAAGTCCACAGCGGAGCGGTCCAGGCGCTCCAGGAAGAATCGCACGCCGTTGGCGCTGGTGAAGATCAGCCAGTCGTACGAGCCGAGGTTGGCGATGGCCTGGTCGAGGGGCGCGTAGTCGAGCGCCGGCTGGATTTCGATGGCCGGCAGTTCGATCGCCTCGGCGCCCAGCGCGTGCAGCCGTGAGGACAGCGCCCCGGCCTGGCCGCGGGCGCGTGTCACCACGATGCGCTGGCCGAACAGCGGCAGCCGCTCGAACCAGTTGAGCTTGTCGCGCAATCCCACGACGTCGCCGATGATGATCGTAGCGGGCGGCTTCAGGTCGTGCTGGTGGATCAACCCCGGCAGCGTCGCAAGCGTTCCCACCAGCGTGTGCTGATCTGGCCGCGTGCCCCAGCGCACGGCCATGGCGGGCGTACCGGCGGCGCGGCCGCAGGCCATCAGCGCGCGCGCGATTTCATCGAAGGCGAAGATGCCCATGAAGATGACCAGCGTCTCGGTCCCGCCCACCTTGCTCCAATCGATGCCCGCTGCGTCGTGGCCCGTCACGAACGTCACCACCTTGGTATGTTCGCGATGCGTGAGCGGCACTCCCGTGTACGCCGCAATGCCCAGTGGCGAGGTGACCCCCGGCACGATTTCGAAAGCCACACCCGCGGCGGCCAGCGCTTCGGCTTCTTCGCCGCCGCGGCCGAAGATGAACGGGTCGCCGCCCTTCAGCCGCACCACGCTCAGGCCGCGCCGGGCGCGCTCGATCATCATGGCGCAGATTTCTTCCTGGCTGAAGGCGTGCACGGATTTCTTCTTGCCCACGTAGATGCGCTCGGCCTGCGCGGGCGCCAGATCCAGCAGCGCCGGGTTGGCCAGGTAGTCGTACAGGACGGAGTCCGCGCGCTCCAGCAGGCGGCGGCCCTTCAACGTGATCAGCTCGGGATCGCCTGGTCCCGCGCCTACCAGGTAGACCTTGCTCATCCGTAGACGCTTTCCAGGATGCTGTCCGCGCCCGCGGCCAGCAACGCTTCCCCTAACTCACTGCCGATGCGCTGTGCGTCCGCCGCGGGGCCTTCGGATCGGTCGCGCACCAGCTGGACGCCATCCGGCGAAACCACCACGGCCTGGAGCGAAAGACGCTCGCCGGTTACGGTGGCGTAGGCGCCAATGGGCACCTGGCATCCTCCCCCCAGCGCGGCTAGCAGAGCGCGCTCGGCGGTGACGGCCCATTGCGTGGGAGCGTGATTTAGTTTTTGACAGGCCAGGAGGCCTGTCCCACTGGTCTCGATCGCCAGCGCTCCTTGGCCCACCGCGGGACACACCACATCGGGCGGCAGGATCTCCGCGATGCGGTCCTCCCAACCCAGGCGCTTCAGGCCGGCCGCCGCGAGCACGATGGCATCGTATTGGCCATCATCCAGCTTGCGCAGGCGTGTGTCGAGGTTGCCGCGCACGGGCTCGATCCGCAGATCGGGCCGCACCTTGCGCAACTGCGCCGCGCGCCGCAGCGAACTGGTGCCCAGCTTAGCCCCCGCGGGCAAGTCCGCCAGCCGCCTGCCCACCAGGGCATCGCGCGGATCTTCACGTTCGGGAGTCGCAGCCAGCACCAGCCCCGCCGGTAACTCGGTGGGCAGGTCCTTCAGACTGTGCACCGCCAGGTCCGCGCGGCCATCCAGCAGCGCCTCCTCAATCTCCTTGGTAAACAGGCCCTTCCCGCCAACCTGGGCCAGCGGCACGTCGGTGATCTTGTCGCCGGTGGTCTTGATGATATCGATGCGGCTCGGGTATCCCAGACCTGCCAGTTGTTGCTGCACCCAATGGGCCTGCCACAGGGCCAGTCGCGATCCGCGCGATGCGATGACAAGCATGGTTTCTAACGCCGATCCCTCACGGCTCTGTAAGGTGAAACACCTTGCGGATGGCGGCGATCACGTGCGCGCCGTCCGGCCGCCCCGCCTGCAGCCGCAGCTCCGAGATTGGCCCGTGCGCCACTTTGTTGATGATGCCGCGCGTCAGCATTTCCCAGGCTTCTTCTTGCTCGCGCGTCACCGGGCCAAACTTGCGCCGCACCTTGTCGATCTCCGCCTGCCGGATGCGCTCCAATTCCTCCTGCAGGCTGACGATGGTGGGCGTGATCTCCTGCACCTTAAGGCGGGCCATCATGCGCTCCACCTCCTGCTTCACGATCTCCTCGGCGCGCTCGGCTTCCTTCAGCCGCTCGCGCAGGTTGGCGTTGACCACCTCTTGCAGGTCGTCGATGTCGTACAGGAAGACGTTATCCAGATCGTTGACCGACGGCTCGATGTTCCGCGGCACGGCAATATCGATTAGGAACATGGGCTTGTTGCGCCGCGCGCTGATGACCCGCTGCATTTCGTCCTTGTGCAGAATGTAGTGCGGCGCGCCGCTGGAGGCGATCAGGATGTCCACCTCCGGCAGCATGGCCACGAAGCGGTTGTATTCGACCGGTGTGCCTTGAAACAGCTTCGCCATTTCGATGGCGCGCTCGTGGGTGCGATTGGTGACGAAAACGTGCGTGGCGCCGGAGCGCCGCAGGTGCCGGGCGGCCAGCTCCGACATCTTGCCCGCGCCCGCGATCATGACCGTGCGGTTGTTCAGCGAACCGAAAATCTTGCGCGCCAGTTCCACCGCCGCATAGCTGACCGACACCGCCATCTGCCCGATGCCGGTTTCCGACCTCACCCGCTTGGCCACGCTGAACGCGCGCTCCAGCAGGCCCTCCAGCCATCCGCACAGCACGCCCTCGGTCTTCGCGACGCCGTAGGCGGTCTTGAGCTGTCCCAGGATCTGCGGCTCGCCGACCACCATCGAATCCAGGCTGGAAGCCACGCGGAACAGGTGGTGGATGGCGTTTTGTCCCTCGTGCCGGTAAAGGTACGGCTCTACCGACGCGGGCGCGACCAGGCGCGATTCCCGCAGAAATTCGTCCACCAGCGCCTGCGGGTCCGCCGCATCTTCCGTCGTGACGGTCACCTCCACGCGGTTGCATGTAGACAGGATGCAGGCTTCCGAGACGCCCGCGCGCGACTTCAGGGACTGCAAGGCCTCCGGCAGCGCCGGCTCGGGAAAGGCCAGGCATTCCCGCACCTCGACGGGCGCCGTCTTGTGGCTGACCCCTGTGACCAGCAGTTTCATGGCTTCAGCAGCCAGCTTCCCAGCCGCGCATGCGCCACCCAGGTGACGGCCGACAGCCCTACCACCACGATCACCATGATGGCGGCCTTGCGGCCTCGCCATCCGGCCGTGATGCGCAGAAACACCATGGCCAGGTAGCAGCCCCAGGTGATGAACGAAATGGCGATGGCCGGCTGGCTGATCCATTGCGTCTTGTGCTCGATGAAAGCCCAGGTGGTGGCGGCAATCACCGCTAGCGTCATCAGCACGAAGCCCAGCGCCATGGAGCGGGAGATCAATTCGTCCAGCGTGCCCAGCGGCGGCAGCCGGTAATACAGCTTGCGCGGTTTCTTGCGCTTCAGCTCGCGCTCCTGGAACAGATACAGCAGCGAGGCTCCCGCGGTGAACGCCAGCGCCGCGAAGCCCAGCAAAACCAGCGTGATGTGCACATCCAGCCAGGCGTTGCGGATCACCGGACTGGTCCATGCGTCCACCGGGTTGCCCAGCGTCGAGACCAGCGTCATGACGAAGATCAGGGGGAAGATGAAGACGCTGAGGCTTTCGGTTTTGTAGCGCCAATAGACGAACAGAAACAGCATGGTGATGAGGAAGGCGCACATCGAGAGCGTCTCGTAGAAGTTGGCGATGGGGCAGTGATTCATCAGCAGCCCCTCTTCCACGATGGAGACGCCGTGCAGCACGGCGCCGATGGATAAGGCGGTCAGTGCCACCCGGAAGAGGTGCTCGCGTTTGCGGACCAGGGTAAGGATGGCGTGCAGCAGGCCGAGCGAGTAAAGTGCCGCGGCCACGCGCAGCCAGATGACACTCATTTCAGCCATGAAGCGCGCCGTTTAAAGGTCGTTGAAACTATAGTATAGCGTGGAGGGGCGGGCGTCCACGCCGGCAGCGGGTCTCCAGACCCGCCCGTCGACGCTCAGCCCGAGTTTCGTTTGCGGCTTGCCGCAATCTGGGCTGGCAGGCTCGCCGATGGGCGCACAACGGTCCCGGGCGATTGCCCTCGGTCAGGAGTATCCATCCGTGTACCCGGAGAGTTCGGACGGTGGCGAAATCGCAACATTCAGCCGCGAGGAAGCGCATTGGCCCGCTTTATTGGGGACTGAGCGCCAGGACGGTTTCGTGCGCGATGGTGTCAGCCGCGTAGGCCAGAGCTACCCGAATATCGTCTGCGGCCAACCGGGGATATGCGTCCAGGAGATCTTCGATCCCCGCACCCTTCGCGAGCTTGCGCAGGAGAAGCTCGACGGGGATCCGTGCGGTGCGCGTGCACGCCGGAACGATTCAGGTACCGCGGCGGCGGTTCTGGGCGGTCGCTCCGCCAAGCGCCAGAGCGCCGAACCCAGATTTGAGATCAAAGCAACTCAATGAACTCGTCAACCGAGAGGTCCGCGTCTCGAACAATGGCGCGTAACAAAGGTTCCTTAATGGTCCGGCCAGGATGGATAGGCACGACGGTTCGGGCCTTCGTCTCGGGGTGAATCAATACCAAGTGACTTCCTTTTTGCCGGTCCTCGACAAGTCCGATACGCTTGAGCGCCCGGGCCACTTTTCGGGCCGTGAGGGACGGAAGCTTGGTCGTGGATCAGACGGGAATGGTCACCCTTCCTTGAAACGATGAGCCCTCCTCGGGGACCGCTTCCCCGTGGCCAGCGAGGCTTTCAAGGTACAAGGCGATAGCTTCCCTGACGTTGCGCTCCGTCTCTTCCAACGTTTCACCCTGGGTGTGACAGCCGGGTAGGGCGGGAACGAATGCCACGTAGCCGCCTTCTGACGCCTGTTCGTAGAACGCCGAATAGGCGAGGGCCTTCGGAACCCTGCGCGTCATCACCTTATTATACGGTCAGCCGGCTTGCGCCGCAGCCCTCTTCTTCTCATACGCATCGAACTGCGCGGTACTCCCCGTAACCCTTTCGTCCCGTCAACCCGAACGTGAACTTCTTGCCGAGTTCCACGCCTTCCTGATCGAACGCGTTGATTTCGAGCAGTTCGCCCATGAAGGCCGTCTCGAACTCCGTGAGCTGCAGGAATGCGCCCAAGTGTTCCTCATCCACCTTCTGCAATGTGAACGTGCAATTCGGGCGGCCGGCTTCGATCAGCTTCGCGAGCGATTGACCGGCCAGCGCGTCGAACGCAGGCAGGCCCAGGCGCTCCTTGGGGATGCGCCCGGCATCCGGAAACTTCTCCAGCGCCCAGAACGTAAACACCTTGTCGTTGGGGCCTTCGATAAAGAGTTGCACCTGCGAGTGCTGATCCATGGTGCCCAGCGCGGCCACTGGCGTCTGACCGGTCTGCACGGTGGCGCCCGCCCGGTTCCTGGCTTTGCCCAGCGATTCGGCCCAAAGCTGCCGGAACCAGAAAGCCGTCCCCCAGAGGTGATTGGAATAGGGAAACGCCACCTGCATGGGCTTGTTTTTGCGCGTCCACAAAAGCCAATGACATAGGGCCGCCCGTAGCGGATATTAGCGCCCTGTCGCGCCAGGTGCGTCATGGCGGCGGCGCCGCGCGTCAACTTGCGGATATCGACGCCGATCAGCACGCCGGGCAAAAGCCCGACAGCCGAGAGCACGTATCGGCTGAAGTAACGGCGGCGATGCGACCGGCAGCCTTGGCTTTCAACGCCTGCGTCAGCCAGTCGCGCACGATCAAAAAAGTGGCCCCGGTTTCGGCGGTGGAGCGGACTTGGCCACCACCACGGCCAGCGTCTTCCGCGGATTCATGGATACCAGTGCGGCGCTGGTGAATGCGGGATCCACGTTGTCCAAGATCACCAGCCGCGGATGCGTGGCAGAGAATGCGCCCTGCACCGAATGCGGGCCGCGCATGCCGCAATCGAGCGCCCACGCGCCCAGCGCGCTGCCGCCGATACCAATCAAGCACACTGTGTCGTATGAGCCACGCACGGAGTCGGCGTAGGCGCGCACTTCATTGATGGTTTTCGTTTGGAACGGCAGATGCGGGAATCCCTGCTCGTTCGCATCGCTGCGCTTACGGAAGGAAGCCAGCGCATCCAGCGCGCGCTCGTGGTGCTGGGCGATCTCGGAGCGGAAAATTCCGTGAGCCTTCTCCGGCCATGCCGGTAAGCATGTTGGTTTCGCCGAATTGGATTTTTATCTTGACCTACCGCCCACTACCGCCGGCGCACGAAGTTGGTTTCCGGTCCGAGGAACGTGGGGAAGGTTTTGGAGATGTGATCGTGCCAGGCGAGGCTTTCCTCGTCCAGCAGGGCCCACAGCAAGCCCAGGCCGCCGGCGCAATAGCCCAGGCATGCGCCCAGGTAGCGCAGCCAGCGCGACGCGCGGTCCGGCGGGTAGCCATCGAAGTTGATGAGGGTCAAGCGGAGGGCGCGCATGCCGGGCGTCCGGCCCGCGGCGCACACCCACACGAATCCATAGAACATCGCGATCAACACAGCGGCGGCGCCCAGGACCAGGATCACCGGCTTGCGGGAGGGGAACGAGCCGCCCAGGAAATAAAATACGGTAAGAAAGAGTCCGTAGGCGATCAGGATCATGCTCCCGTCGATGGCGGCGGCGCAGGCCCGGTGCATGGGGGCGGCAACGGAAGCGTCGCAAACGATAACGGCCTCGACGGTAGTAGACAATTTGCGCGGCTCCGGCGGAGCGGGCGGCAGGAAATCGAGCGAAGGCTGTGCGTCGTTGGGCGCGCCGGGACGCCGCCGCGTCAAGCGCGTGGTGCTGCGGGTCACAGTTCTGAGCTTCTGCGGTGCGGGCGGCTCCAAGATTCCGTCGAACGGGATCACTTTGCCGGAAGGACGGTCCTGGAAGAGCATGGCTTGTCGCGGCGCTGCGGCCGGCTGCGGGGGCTGCGAGATCACCGGCGTGCGCGAGGGCTCGGCGCGAGCAGGCCGCGGCACGGCGGCCAAAGCGCCGGAGGTAGCCATGGCATAGACATCAAATTGCGGCCGACCGCAACGCCGGCAGCGTCTTTCGTCGTCTAAATTCAGGTAACGGCAATAACTGCAAGTCATGGTCCCAGCGTCTATGGTGCGAAGGAAGGCCCCTATGTGGTACGTTTGCCGATTGAGCCCTCTCGCGTGCAGACGCCCTCACTTTGTAGTTAGCATACTCGGCGATATTTGTCACGAACTTTATTCGAGTATTAGTTACAGTTCTGTTCTTAGCATGTTGGCGGCGTTGATCTTGACGCGCGCGGCGGCCTTCGCGCAGATTCCGCCCACCTCAATCCTGGTTCCACCGCCCTCGGGCGCTCCCGCGGCGCAACCCAACAAACGCATCTATAAGCCGCGCCCCAATGCGCCGCCGGTCGGCGAATGGGACGTGCACGCGGTGGACCAAAACGCCGAGGGGCACGTGTGGCATCTGCGCGGACACGCGGAGATGGAGAGCGTCAACATGCTCTTCCGCGCCGACGAGATCGATTACAACGAAGACACCGGCGACGTGCAGGCGCGCGGCAGTATCTACTTCGAGCAGTTCGAGCGCAACGAGAAGATCTGGGCCGACCACATGGAGTACAACACTAAGACGGAGAAGGGTAAGTTCTACGATGTGCGCGGCACCACCGCACCGCGCATCGACACTCGCCCCGGTATGCTCACCAGCGTTAATCCGTACTATTTCCAGGGCAAGTGGGCGGAACGCGTGGAGGGCCGCTACATTCTGTATGATGGCTTCCTGACCAACTGCCGCATCCCGAATCCTTGGTGGCGGCTGAAAGGTCCGCGCTTCACCGTAGTGCCGCAGGATTCGGCCAAGGCTTACCGCGCCGTCTTCCTCTTGCGCAAGTTTCCGCTCTTCTACACGCCGTTTTTCTACAAGTCGCTCGAAAAGCGGCCGCGGCGCAGCGGTCTCCTGATGCCCAATATCGGCCACAGCTCCACGCGAGGCTATATGTTCGGCGTCGGCGCATTTTGGGCGATCAATCGCAGTTACGACGCCACGTACCACGTCCAGGATTATACGGCGCGCGGCTACGCGCATCACTTGGAATTTCGCGGCAAGCCCACCGACAAGGCGGACTTCGACGCCATTCTGTTCGGCGTGCAGGATCGCGGCCTGCTGGAATCGGACGGCACGCGCGGGCCCAAGCAGGGCGGCATCACTGCCTCGGTGGCGGGCAAAGCGGACCTGGGCGACGGCTGGACGGCGAGGGGCTTCATCAACTACCTCAGTTCGTTCACCTTCCGCGAGGCCTTCTCCGACTCATTCAACGAAGCCGTCTTCAGTGAAGTGAACTCCGTGGCCTTCTTAAATAAAGACTGGTCGACGTATACCGTGGACTTGGTTGTCGAACACAAGCAGGATTTCACCTCCCTGGAACTCCCCATAACCAATCCCATCACCGGACAAACGTCTAACTACACGAATGCGGTAGTGATCAAGAAGCTGCCGGAAGTGGATCTTTCGAGCCGCGACCACCAGGTGGCGGATGGTCTGCCGGTGTGGTACTCCTTCGATTCGAGCGCCGGGCTGCTGTCGCGCAACGAGCCGGATTTCTATTGCGCCAGCGCCGCGGTCAGGCAAGGGATCGTCGATCCTTGCCCAAACAACGACTACCAACTGATGGGCCGCTATGAGACCAGCCTGCTCAATAGCCGCATGGACTTTGCGCCGCAGATCGCCACGTCGGTGCGCCTGGGCGACTTTCACCTGGTCCCCAGTTTCACCGTGGATGAAACTTTCTACAGCGAGGCTCAGGGTCCGTATGAAGACGGCTTTCTGCGCGTGCTTCCCTCGGCCTTCATGCGCAGCGCCCGCGAGTTCAAGGTGGACCTGGTGGCGCCTTCCTTCGCGCGCGTTTTCAATCGCAAGAGCTGGCTGGGCGACAAAGTGAAGCACGTGATCGAGCCGCGGGCTACCTACGAATACGTCACCGGCATCGGGCAGGATTTCAATAGGGTCATCCGTTACGACCAAACCGATCTGCTCTCCAATACCAACCAGGTTACGCTCTCGCTCACCAACCGGCTGTACGCCAAGCACGGCGACGACGTGCAGGAGATTCTGAGTTGGCAATTATCGGAAGCGCGGTATTTCGATCCGACGTTCGGCGGCGCGATCGTTCCGGGGCAGCGCAACGTGCTGCTGAGCCAGATCGAGCTCACGCCCTTCACTTTCCTGGATGGCGCGCGCACGTATTCGCCCATCGTGTCGGTTCTGCGCGCCCAGCCAAAGTGGAACATCGCCTTCGAGTGGCGCACGGATTACGATCCGGCCCGCCATGGCATCGTGGCCTCCACCGCCAGCGCCGACTGGCGCAAGAGCCTGTTCCAAACCGACAAAGACTTCTTCATTTCGGTGGGGCAAACCGAGGTGCACGGCGACACAACCCTGCTGCCGAGCGAAAACCAGACGCGCGCGAGCGTGGGCATCGGCAACTCGACGCGGCGCGGTTGGAACGCGGCCTTTGTGGCCGTTTACGATAACAAGGTGGGCATTCTGGATTTCGCCATCATGCAGGCCACTTACAACACGGACTGCTGCGGATTCAGCGTACAGCTCGTGCGTTACGATTTCGGCACGCGGGACGAGACTCAGTACCGGTTCGCGTTCGCGGTGGCGAATTTGGGCTCGTTCGGAACATTGAAGCGGCAGGAACGGCTGTTTTAGGGTCCTAGTACATCGTGCAGTTAGTTCTTTATAAAATACTGGCAGTTCGGTGGCACCCATGGGGCGGCCAATCATGGCCTGGGGTCCCCTCTGGGGACGCCTTTCAGGCGGCTCCTGCTTTCACGGCGCCCAAAAAGGCCGGCTGAAAGCCGGCTGCGGGCAGAATTGCCCGCCCCACAAACGTCATACTCAATTGTCAGCCGGCGCGGATATGGCGTTTTGGCCGCAACATCGATATATAAGGAACTAACTGGACGATGTACTAGTTCCGCCACATCCGTGGTATCTCGTATCGCTTGATCTTCTCGTACAGCGTGGACCGGTCGATCCCCAGCGCGGCCGCGGCTTCCTTGATATTCCCACTCGTCCGCTGAATCGCCGCGGCGATAGCCTGCCGTTCCAGCTCCTGCAGCGTCACATTCACCGGGACACGCCCGTTGCCGCCCGTCTCCATCTTACGCGACAGGAATCCGAAGTCGTCCTCCGTCAGCACCCGCGCCTTGGCCGTCACGATGGCCCGCTCCACGGCGTTCTCCAGCTCCCGCACGTTGCCCGGCCAGTCATAGTCCATCAGCAGCTTCAACGCGCCGGCGGAAATGTCCGTCACGTCCTTGCCCAGCTCGTGCGACAGCCGCTCCACGAAATCGCCCGCCAGCAGCGGAATGTCGTCCCGCCGCTCGCGCAGCGGCGGCAGTTTGATCTCGATCACGTTCAGCCGGTAATACAAGTCGTCGCGGAACTCGCGGTCTTCCACCGCCTGCTGCAAGTCGCGATTGGTGGCCGCGATCACCCGCACGTCCACGCGCACCTCCTCCGCGCCGCCTACGCGATAGAAGCAGCGCTCCTGCAGCACGCGCAGCAGATCGGCCTGCAGCTTCGGCGAGATATCGCCGATTTCATCCAGGAAAATCGTGCCGCCATGGGCCATCTCGAACTTGCCCTTTTTCTGCGACACCGCGCCGGTGAACGATCCCTTCTCATGCCCGAACAACTCGGATTCGAGCAGCGTCTCCGCTAGCGCCGCGCACGATACAGCCACGAAGGGCTTGGCCGCGCGCTCGCCCGAATTGTGAATGGCGCGCGCGATCAACTCCTTGCCCGTGCCGCTCTCGCCGCGGATCAACACCGTGCTGCGCAGACTCGCCACTTCCCGCGCCAACTCCAGAATCTCGCGCATGCGCGCGTTCTTGCTGATGATGTCGCCATACCGGTACTGGCGGCTCAGCTTCTTGCGCAGGATGGTGTTCTCGCGTTGCAGATTCTTGACCTTGATAATGCGCCCCACCAGCAGCGAGATTTCCTCCGGGTTGCACGGCTTGACGATATACTCCTGCGCGCCCTCCTTCATGGCGGTGATCGCCGTATCCACCGTGGCGAACGCCGTGATGATAATGATCGACGCATCCGCGTGCATCCGCCGGATCTCCATCATGGTCTCGATGCCATCCATGCCGCCTGGCATCTTAAGGTCGATGAAGTAGATCGCGTACTCCTTGGCGGCGGCCTTTTCCACAGCCTCCCTGCCGGAGGATGCCGTATCCACCGCATAGCCGTCCTCCCGCAGCCAGGCGGCCAGCGATTCGCACATCACCTCCTCGTCGTCCACCGTCAAGATCTCCCAGCGCGTCTTCATGCCCGTTCCGTTCCCGCCGCCGCCAGCGCCGGCTCCTCCGCGTTGCCGGACACCGGCAGCGTAACTGTAAAGGCCGCCCCTTCCCCCGGCTGGCTGTGCACGGCGATATCGCCGCCATGCGCCTCCACGATCCCGTACGAGACCGCCAGTCCCAATCCCACGCCCTTGCCCTCGGGCTTGGTGGTGAAGAATGGATCGAAGATCCGGCTCAGATTCTCTGTTCGCACGCCTTCGCCATTGTCCTCGACCGAGAGCGTCACCGCCGCGCCGCTCTGCACCCGCCGGGTGCGCACCGTCAACCGCCGCTCCTCGCGCGCGTACGTAGCCTCCGCGCCGTTCAACACCAGGTTCAGCACCACCTGTTGGATCTGGGAACTGTCGCACCGTACCGCCGGAAGATCCTCCGCCAAATCCGAATTCACGGTCACGTTCGCCAGTTTTAGCTTGTGCGAAGTGAGCGACAAGGTGGTCTTCACGATGCGGTTCAGGTCCGCCTCCGCCCGGTGCGGCTTTTGCCGCCGCGAAAACGACAGCAGGTCCGAAACGATCCGGCCCACGCGCGAAGTCTCCTGCACCACTTGCGAAAGATACTTGCGGAACTCAGGGATTCTCTCCGGCGGAATGCCATCCTCCTTCAGAATCCGCTGCATCAGCATCGCCAGATTCAGCACTCCGGAGACCGGATTGTTGATCTCGTGCGCCACGCTGGCCGCCAGTTGGCCCAGCGACGCCAGGCGATCGGTCTGCCGCAGTTTCTGGTGGGCGGCGCGCAGTTCCCCGGTGCGCTCGGCGACCTTGGTCTCGAGCTTCGCCGTGAACTGGTTGATCTCGTCCATCGCCAGCCGCAAGCGCTCGCGCATGATGTTGAACGATCGTGCCAGGCGGTCCAACTCCTCGCTGGTGTGGATGATGTCGATAGGCTTGTCCAGTTCCATGGCGCTGACCGCCTCGGTGCCCGCGATCAACTGCTTGATCGGCACGCCTACAAACCACCGCGTGAAAAAGAAAATGAAGATGCTGATCAGCAGAATCTCGATGCCTGTCACGGCGAAGACTCCCAGTTTCACCTGGGCGATCTGGCGGTCGGCCGAATCCAGATTAAGGGACAAGTCCAGCACGCCCAGCACTCTCACCGCCTCCGGGTGGGCGTGGCAGGCCGCCTGGCTGCATGCCGTTTCGTTGAAGATCGGCGTCACCATGGCCAGGTTACGCCGGCCATCGCGGCCGCTAAAGATGCGGATGCGGCTCGAGACGCTCATCTTCTGACGCGGCGGCAGCCGGTCGTGGCAGCCCGCGCAAGCTTCCGCCCGCGGGTCCGCGCCGCCGCCCCGCTCGTCGGGAACCGTCGAGAACATCAGGTGGCCCGTGCGGTTGAACATGCGAATGCGGTCGATGCCCTGGTTCTGCCCGATGGTCTGCATCACTTCGTAGGCCGCCTCGCGGTGGTCGTCGAGCATGGCGTGCCACGTGGCGCTGGTGATGCTCTTCGAGAGCTGGTCCGCGCCGGTGATCATGGCGTTCAACAGGTGCTGCTGCTCTGTTCGCACCGTAATCAACCCGGAAATGGCGCTAATCACGATGACGATGAGCGTCAGCGAGAGGACCAGTTTTTGAGCGAGTCGCCGGGGCAATTGAATAGGACCTTAATCTCTATTATCTCTGAAAGCCCGCCGAAATTCGCGGTTCGTTTCCGGGCCGCGACCGTCGGGGAGCGGTTTGTGTCAGCCTAACAGACCGGCGGCGCGAAGGATGCGGCGCACTTTCTTGGGCGAGATGGAGAGGCGCGCGGCCACGCGCGAGACCTTGCGCTCTTCGCGCTCCCAGACCTTGGGAATGATGATGTGCGCGAAGTCTTCGGTGATCTGCTGGAACGTCTTATCGCCCACCAGCCCCTGCGACCACTCGCGCAGCACCGTATCGACCGGGCCCCGCCGCAGAATGCGGGCCTTCAGCTCCTGCAGGTCGTCCCAGATATAGTCCGGCCCCTGCGGCTTCAGCAGCGCCGCCGCCGCGTCGCAACACTGGCGGGCGGCTTCCACGTTGTCGAAGAAATCGCTGGCGAAGGTCATACCCTGGCATACGTAGGCGCGCGCCAGCAAGCGGCGATTCTGCGTATGTTTGGCGAAATCCACGGCGTCGCGGGCGAAATCGTGCGCGCGTTGTGCATGCTGGTTGGCGCCGGCGGCTTCTTCGATCTGCTCGTCGAATTTGGCGTTCTCCACCAGCGATTGGAGAATACGCGCGCGCGCCATCAGGATGTAGTCGGCCTTCGGCTCTCCCAGCCGGAATGCTTCCGCGGCTTCCGCTCCCGCGCTATCCAGCTCGCCCGAATCCAGGCAAAGGAAGCCGCGCAGGATGTGCACCGCGCCCATGCCCCGGTGATTGCCCTGGCCCTGGTAGATAGCGCCGGCGGCCTCCAGTTGCGCGAGCGCCGTCTCGCGCAACCGCGCGAACTGCCTGCGGGCATCGGCCATGGCCTTGGCGATATCCGCGGCGGTGGCCGGCTCCCGTCCGGCGTTGGCTTTGCGGCTGGCCGCGGCGGCGTCCATTTTCTTGCGCAGTTGCAAACGCATCAGCCGCTCGGCGGAAGCCATATTGACCAGCGACCGCGCCAGGTTGGGATGCCGCGGGTTGCGCCTGGCGTACTCCTCCATGGCCTTCTCGAAATACTCCAGCGCGCGCTCGTATCGCCCCTCGCGCCGCGCGATTCTGCCGTAGGCGGACTGGATATTGCCGCGGTTGACATAGTCGTCCGTCTGGCTGAGGGCGGCCTCGGCTTCCTGCAAGGTGCGCCCCGCCTCCTGCAATTTGCCTTTCTGGAAGGCCAGCCAGCTTTCCAGCACTTGCATGACCGCGGCCATCTTTCCGTAACCCAGTTCCTGGGCCAACTCGCGCGCCTTCACCGTGTAGCTGCGGGCATCGTCGTAGCGGCCCTGGCTGCGGAGGCAGCGCCCGATCCAGAAATTCGAGATGGCCAGCATCTCGCGGTCGCGCACTTCTTCCTCCACCGACTCCACGAATGCAAAATGCCGGATCGCCTGCTCGAACTCTTCCTCCGCCATGGCCACCAGGCCTTCGGCCATGCGCAGAT
>Ga0335078_10009218_pt1 | contig 14624 bp, 11 predicted proteins | sample Lox_Sample_32_FD_206711 | JGI IMG/M metagenome (GOLD analysis project Ga0335078, IMG submission 206711) | Soil microbial communities from Loxahatchee National Wildlife Refuge, Florida, United States - Lox_Sample_3.2 | ecosystem: Environmental > Terrestrial > Soil > Wetlands | place: USA...
AACAATCAAGGTAAGCGGACCGGGCCAGAAAACATCGGCGAGCGCTATGGCATCATACGAAGCGGGGATCGCTATGCCGTCAAGGACGCTCCTGTCGCTAATCAGCACCTGAAGGGGGGCAGTCTTTTCCATGCCTTTGACTGAGCGGATTCTGCGGGCCACCGAACTGGAAAAGGCATCGCCGCCCAGCGCGTAACCGGTGTCAGTGGGAAGTACCACGAGCTCATCAGCCGCGATGGCTTCCAGCGCGGCGGTGAGACCCTCGCTCCGCGCGCTCTCGTCCGTACAGTCGAAGACTTGCACCGCTCCCTCTCCTCTGGCACGAGATACCGGGCTCGCGCTACCGCGGGTGCCGCCGGGCCTCCCGCGTCGAACTGGACTGTAGCACGGGATACACTGACCGTTCGTGTCCTCGATGGGGTGGCGCTGACGAAAAGCCGTACGAGCCCGGACACCGGAGGGAGTTAAGGGATGGCTGAGTTCAAGCACCTGCGACCGTGCCCGGCAACCGGGACGATCAAGCTGGCTGATGTCGTCAAGGTCGCCGATAACCTGAAGCGGGGTTCCCTTGCGGTCTTGCCGACCGAGACCGGGTATATGCTCGCCGCGCTGGCTACTTCAATACCGGCGATTAAGCGAGTATTTACAGCCAAGGGCCGGGCCGCCGCTAAAGTGATGCATGTTGCCTGCAGCTCGCTAACAATGGCTGAGACCATCGGCGAGCTCAATGAGCCTGCGCTCAGGCTACTCGGGGAACTGACGCCCGGACCAGTTACCGTGGTCGTCAACAAGACGCCGTTGCTGCCAGATACTTTGGTGTCCCTAGACGGCACGGTGGGAATCAGGGTTCCTGACCACCCGGCGACACTGCAAGTTATCAATGAGGTCGGAGTTCCCCTGACGGCCACCAGCCTCAACGTTTCAGGCGCGGGCTCAGCGTCAATCGGCAAGCTGGACATGCAATTTATGGAGTGGCCGGACAATGAAGTGGTGTATGTGGTAGAAGATGATGATCGGATTATCTTCGACTCGCCTTCTACCCTGGTCCGGCTATCAGGTAAAGATATCGAGATACTACGGCAGGGGCCGATATCGGAGCCAGAGGTCCGCCGCGTGGCGAGCCTGACGGGAGATCTCGAGGTCGCGGACCGGAACGCCGGGCGGTGAGCCGAGGCGGGAACCCGCGAGGTTTACGCGGCTGACCCGGTCGCTGGTTTCGGCGCTGGTGGTTTCGGCGCTGGTGGTTTCGGCATGGCCGCGGACAGGTCGGGGATGCCGCAGGCAGCGGCGAGCAGGGCGGCGTACTGGGCCAGGCTGGCCCGGGTGACGTCCAGGTCGGCGCGCAGTTGCGCGGCATGAGGCCACGCCTGCTCGTGCGCGGCCCGGCTCCGGCCGGGCGGCCGGGTGGCTTCCCAGTCCTCGAGCAGCGGGTGCCAGTGGGCGACAAGGGGACGGAGGACGCAGTTGAGGATGACCACGGACAGGTAGCCGAAGTTGTACTGCCCGTCCGGCTTGGGCTCGGCCACGGTGGGGCCATGTCGGCGCAGGATTTCCCTGGTCGTGCCGAAAAGGGAGTACAGGCTGGTGAGGGCCTCCCGCAGCAGCCCCTGGCCGGCCGGGAGCGGCACGACGGCTATCCGTGTCATCAGCTCGACGTAGAACTCCCACGCCGCCCGCCGCTCGGCGTCGTTTGGTTCCCACGTGCCCGAGATCTTGATGAACTTCAGGTCCAGGCCCACCTCAACGCTCTTCGGCGCCCTCATGACCATCTCCCTCCCGGTGCTAACAGTAGAGGGACATGGGACTGCCGGGCCAGAGCCGGTACGCTACGCGGCGAGCCGGCGGCGAGCGTTCCCGCCGGGCGCAGCACCGTGGTGAGCCACCCGCCCGAACCTTCTGCCCGGCCGGCCCCGGTCGGCCGGGCAGAAGGAATACCGGCGGAACTCTCACCTGCCGGTCATCTGGCCTACTCCCAGCGGAAGAAGCGGCGCGCCAGGAAGCCGAACACGACCGCGTACCCCGCCAGGACCAGCAGCGGCGCGGCCGGCGGGAACCCCTGCAGGATCGAGTCCTGGATCGCCTGCACCGCCGCGCCGAGCGGGGTGTAGTTGCTGATGTCCTGGAGCAGGGCGGGCATCATCGCCCGCGGCAGCCACAGGCCGGCGAAGAACATCAGCGGGAAGAACGCCAGCCGGCCGATGACGCTCGCGCCGTTCGCCGTCCGGGCCAGCGCGGCGATCAGCAGGCCGATGGGGAAGAGCCCGGCGATGGACGCCGCGATCGACAGCACGAGCCCGCCGGGGCTCGCCGGGGCGGGCGTCCCGAAGGCGGCGACGGCCGCAGCGAATATGACCAGGAGCGCGGCCATCGCCGCGCCCAGCTGGATGATGCCCTGGGCGGCCAGCAGCCAGGACGGGGGTACCGGGGTGGTCGACAAGCGGCGCAGGACTCCCAGCTCGCGGTAGGAGACGAGCGGGATCGGCAGGCCCAGCAGCGCGAGCATGGCCAGGCTGAACACGATGAGGACCGGCACGTACGCGTCGAACAGGGTGAGCCCGCCGAGTTGCGGCAAGGCCTGGTGGAACGCGGGCAGCTCGCCGAAGATGACCAGCAGCAGCACGGGGAGCAGGACTCCGGCGATCAGCGCGACCGGCCGCCTCCAGGCGAGCCGGGCCTCGTTGAGCACGATCTGGCGGAACGCGGCGCCGCGCGCCGTTCCCGGCAGCGGCAGGGCCGGCCGTGACCGGGCCCGCCGCGGGCGGGCCGGCCGCGGCAGTGATGGTGCGAGCGAGTTCACAGCGTCGCTCCTTCGGAGTCCAGGTCCTTGAGGTGCCTTCCGGTGAGCTTCACGAAGGCGTCCTCCAGGCTCGACGAATCGAGCTGCACGTCGCGGGCCGTCACCCCGGCCGAGGCCAGGGTGAGGATCACGACGTTGACGAGCTCTCCGGTCCCGGTGACCACGACGTGCTGGCCCTCATGCCCGACCGCCGTCACCTCGGGCCGCCCGGTCAGCAGCCGGTCGTCGAACGAGGCCGAGGGCAGGAAGCGCACGCTCTTCCCGCCCCTGGCCTGCGCGGCCAGGCCGGCCGGGGTGCCCAGCGCGGCGACCCGCCCGCTGTCGATCAGCGCCACCCGGTCGCACAGCCGCTCGGCTTCCTCCATGAAGTGAGTGACCAGGATGATCGTCACGCCGCGGTCGCGCACGCCCTCGATGAGCTCCCAGGTGTCCCGCCGGGCCTGGGGGTCCAGCCCGGCCGTCATCTCGTCCAGGACCGCGATCTTCGGCCCGCCGATGAGGGCCAGCGCGATGGACAGCCGCTGCCGCTGGCCGCCGGACAGCGACCTGTAGAAGTCCCTGAGCTTCCCGGCCAGCCCGAGCACCTCGATCAGCTCGCTGACGTCGGCGGGCTGGCGGTAGAACGACTCGTACATGCGAAGGATCTCGCCGACCCTGAGCCGGTCCGGCAGCGCGCTCGCCTGCAGCTGCACCCCGACGATCTCGTGGACCTCGGCCCGGTCGGCGCGCGGGTCCAGGCCCAGCAGCCGGATCGTCCCGGCGTCCGGGGCGCGGAGCCCGATGGCGCACTCGGCGGTGGTGGTCTTGCCAGCTCCGTTCGGGCCGAGAAGGCCGAAGATCTCGCCCTCGGCCACCGAGAACGACACGTCGTCGACCGCCACCAGGGATCCGTAGGTCTTGCGCAGGTGCGCGATCTCCACGCTTACCGGTGCACCCATGACTGCCTTCCTGTCCACGCGCCGCTCGTCCGGACGCGCTGCCTGCTACCGGCACGCTGCCGGTCGTTGCCGATAAAAACTGATATCATTATGATAAGTATGTGGTATCAGGCAAGTCAACCCAGGTGGTGGCGGTGAGCGTGCGGAAGGCGGCGATGGTGTCTAATCTCCTGCGACCAGGTGCTGCTGTTCCAGCGCAGGATCATGCCCTGCACCGCCCCGCCGTTGATGCTGGGCAGATTGCTCCCGACGGCATAGACGTCACCGGGCCCGCGGGCGGCCACGCCGGTGAGCCCGGGATCGGGTGACGCTCTTTGCCGGTTCATCCTGCGGGGATGAGGCACACGGGAAACAGCTGGCCAAGACTTACTCGTGAGGGTGTCCTCGGCGGGACGCCCGGACGGAGGTGACGTCGAAGTGAACTACCCGTTGTGGGACCTGTTCGTGACCATGTTCTATATATTCGTCTGGGCCGTGCTGATCTTCCTCGTCTTCTGGGTGGCGCTGAGCATCTTCAGGAGCAAGGATCTCAGCGGCTGGGGCAAGGCGGGCTGGCTCATATTCGTCATCGTGCTGCCCTTCATAGGCGTCTTCACCTACCTGATCGTCCGCGGCACCCACATGGCCAGCGAGCAGGCCGAGGTGGCCTATGCGCCGCAGAACGAGGCGTACCGCGCCTACGACCGCTTCGAGTCGCGAGGGAGCGCCGACGAGCTCAGCAAGCTGGCCGACCTGCGCGACCGGGGCGTGATCACGGACGCGGAATTCCAGAAGGGCAAGACCCAGCTGCTGGGCTGACGGATGCCCGGACGCCACCTGGCTCGATCCCCTGGGTACCTTCTTAGGAGCTATGGTCAGCGTGGCAGCACATCCGGAGTAACTGATGATCAAGCGGCTGCTCGTCGCCAACCGAGGCGAGATCGCCGTCCGCATCATGGCGACGGCCGCCGTGCTCGGCATCGAGACGGTCGCGGTTCACCCCGCCGACGACGCCGCCTGCGGCCATGTCGGCCGGGCCGACGCCACGGTCGAGCTGCCCGGCACTGGCGCGGCCGCCTACCTGGATGTCGACGCGGTCGTTAGCGCGGCGGCCGGCTCGGGCTGCGACATGCTGCACCCGGGATACGGCTTCCTGTCCGAGCAGCCGCGGCTGGCCGAGCGCTGCGCCGAGGCCGGGGTGCGCTTCGCCGGTCCCGCGCCGGGCGCGCTGGCGCTGTTCGGCGACAAGACGGCGACGCGGGCCCGGGCGCGTGAGCTCGGCGTGCCGGTGCTGGCCGGCACCGACGGCGATCCCCCGCTGGAGCAGGCGCGCGCCCTGCTGCGCGAGCACGGCGCGGTCATGGTCAAGGCGGTGGCCGGCGGCGGCGGGCGCGGCCTGCGCCCGGTGACCCGCGAGGCCGAGCTGGCCGAGGCGATGCGCCGGTGCGCCTCGGAGGCCACGGCGGCCTTCGGCGACGGCCGGGTGTACGTCGAGCGGCTGCTGCCCCGGGCCCGGCACGTCGAGGTCCAGGTCATCGGCGACGGCACCGGCGCCGTGGCCGTGCTGGGCGACCGGGACTGCAGCCTGCAGCGGCGGCGGCAGAAGCTGATCGAGATCGCCCCGGCCGCGATCGGCGACGCGGTCCGCGCCCGGCTGGCCGAGGCGGCGCTGGCCCTGGCCGGCTCGGCCGGCTACGCCGGGCTGGCCACCGCCGAGTTCCTCGTCCAGGGCGAGGAGATCGCGTTTCTCGAGGTCAATCCCAGGCTGCAGGTCGAGCACACGGTCACCGAGCAGGTCACCGGCCTGGACCTGGTGGAACTGGCGCTGCGCGTCGCTGACGGCGCCACCCTGGGCACCCTGGCCCTGGCCCCTGCCTCGGGTGCCACGCCGCGCGGCGTCGCGCCGCGCGGCGTCGCGGTCCAGGTCCGGGTCAACGCCGAGACCCTGCTGCCCGACGGCTCGCTGCGGCCCGGTGGCGGCACGCTGAGCCGGTTCCAGCCCCCGGCGGGCCGCGGCGTGCGCGTCGACACGGCCGGCTACCGCGGGTACACCGTCAACCCGCGTTACGACTCGCTGCTGGCCAAGGTGATCACCGACGGCGCCACGCTCGGGGAAGCGGCACGCCGGGCCGCACGGGCGCTGGCCGAGTTCGACATCGCCGGAGTGCCCACCAACGTGGCCCTGCTGAGGAGCCTGCTGCAGGTGCCCGGGCTCGGAGCGCTCGAGGCCGGCTGGGTCGACGCGCACGCCGCCGAGCTGGCCGCGGCCGGCCCGGAGGAGACGGAGGAAGCCGGCCGGGAGGAGGGGGATGCGCAGGTGCGCGCGCCGCTGGCCGGCACCGTGGTCTCGGTGGCGGTCGCGCCCGGCCACCTGGTCGCGGCGGGCGACGAGCTGCTCGTCATCGAGGCGATGAAGATGGAGCACGAGGTGCGGGCCCAGGCGGCCGGCGTGGTGCGGGAGGTGCCGGTGACGGCGGGCGCCGCGGTGCCGGCCGGCGCGGTGCTGGTGGTGCTGGCCGGGTCCGGGGACGAGGCCGCCGGGCCGGCCCGGGCCGACGACATCCCGCTGGATCACGTCCGGCCGGATCTGGCCGAGGTGCGGGAACGGCACCGGGCCGGGCTGGACGAGGGCCGCCCAGAGGTAACCGGGCGGCGCCACGCCGCGGGGCGGCGGACGGCCCGGGAGAACATCGCCGACCTGGCCGACCCGGGGAGCTTCACCGAGTACGGCGCGCTGACCATCGCGGCGCAGCGCCGCCGCCGCAAACTCGACGACCTCATCGCGCGCACTCCGGCCGACGGCCTGGTCGCGGGCACCGCGACGGTCGGCGGCCGGCCGGTCGCGGTGATGTCCTACGACTACAGCGTGCTGGCCGGCACCCAGGGCTTCATGAACCACCGCAAGACCGACCGGCTGCTGGAGCTGGCCGGGCGCGAGCGGCTGCCCGTGGTCATGTTCGCCGAGGGCGGCGGCGGGCGCCCCGGCGACACCGACACCACGTCGGTGGCCGGCCTGGACGTGCCGACCTTCCGGCTGACCGCCGCGCTGTCCGGCCGGGTGCCGCTGGTGGCCATCGTGTCGGGCTACTGCTTCGCCGGCAACGCGGCCCTGGCCGGGGCCTGCGACGTGATCATCGCCACGCCGGAGGCCAGCCTGGGCATGGGCGGGCCGGCCATGATCGAGGGCGGCGGGCTCGGCGTCGTCGCGCCGGACGAGGTCGGACCCATGTCAGTCCAGGTACCGAACGGGGTGGTGGATCTGCTGGTCGCCGACGAGGCAGCGGCGGTGGCGGCGGCGCGGCGCTACCTGTCGTATTTCGGCGGCTCGCGCGAGGACGGGCCGACGGCGCACGGGGACCAGCGCGTGCTGCGCCACCTCATCCCGGAGAACCGGGTGCGCGGCTACGACGTGCGGCCGGTCATCGAGGTGCTGTGCGACACGGGCAGCGTGCTCGAGCTGCGGGCCGGGTTCGGCACCGGGGTGCTGACCGCGCTGGCCCGCATCGGCGGGTACCCGGCCGGGCTGCTGGCCAGCAACCCGCGGCAGCTGGGCGGGGCGATCGACGGTGACGCCGCCGACAAGGCCACGGCGTTCCTGCGGCTGTGCGAGGCGCACCGGCTGCCCGTCGTCTCGCTCGTCGACACGCCCGGCTTCATGGTGGGGCCCGCGGCGGAGCGGACGGCGACCGTGCGGCGGTTCGGCGCGATGTTCGTGGCCGGCGCCCGGCTCACCGTGCCGGTCTGCGCGGTGGTGCTGCGCAAGGCGTACGGGCTGGGCGCGATGGCGATGACCGGAGGAGACCTGCGCCGCCCGGCCATCACCGTGGCCTGGCCGACCGGGGAGTTCGGCGGCATGGGCCTGGAGGGCGCGGTGCGGCTGGGCTACCGCAAGGAACTCGACGCGATCGAGGACCCCGGGGCCCGCCAGGCGCGCTACGAGGAACTGGTCGCCGAGCAGTACACCCGCGGCAAGGCGGTCAGCACCGCGATGGCGTTCGAGATCGACGACGTGATCGACCCGGCCGACACCCGGACCGTGCTCACCGCCGTGCTGGCCCGGTCCCTTTTTCCCTCCTCGGTCACGGGGGGCGGCAGCAGTAACTGAGGGTGTTGACCCTCGCGAGGCCGAGGCGCAGAATGACGGCCTCCATGAGCACTCGGGCCCGTGGGGCCGCAACGACGCGAAGTGGGAGGGAGTGCCATGCAGGACTTCAAGAGGGGAACGGTCCGGGCCAACCAGCTGACATTCGAGTACCTGACTCAGGGGGACGGGCCGCTGGCACTGTGCATTCACGGTTTCCCGGACTCGCCCTTCAGCTACCGCTACCTGCTCCCGGCGCTCGCCGACGCCGGGTACCGGGCGGTGGCCCCGTTCAACCGCGGGTTCGCGCCCACCGAACTGCCCGATGACCGCCACCACATCCACTCCAGCACGATGGTGGCCGACCAGATGGCGCTGCACGAGGCGCTCAACGGCGACGGCGACGCGGTCCTGATCGCGCACGACTGGGGCGCGGTCGGGGCCTGGGGAGCGGCCGGCAAGGAACCCGACCGGTGGCGGCGGGTGGCGATCCTGAACATCCCGCCGTTCGCCCTCTTCGGCGAGAACATCGTCAAGTACGACCAGATCAAGCGCTCGTTCTACTTCTGGTACTTCCAGAATCAGCGGGTGGCCGAGGATGTCATCAGGGCCGACAACTTCGCGTTCATCGACAACATCTGGGCGGACTGGTCCCCCGGCTACGACGCCTCCGAGGACCTGCCCAAGGTCAAGGAGTGCATCCGTGATCCAGCGCATTTCAAGGCCGCGCTGGGCTACTACTGGGGGCAGTTCGACCCCAACCGGTTCGGCTCGGAGGAATGGGCGGCCGAGCAGGCCGCGGCCTGGGGCAAGGACATCACCCAGCCCACGCTGTACCTGCACGGCACCCAGGACGGCTGCCACGGCATGACCCAGGAGCAGGTGGACCGGGTGCCGCGGCACTGCGGGCCCGGGTCGCAGTCCGAGCTGATCGACGGGGTGGGGCACTTCATGATGGTGCAGCGCCCGACCGACATCAACAAGCGGATCCTGGAGTTCCTGGCCGCGTAGCCGGGGGGCTAGTCGCGATGCTGGGAACTTAAGCGGCGCGCTCGCACCACGCTGTTTCATGATCATGGCCAGTTCCGGCCCGCATCCGGCCATTTCTGGCCACGCCATGGGGGCTAGTCGCGGTCGCGGAGTTCACGGCGGAGGAGCTTGCCGGAGACGGTCTTGGGGAGCTCATCGAGGAACTCGATCTGGCGCGGGTACTTGTAGGCGGCCATGTTTTCGCGGCAGAAGGCGATGAGCTCCCCGGCCGTGGCGGTCTTGCCAGGCCGCAGGCTGACGTACGCCTTGACCGTCTCGCCGCGGTAGGCGTCCGGGACCCCGACGACGGCGGCCTCGCGCACCGCCTCGTGCTGGTACAGCACGTCCTCGACCTCGCGCGGCCACACCTTGTAGCCGCCCGCGTTGATCTGGTCCTTCTTCCGGTCGACGATGTAGAACCAGCCGGCCGGGTCCATGTAGCCGACGTCGCCGGTGTGCAGGGCCCCGCCGGGTAGCGCGTGCTCGGTCTCCTCCGGCTTGTTCCAGTAGCCGGAGACCACCATCGGCCCGCTGGTGACGATCTCACCGACCTCGCCGGCCGGCAGGTCCTGCCCGTCGTCGCCGACGATGCGCACCACCGTGTCGTAGACCGGGACGCCAACCGACAGGGCACCAGAGATGTCGTCGACGGGCGCGACCGCGTCGAAGGGGACGAGGTGCGAGGGCGAGGTCGTCTCGGTCAGGCCGTAGGCGTTGTGAATGTACTGCCCGAACTGGGCCTGGAAGGCCTTGACCGTGCTGGGCGGGATCGGCGCGCCGCCGGACCAGGTCTTGGTCAGCGAGGCCAGCGCGTCCCGGTCCGCGTTCGGCGCGTTCATCAGCGCGATGAACACGGTGATCGACCCGATGGTGAAGGTGGGCCGCTCGTCGCGGATCGTGTCGATCATCGCCGAGGGTTCGAACCGGTAGCCCAGCACGAGGGGGGCGCCGAGCAGCAGGGACAGGGTGACATGCGCGATCAGCCCGGTGATGTGGAACAGCGGCGCGATGCCGAGCACGATGTCGTCCGGCCCGAGCCGGCACCACTGGCCGTAGGTCTGGGAGTTGAACACCACGTTCCCGTGGGTGTTCATCGCGCCCTTCGGCGGGCCGGTGGTGCCCGAGGTGTAGGTGAGGAAAGCGGTGTGATCCGGGGTGAGGGTGACAGAGGGTGGGACCTGGCCGCGGTAACGCTCGATCAGCGCGGCCATGTCGTGGGTGGTGCCCGGGGTTGCTTCGCGCTCGATGCCGGAGAAGACGCGCGGGTCGCCGTGGGCGCGGTACTCCAGTTCGGAAGTGGTGATGACGGTGGTGTCCGTGACAACGGCCCTGGCCACGTCGCGGTACAGGCCCGGCAGGCAGACCAGCACGCGGGTGCCGGAGTCGCGCAGCACGGCGTCCAGTTCCCGGGCGCGGTTCATCGGGTTGACCGGCACCGCGATGCCGCCGGCCTTCCACGTGGCGAGCATCCCGATCACGAACTGCGGCACGTTCTGCAGGTACAGCGCCACTCGGTCGCCGGCGCTCAGGCCCAGGTCGAGCAGCGCCACCGCGAACGCGTCGCTGAGCTCGTCGAGCTCGCGCAGGGTGATCCGGCCGCCGAAGTAGCGGATGGCGTCGCCGTCCGGGTTCCGGGCCGCCGACGCCCTGAACATGGCCAGGGCGTCGGTGAACTCCAGGCCGATACCGGCGGGCTGGCCGGGGTCGTAGAGGTTCAGCCAGGGCTTTTCTTCGTAGATTGACATGGAGTCTCCAACGGGTCCCCGGCGCGCAGCGGGGCGCCGTGATACCGGCCTTCGTGGGCGATGACGGGCCGCCGGTCGCCGCGCAGCTCCTCGTACCTGTCCTCTAGTTTCTGCCGGGCGCTCCACTGCCGGCGCAGCTGGCCGAGATACTCGGGGTTTCCCTCGTGGGTGCCCCGCCAGGTCTGCGGCATCTGTTCCATGGCCGGGCCCGGATCTGCCCGCCCGGCCAGCGAGACCCGGGACGGGATCTTCTCGCTGACCTGACCGCACGCCGGGCAGGGCTGCCGGGCCCGGTCGGCGATCGAGGCCATCTGCTCGAACATGTGCCCCTGCGGGCAGCAGTAGTCATACAGCGGCATCAGGTCACCAGTTCTCGATGGACCTGGCGAAGATCCCGGCGATGTCCTCCTCGCCGACCGGGCGCGGGCAGGTGGCCAGCAGGCGCTGCTGCTTCATGGTGCCGGGCACCAGATGGGGGATGTCCGCCTCGGTGTAGCCGACGGCCCCGATGCCGTTGGGGATCTCGATGTCGCGCATCAGGTCGATGACCACGGACGGAAGCTGCTCGCCCGCGTCGTTCAGCTTCTCCTTGTCCGGCGCCAGCAGGGCGGCGGCCTTCAGGTGCCGCTCGGGCGCGCTGGGGAAGCTGAACCGGAACGCCTCGGGGGCGGTCAGCGACACCGACATCCCGTGCGGCACCATCGGCTCGGACTGCGGGTAACTCGGGGGCCGGTAGTCCTTGACCATGCCGGCGATCGGGTAGGCGTTGGCGTGCGGGATGTGCACGCCGGAGTTGCCGAACCCCATGCCGGCGAAGGTCGCCGCCAGCATCATGTTGCTGCGCGCCTCGAGGTTGCCGCCGTGCCGGAACGCGGTCCGGAACGACTCTGCGAGCAGCGTGAGGGCCTTCTCGCACCACAGGTCGGAGACCGGGTTGGAGCCGCAGTAGGTGACGCGCTGCTCGGGCTGCTTGCGGTCGAACAGGGTGTACCAGCGGGCGGTGTAGGACTCCAGGGCGTGGCACACGATGTCCATCCCGGCCGAGGCGGTGACCTCGGGCGGGATCGTCAGCGAGAGCAGCGGGTCGATCACGGCCAGGGTGGGCCGCAGCCGCCAGTGGCTGATGCCGGTCTTGACCCGCATGGACAGCACGTCGAGCACGCACATCGCGGTGCTCTCCGAGCCGGTCCCGGCCGTGGTCGGGACCGCGATCAGCGGCTTGAGCTGCTGTCCGGGGGCCCGGCCCGCGCCGATCGGCTTGTTGATGTAGTCCATCAGCGAGCCCCCGTCGGTGGTCAGCAGGTTCACCGCCTTGGCCGTGTCGATGGAAGACCCGCCGCCCACCGCGACGAAGCCGTCCCACGGGCCCTGCTCGCGGGCGTAGCCCGCGGCCTTGTCCATGCTGTCGTCGGTCGGCTCGACGTGCACGCCGTCGAAGATCTCCGAGGTGATCCCGTGCTTGCTCAGCGAGTCGGCGATGCGCGCCGGGATGCCCAGCCCGTTGATCCGGGAATCGGTCAGGATGAGGACCCGCCTGGCCCCGAACTGGGCCATCTCGAAGCCGATCTCGTCCACGGCGCCGGCGCCGAACTTCAGCGGCGGCGCGCCCCAGGTGAAGATGGTCTCTTCGGTCAGGTCTGGTTGAGTCATCAGCGATAGCTCCCGTCCGGAGCGGTGCGCAGCTGCTTGATCTGGTCGGGATCGTGCCCGAACACCATGGTCGCGTCGGTCTTGGTGGCGATGGCGCGCAGCTTCTCGACCGAGGAGTAGAACTGCTCCAGGTTGTTGACGATGGCGGCCGGCACCACGGGCGGGCCATAGCTGGCGCCCATGTAGACCGCGTCGGCCGTGAAGATCATCGTGCCGGTCTCGGGCAGGTCGACCCGCATCGACATGCTGCCGGGCGTGTGCCCGGGGGTCTGGATGAAGCTGATCCCGGGGAGGAACTCCGCGTCCCCGTCGACCGTCTCGAAGTCGAGGCCCTCGTAGTCGGCCTTCAGGTGGGCGCCGTTGAACGGGCCCTCGAAGCCGAAGGCCCATTCCTTCTCCTTGGCGCTGCAGACCAGGCGCGCGTTCGTCTCCTTGAACAATTTGACGTTGCCGGCGTGGTCGAAGTGCAGGTGGGAGAGCACGACGTAGTCGATGTCGCCGGGGGCCAGGCCGAGCTGCTTCAGCCGCGAGTCCAGGTACTCGTCGTCGGACACCTTGTCGTAGGGGAAGAAGTCCTGCAGCCCGGTCGGGGCCCAGTGCTGCTCCCAGTCTCTGGGGCAACTGGTGTCCCACAGCACCTTGCCCTCGGGGGTGTCCACCAGCACGGCGTGCGTGGGCACGTCCACCCACTCGGCCGGGAGGTTCTTGTTGTGCCGGTTGCGTATCGCCCGGTTGGGGGCGAGCAGCAGCCAGGTGAGGTCGGCGGTCATCGCCCCGCACGAGAGAATGGTGACTGTCGTCCCTGTGGCCATAGCGAGCCTCCGCCCAGATATATCGCTTAAAGATATATTTCCACCCTGCGCCGGGCCGGCTAGCAGTGTCAAGGCTCGGCGCGCTGCCCTGGCACCCGGGCGCCGGGTACCCCGGCTGGACGCCATGAAACCCGGGGTCCAGTGCGTCCGGACGCCGTGGACCCCGGGTCTCATCACGCGGACAGGGCCGGGCGGGGCGGCCCCGCGGGGCGAGCGGCTACCGCCGGCAGCCGCCGGAGAACTGCGGGTTGGGTACCGGGGAACTGATGTTCGTGCCGCCGTACCAGGACAGGTCGGGGGCGCCGTACTGGGCGTCCTTGCCGAAGGTCCTGATCGTGGCGGGCAGCACGTTGCCGAAGTTCCACACGCACCTGGTGCTGAACGTGCCGAGCGCGGAGAACGTCGGGCTCAGCGACCAGAACGGGTAGAAGTCCGAGCCGATCGGCTTGACTACGCAACCCGCGCCAGTGGCCGTGTTGCACAGGTTCGCCGAGCCGCTGACGTCGGTCTCGAACTGGATCTTCGGGTAAGCCTTCCCGTAGCTGAACGGTCCGACGTACTGGAAGGCCGTGGGATGGTCCGGGCCTCCGTTCGGCCACGTGAAGGACTGGTACGACAGGCCGTCGAAGTCCAGGTCGCCATTCTGGTACCGGTCAGCGAAGCACTGGCTGGCATCCGCCCAGGCGATGGTATTCACTCCGTTGACCGTCACGGTCCGCACGCCCTTCGGGAAGCAGAAGCCGTCGGCGTATTCGCAGTGCGACCCGCTGGCCGCGTTGTTGTTCGGACAGGCGACCGGGCCGTTGGGCCCTTGCGTCGTCGCGTTCTGGCACAGGCCGGTCGTCGGGCTGCACGGGCCCTCACCGACCTCGCCCTTGCCTTCCGAGCCGCCCACGCAGGTGTCGTAGACGCTCTGGTCGCTGTAGGACTGGCCGCCCGGGTAGGAGAAGTTGACCGGGTCCTGGTTGGTCAGCGAGCTGCAGACCTCGGAGTGGCCGATCTCCTGCTGCATCAGCACGCCGCCCTCGAGCGCGGCCCACGGGACCCGGTTGTTGATCGACGCGGTGTTGTACTCCGCGTGGAAGGTGAACGGGGTGCCGTCGCAGGTGGCGAGGTTGGTGTTCATGAAGCCGTTCGCCGCGCTGGCCGTCATGTACCCGGTCTGATGGGTGGTCAGGTCCCGGATGACCGTGGTGAACCCCTGCGCCGGGTCCGAGATCGAAATGGCGAGCACGTCACCCGGATTGATCATCAGCGTGCTGCGGTTGGGGAGGAACGTGCTCACGTCGGTCAACTGCGGGCTCGGCGGCCCGGCGGGCACGCCGTTGGTCTGCAGGTAGGCGAAGTTGACCGGCTCCTCGCAGTTGGGATTGCAGGTGGCGAAGTTGAAGTTGCACTCGAGGCTGTCGATGGTGAGCGCGGCGCACCACTTGGTCACGCTGCAGCTCTCGCTGTCGACGAACGGGGTGTAGCCGGGCGGGTACAGCTGCAGCTCCATGAACGCCGAACCGGCTGCGTTCGGCACGTTCAGGCCGATGTTGCGGTCACTGTCCGGGGCGCACGGGTTCTGCGGGTAGGAGTTCGGGTCGCACA
>Ga0335078_10009220_pt1 | contig 14621 bp, 11 predicted proteins | sample Lox_Sample_32_FD_206711 | JGI IMG/M metagenome (GOLD analysis project Ga0335078, IMG submission 206711) | Soil microbial communities from Loxahatchee National Wildlife Refuge, Florida, United States - Lox_Sample_3.2 | ecosystem: Environmental > Terrestrial > Soil > Wetlands | place: USA...
GAAAGGACCCTGTAGAGAGCGCGAGGCTGACGCGCGTGCTCAAGCATCCGGAAGTAGCTCCATTCGAGCCGCGCCAGTGTGGCCTCTGCAACTTCGGCACCTTCCAGATAGTCCAAGAGCTGACCAATCTCGAACGCGGCACGTGAGGCCGACCCGGGATCTATGGAGTCGCTTGCGAGGGCGCGGTCTAGGACCTTGACGACCTGGTCGGCCGAGACCGCACGACTCACGCTCCGACTGGCCCGATGACATGCGAGGCTGAGGAGATCGATTGCCACCCACGGTCGGTCATGCGCAAGGAGGCGGTCGACAACACCCGCGACCGCGTCGTCCTCGACGTTGATGGGGCGAACCGTCTCCCAATACTGACGCTGGACGGCTGGGTCCAGCGAGTCAATGACGTCAACGATCCGCGCGGTGGGGGCCCCGAGGGCAAGAAGAAATCCGACCTGCGTCGCAATCGACCATCCGGGCATCTCCAAGGTCCTGGCATCCAGCCACGCTGCGTCAGTAGACATTCTGGCGACCCAGCCGTGGGCCAATCGGCGCAACTCGTCGGTGCGACCGAGCAGGCTGCGGACTTCGGAGAAGGATTCCCCAGGAGCCACCTCAGCAGTGGAGACGCCCACGTGCTCCGGAAGCTTGCTGGCCCGGGCCAGACGCTCGATGCCAGGGAAGCCGAGGTCTCCGAGGATCTGCCGAACAGCGTTGGTCCTCGCGCTGGCAGTAGCACTGTCACGTTCCTCGAAGTCGCGCGGGGAAACATGCGGCAGAGGCGGATCCCACTCAAAGAACGGTGCGAAGCGACCGACGAGGTCGTCGGGCTTCAGGTGCTCGGCGATGGCCTCCAACCGCTGCAGCACCTCGTCGCTGCGGGCCCATCGGGCGTACGAATACTGCCGATGCTTTGCGATGAGATCGATAAGCGTCTGCCAGAGTTTCGTCCGTGGTTCGTCCTCCATGTGGGTCGGGACAGATCGCCGAGCGCAGCCATCACTCGTCTGCGCTCGTCCGTCGGAAGCTCCGCAAGGTGTGTGATTAGCTCTGCCCACCGCAGTGGGTTGCTCTCGGCGTCCTCGATCGCCCGTGCCGTGATCTTGGTGATGGCCTCCAACCATTCGGAGAGTGGCGGACGCTCATCGGTTGTTGGCCACTGCCGGAAGCGGGGGCGTGGCGTAGGTGAAGAGACATCATGGCCCGAGGGCATGATTGCCATCTCCAGCTTCCAAGCGACATCCGGGAAGTCGACGCGAAGGCCATCGAGCACTTCGAGCCGGGACCGCAGCGGCGCGGACGTTTGGGGGAACCAGGGCAAGAATACGGCGCGGAGCGAATGGTCTGGCGGGTTTTCCAGCCGTCCGCCCGAAGCGATCTCGATCAGCCGGGCGTGTGCCGCGGCCGCGCCAGATAGGTGCTTCGGCGACCAGCAGAGCAGCTCAAGCGCCCACAACAAGCCCGCGTGCTCCGATGAAGCACCCAGAGCAGCGTCCTGCTCCCTGTCGAGGAACAAAGTGCGCAGGACCGGGTCGCCGCCCACGAGACCTGCCTCGACGCCATCGAGCAACGCATCGGGCGCGGCTTCGGCGAGCAGTTGAAGGTACGAGGAGATTGATCGCCACAGCAATCCTGCGGTGTCGTCGTTGGCTCGTTGGAGCAGGCGCCGGACAGCGAGCTTCGCGTACTCCGCGTCATCCCGATCCCGATTCCTGGCGGAGGAGTCGTCGTCAAAAGCGCCGAGCAGTGCCAAGCCCTGCGCGACTCCCTGACACAAGGTAGGCGAGAACGGACGCCGGATGCCACGGACGTGGGCCAGCAACCGCTCCTTTTGGCCGAGCACCAGCGTCGGATCAGGCTCGGCAAGGATCTCGAGCGCCTTGTCGCAGGAGCGTTCGAGGTCGGTAGCTTGTGCGGCATGGCGCAAGAGCGCCCACGCTCCATCCGGCGAGACCACCTGCCAGCCCGCTCCGATGCGAACGAACGGCGGATCGCTCGAATCACTGACGGCGACGAGCACATCCTCGACTGACTGCCAGTCCCTGCCCACGATCTGCGCCACGGCACGGTGGTCAGCCTCACTCGCGGTCCAGGAGCCGGCAAGGACAACGCTGGCAAGGAGTCGCGCGCGATCGCCGTGTGCCCAAGGCGAACTACTGCGCGGCATTGCCGCAAGTTCCGGAGCGCGCAGGAACGATGCGAGGCTCCGACGCGCGAGACCGGCGAGGCGGTCGGCTTCCGCAAAGCCGAGTGATGCCTTCTGAACGAGTACGTCGCGCGCAACGTTGCGGTCGAGCGGCCCGAGCTCGATCACCTCGCCATGGAACGGCGTCGTCCCAGCAGCCAACGGCACGATCACGCGGTGCCCCATTCCGACCGCTGTAGCGGTATGCGCATCGTCGATGTGAGGAATGAGAACACCGGGTTGGGATGCGAGCGACAGTCGCTCCCATCCGTGCGACGATGTCGCGATCAAGGCGTCGTCCTTCGGCGCAGCTGTCGATGTCTCGAATGCTGCGGCGATGAATGGGGTCGCTTCGTCCCTCGACGCCGCGCGAACGAGAATCGGTGGGGGCGTGGGGCTCTGCACACGGAAAAGCAGGCGCCGGACAGCCTCGGCGCGTCCAGCGAGGAGCAGCTCGGGCGGAATCGGTGGTTCGATCTGTCGGCGGAATCGGTCCCACCACTGACTGAGGGTCCACACTTCGAGAGGCTGGAGTCCCACCTCCTCGGAGAACCACAGGTGCGTCGCGGGTTGGGATCGGAGCCAGCCGGCAAGATCGTCAGCGTCGAGAACCCGCACGTTGCGCCACCGACCCTCTGCTCGGCGCGCTTGTTCCCACTTCCGCGAGCGCCGGGCCAGCGTCGAGGGGTAACGAATACAAAGGTCGTGACTGACGGCTCGATCTCGAGTGGCTTGGCCGTCCGTGACTTGTAATCATCGTCCGCCTTGCGCTTCGGGTCGCCGCTGGTTCCTAGCTCCCATGCCGACAGCCCTGCCGGAACCCACGGCCTGCCGGGGCTGTCCTCGACAACCCCATCCCACCCTCGCAGCCGGATGCCCTCGCCGGTCCGCACGTGGACGCCGACGACGCCGGTAGTGCCCTCGATGAGGCGGGCACCACCTCGGGCAGCAACTCTTCAGCCCGTCGGCTGCCGGCCCACGACTCGAGGTAGTCCGCGTCAACCAACTCGGTGGTGCCTTCCCGTCACCAGGCAGAACATGGCCGAAGCGGAGGTCCGCGACGAGGGCCGCTGGCCGCCGGGCAGCACGGCGGCTCCGTCCGGTGAACAGCGCGGCGGGGATGGGCCTCCCGCTGGCCCGCCGGATTTGCGACGCGGTCGAGATCCGGGCCGGCCACGACGGCACCGCCGTTCTGCTGCGGATACGCCTGCCAGAGTACCGCCGGCCGCGGTAACCCGGCACGGCACGGCGGCGGCATCCGCGCCCCCGGGCTGCCCCCGGCCTGGGGCGGGACGCGGTGTCAAGGGAGCAGTGGGGCCAGCGGCCATTCCCCTGGCAAACAAGCTGCCGTCCCCGGGCTCGGTGGCAGCTCCAGGAACTGTCCGCGGGTATCGGGTGCCCCAGCCATCTGGCAGCAGCCGGGCAGAGCCGGCATCCGGTACCCGAACTCCCTATCAAAGAAATGCATAATGCGCTGCTATGAGCAGCCTCGGATGCAGATGAGATGAACTCCGTAGTCGCCCCGAACGGCGGTCATGTGTGCGACGCTCGGCGCTCTGGGCTGATCACAAAGCGCAACTTGTCTGCGCCGGTCCCCGATCCCTGCCGTCGCCGAAGGACAGGCGCAGGCCGAGGCCGTTCTGTTCATCGTCGCGCACGCCGATGGCGGCACGCCCTAGTCGGGCGGCGCCTGTCCAGCGGCCGGCCGGTTTCGGGTGCGGTGCTGTGCCTGGCGGGCCGCGGCGGGGGGGCCGGGCGGCGGCACGGTTACGGCTTCGCCGGGGCCGAGCCGCTGGTGCAGCCTCACCAGCGGTGCGGGCGCCCACCAGTTCCAGCGTCCGAGCAGGGCCATCAGGGACGGGACCAGCAGGGCCCGGACGATGAAGGCGTCGATGAGGACCGCGGCCGCGACGCCGACACCGACCTCCTTGAGGAACACGAGCTTGGAGGTGGCGAACGCGCCGATGGCCACGGCGAGCAGGATCGAGGCGGAGGTAATGAGCCGGCCCGTGCGCTGTATGCCGGCCGCGATGGCTTCGCGCTCGGGTACGCCTGGCCGCCGCGCCTCGCTGATCCTGGACAGCAAGAACACGCCGTAGTCGGTTGAGAGCGCGAAGGCCAGGGCGGCCAGGATCAGGAAATCGGTTTCCTCGATTCCTCCCTGGCTGGTGTAGGCGAGCGGCCCGGTGAGCCGGCCGTCTTGGAAGATGAACACCAGGACGCCGGTCGCGGCGGCCGCCGTGAGCGCGTTCATCAGCAGCGTCTTGAAAGGCAAGATCACCGAGCCGGTCATCAGCCACAGCACCAGGACGGTGACGATGACCAGGATCGTGATCGCCAGCGGGAGCGTGGCTGTGATCGTCGTGCCCTGGTCGGCGAAGTCGGCGGCCGGCCCGCCGGCCAGGACCGGCACGGGCGCGGTCAGGGCCCGCACCGCCGTGACGGCCTGCTGCCCAGCCGCCGAGATCGGATCGGCCGGGCTGGCCAGCGTGATTTCCCAGGTTCCGGCGCCCAGGGCCACGGGGCCGCTGGCCCGGGCTATCCCGGGCAGCTTGGCCAGCCGGCCGGCGTAGCTGGCCAGCGCGGGTCGCGCCGAGGCTGGAGCGGATGCCACGACGAGGATGGCGTTCGCGCCGTTAGAAGACGGGAAATCCCTGGTCACGGTGTCCGAGACGACCCGTGCGCTCTGGCTCGTGGGCAGTACGGCCGCGTCGATGCCGCTCCAGCGCACGCCCAGCGCCGGGGAGGCGATCGCCAGCAGCAGCGCCGCGGTGCCGGCGGCCACCAGCACCGGACGGCGCATCACGCCGTTGGCCAGGCGGTACCAGCCGCCCTCGGGTTTGGGGGGCCTGGCGCGGCTGATCTGGCGGCTGAGCAGCACCAGCAGCGACGGGACGATCAGCAGCGCGCTGGCCGCGGCGACCAGTGCGACCACCGCGCCGCCCAGGCCCATCGAGACCAGGAACCGCTGCGGGAAGATGGTCAAGGCAGCCAGGGCGGCCGCTACCGTCGACGCGCTGAACAAGATGGTCCGGCCGGTCGTGGCCATCATCACCCGCACTGCGCGTTCGGTGCTGGCGTCCTGCCGCATTTCCTCACGGAACCGCCACACCAGGAACAAGCTGTAGTCGATGGCCAGGCCGAGCCCCAAGCCGATCACCAGGTTCAGCGCGAAGATCGACAGCGGCAGCGCCATGTTGATCAGCCGCAGGACCAGGAACGTGGCCAGCACGGCCATCCCGCCCACGGCGATGGGCAGCAGAGCCGCGACCCCGCGGAAGATGAAGAAAGCGAGGATCGCCAGCAGCGGGAAGGCGATCGCTTCGGCGAAGCCGAGGTCGGCCTGGGCCTGCTTGCCAAGCTGGGCTCCGGCGACATCCGCGCCGCCGAGCAGCACGCCGGACCGGCCGTGCAGGGCCGTTTCGATATTCGACACGACGGTGTCCGGGTCGGGCGCGGCTCGCAGCGTGGCGATCACGAGCGATGAGCGCCCGCTGGCGGAGACCAGGCCGGCATCGTGACCCGGGGCCGGGGCCGTCACCGCGGCCACGCCGGGAACACGCGCAATTGTCTGCGCGGCCGATGCCACGGCCGGGCTGCCCGGTGGCGCCGATACCAGGGCCAGCACGCCGGGACTGGGCTCCTCGCCGGTCGCCCGCTCGATAAGGGCCTCGGCGCGGGCGCTGGCCGAACTCGGGTCGCTGAACGGGTTGCGGGCATCGAGCAGGCCGATGGCCGTGGAGCCGAACACCCCGGCCACCGCGAAAACCACCAGCGCGAGCAGCATCATCCGGCGAGGCTGCCGGATGGCCAGGCTGGCCAGCGCGCCGAGCATGTCAGCTGGCCGGGCAGGGCGTCCGCGCCCCTGCGGCGGACGCGGCCAGCAGCATCGGGCGCACCTCGGCGACCCAGTCCAGGCTGGCCTGCTCCCGGCGCAGCCCGAACATCGCGGTTGAGCGGCGGAACACCGAGGCGGGACGGTCTGCCAGCTTGTCCGCTATCGCCGCCAGCCGGTCCCGCCGGGCCCGCGCCGCCGACTCGAACTCATCCAGCAGCGCAGCCAGGAGTTCCGGCGACGCGCGGTCGCCGAAGAAGATCCGCACCAGGAACAGGCTGCGTGAGCGCTCTTCTTTCAACGCCGCGTCCTCCAGCCAGTGCCGCAGCTCGTCGCTCCCGTCCGGGGTGATCTCGTACACCCGCTTGGCCGGCGCATTCTCCTGCGCGATTTCGGTGGCCTCGAGCAAGCCCAGCCCGCCCAGCCGGCCGAGCTCGGAGTAGATGTGGCTTCGCGTCAGCGGGAAGAAGTTGCCGATCGACCGCTCCGCGTAAGCGGCCAGATCGTAGCCGGTCATCGGCCTGATCGACACCAGACCGAGCACTACGTACGTCGTCGCGGAGAGCTTGCCTGTCATGACGACCACCCTAGTCCTAATAGGACTAGGGTGCCAAGGGCGTCATCGTGGCGGCAGGGTGCCAGGTCGCAACGGCATCGAGGTCAGCGAGGCCGGGTTCGGCTGCCGGGCGATGGAAGGGTCATTCACCGATAGCGCCAGCGGCGGCATCCCGGCCGGGTGGCGTGAGGCAGATGAGGGGGAGTCGGCCGAGGCGCTGCGCGTTCGAGCTGGGGATCACGTTGTCCGATGGGGCAGCGGGCCAAGCTCATGCCCGGGCGCAGGCCGGCCGCGGGCGTGCGCCCCGTAGTCCACCACAAGCATGAGCGGGCCGCTTTCCGTGTGGGAAGGGAGATCGCGGCGACAAGAACAGCCAGTTCCGCACGCCTCAGCTAAACGTCATCGAGGATCCCACGCACGCGCCGAACCGCGGCAGTGCGCGCTCCCGATCAAAGGCGGGGGCAGTTACAGACTGTGAGTGGACGCATGCGCCCGGCCCCGGCGAGCAGCGCCAGCAAGGCGCGGTTGTCTGCGGCGACGACCGTGCGCAGCCGGGTGACCGCCCGCCGGGCGCCGCGCCAGCAGCTCCGAGGCCAGTGCGGTGCCCGCGCCGGGTGCTCAGTGCTCGTCGTAGTGAGCGGAATGAGCGGCGTGCCGGTGTCCGTCGTGGACGTAGTCGGTGTGGCCGTCGTGGGGGACGGCGACGTGGCCGCAGCCCTCGCCGTGGGCGTGGTCGTGGCCGGCGTGCTCGGCGTGGCTGGTCGGCTCGCACTCGTCGGCGTGGCCGTCGTGGACCTTGTGCAGGTGCCCGTCGTGGACGTAGTCGGTGTGGCCGTCGTGGGGGACGGCGACGTGGCCGCAGCCCTCGCCGTGGGCGTGGTCGTGGGCGGCGTGCTCGGTGTGCGCTGGCGTGCTCATTGGATGTTTTCCTCCTGGCCGGTGCCGGGTTCGCGGGTATGCCGGATGGCATCAGTGACGATGTGGGCGACATGCTCGTCGGTGATCGAGTAGACCCGTTCGCGTCCGCGGGTATGCACCTTGATGAGCTTGGCGGCCCGCAGCACCCGCAGGTGCTGGGAGATCAGCGGCTGCGACTCGCCGCTGGCCGCGACCAGAGCGTGCACGGCCGCGGGCCCGGCGGTGAGCCGGTCGATGATCGCCAGGCGCAGCGGCGCGGACAGGATGCGGAAAAGCTCGCTGGCTGGCTCGTACTCCTCATGTCCCACGCCTAAGAAACTAACACATAAACATATATGCATGCCAGGGGAGGCGGCACAGCGGGCAAGCACGCAGGGGCGCGGTGCCCGCCGGTTGCAGCAGTGATGTCCCCGGTGCCCGGGACCCCCGTCAGGCCTGGCCGGGCGGCGGAGGCTCGCGGCAGGAGGAGCAGAGGCCCATGACGTCGAGGCGGTGGCCATGAGGCTCGAAGCCCTCGGCGCCCGCGAGCTGGCCGGTGGCGTGGGTGACGCCGTCCTCGACGCCGGGAGGCAGGGTGATGTCGGTGACTTTCCCGCAGCTGACGCAGACCAGGTGGTGGTGGTGCCCGGTCAGGTCCTCGGCGAGCTCGAACCTGGTGAACTCGTCATTGGCGGTGACGCGGCGGACCAGCCCGGCGGATTCCAGGTCGGTCAGGTGCCGGTAAGCGGAGCTGCGCGGCAGGCCGGGCAGGCGGTCGGCGATGTCGCCGATGCTGACGGGATGGCCAGCGCCGACGAGCAGGCTGATGATCGCCCGCCGCCCGCTGGTGTAGCGCTGATCGATGCGGCGCAGCCGTCCTTCCACCACGCCGTGCAGGTCGCCGGCCGGATCATGGGCAGGCATCGGCCGCCTCACTATCTCCATGGAACGCCGCCACGCGCGATGCGGGCACCCTGCTCGTCGCGGCCAGCGGCGAGCGCCGTGATCATTGTTCCCTCCCGCCGACCCGCCATTGCAATCAAGACCCCGGGAGGCCGCAGGGCTGTCCTGGCCAGCACGAGCCGGCGGCGGCAACTGCGCGCTGGATCGCCGTGCGCGAGCACGCCTCAATCCTGCTGGCCGTCCCCTCCATCATATAAGCACATGCTCATCTGCTTATGCAAACAACCCGGGCGACGCCCGTTGCGGCAGCCCGGCATCGACGGGCTAAAGCTTGCTTGCATTGAGACTCAGTCTAAGGATATGTTTCGGTCTCATGGACATCACCCCACAGCATCCCCGTGCTGGCCGGCTCCCCGGAAGAGGCCGGCACGCGGTCCTGGCCGGCGCGCTGGCCGCATTCGGCCTGGTGGCGGCCGGCTGCGGCAGCGGCACTGCCACCGACACGGCCAGCGGCACGACCGTGATCAACGCCATCGGCGCCGAGAACGAGTACGCCAACGTCCTGAGCCAGATCGGCGGCAAGTACGTGCACGTCTCGTCGATCCTGAACAACCCGAACACCGACCCGCACACCTTCGAGTCGAGCCCGAGCGTGGCCAGCGAGGTCAGTGCGGCCCAGCTGGTCGTGCAGAACGGGGTCGGCTACGACACGTTCATGAACAAGATCGAGTCGGCGTCGCCGAACCCGAAGCGCAAGGTGATCATCGTCCAGAACCTGCTCGGGCTCCCGGACGACACGCCTAACCCGCACCTGTGGTACAGCCCCAAGACCATGCCGGCGGCGGCCAAGGCGATGGCCGCTGACCTGTCGGCGATGCTGCCCGCGCACAAGGCGTTCTTCCAGGCCAACCTCAACAAGTTCGACGCCTCGCTGACCCCGTGGCTGAACGCGATCGCCGCGTTCAAGGCGAAGTACCCGAACACCCCGGTCGCTACCACCGAGCCGGTCGCCGACTACATGCTGCAGGCCGCGGGGACCGACAACCTGACCCCGTTTGTCTTCCAGGCCGACATCATGAACGGTGTCGATCCCTCACCGGAGGACATCGCGCTGGAGAACGGCTTCTTCACCAAGCACCAGGTCAAGGTGTTCTGCTATAACCAGCAGGTGGTCGACGCTTTGACCACCTCGATCCGGGAGACGGCGCTGAAGGCCGGGGTGCCGGTCGTCGGCGTCTACGAGACGATGCCCACCCCCGGCTATGACTACCAGTCATGGATGCTCGCCGAGGTGAACGCCCTGACCAAGGCGGTGGCCGACAAGATCTCCACGCAGAAGCTGTGATGACCGGAGAGGCACTGGCTGGTGCTGTCTCGCCGCAGATCCTGAGCGTCGGCGGCGTCAGCGTCAGGCTGTCGGGGCGGCAGATCCTGGACGAGGTCAGCTTCACCGTCGGGGCCGGTGAGTTCACCGGGCTCATCGGCCCCAACGGGGCGGGCAAGACGACGCTGCTGCGGGTGATCCTCGGCCTGCAGCGGCCCACCGCAGGCCAGGTGGCCGTCCTGGGCCGGCCCAGATCGCTGCGGAACCAGCCGGCCGGGTATGTCCCGCAGAAGGTGCTGCTCGACCCGGACATGCCGATGCGGGCCAGGGACCTGGTCGCGCTGGGCCTGGACGGCAACCGGTACGGCCTGCGGCTGCCCTCCAGGCAGCGCGGCCAGGCCGTCCGCGAGATGCTGCACGCCGTCGACGCCGAGCGATTCGCCGATGCGCGGGTCGGGAACCTGTCCGGCGGCGAGCAGCAGCGGGTGCTGATCGCCCAGGCGCTGATCAGCCGCCCCCGGCTGCTGCTGCTGGACGAGCCGCTGGCCAACCTTGACCTGCGCAGCGGCCAGGAGATCATCGGCCTGCTCGCCCGCATTGCCAGCGAGCAGCAGATCGCCGTGCTGCTGTCTGCGCACGAGATGAACCCGCTGCTGCCGGTGATGGACCGCATCGTCTACCTGGCCGGCGGCCGGGCGGCGAGCGGGACGACGGCCGAGGTGGTCACGTCCGAGGTGCTCAGCCGGCTGTACGGCTACCACGTCGAGGTGCTGCGCGTGCACGGCCGCGTCCTGGTCGTGGCCGGCCCGGGCGGCGAGCCAGCGCTGGCCCCGGGCCCGGCCGCCGAGGCAGGCTGACCGCCCGTGCACCAGGTCTACACCGCCATCTTCGAGCCGGGCTTCTTCGCCAGCGCCCAGGTCCGGGTCGCCGTCACGATCGGGGCCGCCGTCGCCGTCGTCTGCGCCGTGACCGGCGTGTTCACCGTCATGCGCGGCCAGTCCTTCGCCGGGCACGCGCTCGGCGACGTCGCCGCGGCAGGCGGATCCGGGGCGCTGCTGGCCGGGCTCAACCCGCTCACCGGGTTCGTCGGCCTGAGCGTCGTGGGCGCCGCCGTGATGGACCTGATCGGCGTCCAGCGAGTGCGCAGCAGGGACCTGGCCACCGGCGTCGTGCTCGGCGCCGCGATCGGCCTGTCCGCCCTGTTCCTGTACCTCACCAGCGTTACGGGGGCCACGACCGGCGCCGTCCAGCAGGTCCTGTTCGGCTCCATCTTCACCACCAACAGCTCCACCATCCCGGCCGTCGCCATCCTCGGCGGGATAGCGGTCGGCGCCCTCGCGCTGGTCTGCCGCCCGCTGCTGCTCAGCACGGTCAGCCCCGACGTCGCCGTCGCCCGCGGTGTGCCGGTCCGCCTGGTCAGCCTGCTGTACATGCTGGCCCTGGCCGTCTCCGTCGGGCTGTCCTCCCTGGCCACCGGCGCCATCTTGTCGACCGCCCTGCTGATCGGCCCGGCCGCCGCGGCGCTCCGGCTGACCAAGCGGGTGGCCTGGGCGATGTGCATCGCCTGCCTGACCGGCGTGCTCGCCGTCTTGCTCGGTGTCCTGCTGGCCTACGACAGCTACTACTGGGGATCGGGCCACAACGGCCTGCCGGTCAGCTTCTTCATCGTCAGCGTCGTCTTCGTCACCTACCTCGCCTCGGGACTGCCCGCCCTCCGGGCGGATCGCCGCAGACAGCCTGCAGGGCCGGCCACTGCCGCCGACCACGACAAGATCGCCGCATGAGGCAGGCACAGCAGGCCGGGAAGGAGGGCACGTGTTCGCACCGGGCTTCATGATGAACGCCTGGACCACGGCCACCATCGTCGCCGTCGTCGCCGGCGTGGTCGGGTACTTCGTCGTGCTCCGGGGCTCGGCATTCCCCGCCCACGCCATCCCCAAGGGCGCGTTCGCCGGCGCCGCCGGCGCCGCCCTGCTCGGCATCAACACGCTCATCGGGCTGGGCGTCTTCTCGCTGCTCGGCGCGCTCGGGATCGGTGCGATGAGCCGCCGCGGCCGGCGGGATGTCGTGACCGCGCTCGCGCTGGTCGTGATGCTCGCCCTCGGGGCCGCGTTCCTGTCCCGGACCACCGAGTACGAGCCGGAGATCTACTCCCTGCTCTTCGGCGAGGTCCTCGGGGTGAGCACTACCGAGATCCTGCCCGTCGCCGGGCTCGGCGTCGCCTGCGTCGTGGCGATAGCCCTCATCTACCGGCCGCTCATGCTCTCCTCCATCGTCCCGGAGGTAGCCGAGGCCAGGGGAATCCGCGGCTACCGCATCGAGACGGGCTTCCTCATCGTCGTCGCCCTCGCGACCACCATGACCGTGCCGGTCGTCGGCGCCCTGCTGATCTTCAGCCTGATGATCGGCCCTCCCGCCGCGGCCCGGTCCCTCACCAGCAGGCCGCTCCTGGCCATGGTCCTGTCGGTCGTCATCGCCCTGGTCACCGTGTGGGCCGCGATTGCCTTGTCATACCAGTACAACTGGCCCGTCGGCTTCTTCGTCGGAATCCTCGGCGCGCTGTCCTACGGCGCCGGCCGCGGCTGGGCCGCCTGGCGCCGCGCCCGGGCCACCCGCCCGGGCGCCCTGACGGCCACCTTCGGTCACTGAAACCGGGCAGCCCCGCCAGTCATCTCCTGGCCGGGTCTCCCCGAACGGTGCGCGGCGCCCGGACCGCGCCGCCCGGGCGGAAGCGTCCGCAGCCGCGCGCGCCGGGCCGGGCCGTGCCGCCTATGGGCTGACGTGGCTGCCGCGCAGGACCGGTCCTGGGCCGAGGAGCCCGGTTTCCCGGTATCTAGACTGAGAATCAGCCGGCCCGCGCTGCCGCGCGCTGCGGGCCCTGCACGACCCGTCCGCGGCGGCGTCCGGTCCCTGCGGCAGGCTGCTCGGTGAGGCGGTGCGGCGGCGGCCCGGGGCCGTCCTGGTCTCCACCGGCTGCCTCGGCCCGTGCGAGCGTGCCTGCGTGGCAGCCGTCGGCTGGGGGACAAGCCGTGCCGGCCAGCTCCGCTGGGCGGGGCGGCCGGCCGGGGTCGGCCTGGTTGAGATGCCGGCGCGGGCCGCTGCCCTCGCCGCCTGGATCTCCGGTTCCGCGCCGGACCTGAAAACGCTGCCTGAGGACCTGTGGCGGACAGGCGTCACCTGACGGCTGCCGGCCGCGTCCTGGCATTGCGGATGCCCGGCCGGTGACGCGTGATGGCGGCAAGGTGTCGGGGCGCCGGGCGCCGCTGCGGCTCAGGCCACGATGTCACCGGCTACCGGGTCACCGCCGGCCACCATGAGTGCCTGCGGGCCCATCACGAAGCCCGGGTCCACCTGGCTGGCCAGGTCTTCCCCGGTAGCCGAGTTAGCCCAGGCCACCGCGTTGCGGAGGTGGAACTCGGTCGCCTGGCGGGTGAGCTTCGCCCAGTCCCTGGCCTGCGCGTCCGCGGCCTGCCGCAAGGCGGCGAGCGCCGCCCGGGCGTCCTGGCCGAGGTCGCCGAGGCTGAACGGGCGGCCCTGCTCCATGGCGCGCACGGCGGGCGCGTGCCCGAAGCAGGCGAGCAGCGCGCCGCCGGCATGCTCGCGCAAGAACGCGATATCTTCCTGGCCCTGGACCTTGTTGCCGATCACCGCGAGCGGGACGTCGTAGTCGGCCGCGTACCCGGCCCACTGCCGCCAGACGCCGACGCCCTTGCGGGTGGGCTCGCAGACCAGGAACGTCAGGTCGAAGCGGGTGAACAGGCCCGAGGCGAACGACTCGGCACCCGCCGTGCAGTCCACCACCACGTACTCGCCCGGCTGGTCGATGAGGTGGTTGAGGTACAGCTCTACCGCGCCGGTCTTGGAGTGATAGCAGGCGACGCCGATGTCGTCCTCGCCGAACGGCCCGGTCGCCATCAGCCGCGCTCCGCACGGCGTGCGGGCCGCCAGGGCGTGCACCGGATCCCGGCCCCCGGGCTGCAGCAGCCGGGACCCGCGGCCCGGCGGCGTGGTCTTGACCATCGCCGCGGCCGAGCTGATCCGCGGGTTGTCCCCGCGCAGGTACTCCTTGATCTCCGCCAGCCGCGCGCCCAGCGCGGGCGGCTGCCCGTCAGCCCCGAGCGCCTCGGCCAGTTGCTGGTTGATGTCGGCGTCGATCGCGACCACCGGAAGCCCCTGCCCGGCCAGGTAGCGGACGAACAATGAGGACAGCGTGGTCTTGCCGCTGCCGCCCTTCCCGGCGAACGCGACCCGCACAGGAACCTCCCCCTAGACTGGGAACCGTTTTCATGTAAGGATACCCAGTGTGACGGTACGGGAAAGCACGGTCAAGCCGTTCCGGGCAGCCCGCGGCCGGGCGGCACGAATACGGCAATGGCCGGTGACAGAAAGGACGGTAGTCATGTCGTTAACGGTCTCCGCGGAACTGCTGGAGCAGGCGGGTCACGGCGAGGTGGACGACGAGCAGTTCGTGGCGTGCGTGCGCACCTCGCTGCCCTACGCCTGGTCGGTGATCAGCGGCCTGGCGGACCGGCTTCCCGCCAGCAGCGACGGCTTCGCCGACAATCAGGTCCCGCCGCCGGACGAGGCGGCGCGCGGGCAACTGCTGCGGGCACTGGCCAGCGACGCGATGCGCGGCGCGCTGGAACGGCATTTCGGCGTCCGGCTCGCGTTCCAGAACTGCCACCGCGTGGCGGTCTTCGCCCCCGCCGCATCCGCCCGGGCCTACGCCGAGTTCGTGTCCCCGCGGGCTCAGATCCTCAACCAGAGCCCCGCGCTGCTCGACTGCTAAGGCCGCGCCGCTGGCGCTTCGCCTCGGCCGGCGCGAAAGGGGGCGCTGCGCGGCATGACTACCCGCCAGGACATCATCAGGCGGGCGCTGGCCGAGGCGGGCAGGTTCATCAGCGCCCAGGACCTGCACGCCCGGCTG
>Ga0335078_10009221_pt1 | contig 14620 bp, 7 predicted proteins | sample Lox_Sample_32_FD_206711 | JGI IMG/M metagenome (GOLD analysis project Ga0335078, IMG submission 206711) | Soil microbial communities from Loxahatchee National Wildlife Refuge, Florida, United States - Lox_Sample_3.2 | ecosystem: Environmental > Terrestrial > Soil > Wetlands | place: USA: Florida...
GACTCGACTCCTTCGGGTTGGCAATCTGCTCTGGATACAGATAGGAGCCAGCTCCGAAGGATGGGGATAATCCCGGATCAATTCCCCCCGAAACGGAACTCTGAATCACAGGAGTGAAGGGAACTCCACCGTGCCACTGGAACAGCGTGGAGAGGCGCCAGCCGCCCGCGATCTGATCCAGCGGTCCACGAAGCACAAACTGGCGGCCGTGGCCGAACGGCAGCTCGTAGACGATCTGACCGACCAAGGTATTCGCGGCATTAAAGTCAGACGGACCATAATTCGCGCCGGGTGCGTAGGCGTTCTGGTAGATATCGATCCCCGATCCGTGACCGTTTCCGGTTCCGGTATCAAGCGATTTCGACCAGGCATAATTCACCTGGAGGCTCAAGCCATACGACAGCCTTTTCTGAAGGCGCAACTGCAGGGCGTTATAGTTCGACCAGCCATCGTAAATTTGGGCGGCGATACTGTTGAAGACTGGGTTGGGGTTGCCGCAATGGTAGAAGCTGGTGCACTCGAAACCGCCTACCGCAGTGGACCCGGGAGTCGTAGCCTGGTTGATATTGGTGGCGAAGTTCAGGTTCCGGCCGCGGGTGTAAACGTAGCTTGTGTCCAACAGGAGGTTATTCGCTAACTCGCGCTGCACACTGACGAGGAACTGCTGCACATAGACAGTGGGCATACTCCGCGGGTAGTACTCGGCACTGTTGTAGTTCTGAATGGTTGAACTAAGCGTTTGAACGGTCGGAAAGACGACCGTGCCGGCTGGCGGCCCAACCGAAAGCTGAAATGGAGAAGAGCCGTTGGTGTATCCCCCGTAGCCCTGGTTATGAGGATTGAAACCCAGGCCGAGCGCGCCGTCAGTATAATTTTCGGCATCGCGTGGGGCGTCGAAAATACCGTAACTCGCCCGGATAGACCACTTGTCGCGGGGTGACCAGGCAAAACCTACCCGCGGCGCGAATTCTTTGCGGTCGGGATTCTGGATGTTCGACAGCGTTCCTCCGAAGGCCGGGTCGGATTGACCGCCAAAGAGGATGCCGCCCGGATATGCTCCGCCATACTGGGTCGGATCCGGCAGAAATGGATCGTAATTGCCAAAGAGGTTGTTGCTGACGCCCCATCCAGACTGGATTCCCCAGCGCAGGCCCAGATTAAGGGTCAGCCGTGATGAGACCTTGAAGTCGTCGCTGGCAAACAATGCCGATTGCCACATGTGAGCACTCGTCGGATCGGCTTCGTAAACGTACCAACCATAGATGTTACCAGCGAGGAAATCAGCGTACGGGACTCCGGTGACGCTTCCATTGAATTCGAAATGACCGGAGTCGATATCTCCCCAGTTCGTATAGTTCTGGTAGAGTTTGTCGAATTCTCCACCGACCTTGATGGTGTGCTTGCCCTTAATGAGGGTAAGGACATCGGAGAAAGTATAAATCCCCTCGCCCAGGGTGGCATCGATGTTGCCGTTGCCCAGACCGCCGCCTAAAACCGTCAGCCCCTCTCCCGAACCTTGATCGATGTTGATGTGGGGAAATACGTTGGCGGGAGCATTCGTGCCGTACTGAGGTTCAAGACCAATCGTTGCTGGATCGTTCTTGCCGAGGGAGGGCGGTTTGTACTTATCGAGTTCGCGGCTTGCACCAACGCGAAACTCGTTCACCATCGTCGAGCTTATCGTAAACAGGTGCGAGAGCTGTCCGGTCAAATTGTCGGTTTTTCCCTGTTCGAAGGCTGTGGCGTCGTTGGGGTAGAGAGGATCGGCAGGAACATAAGACGACGTCGTAGGGAAATAGTTGAAGCTGAAAGAGAGTCTCTGTTTCGTCGAAAGATTGTAATCGACCTTGCTCGTGTACCACGTGTCGGTGTTTGGACTGGTACCGTTGAATGTGAAGTTGTTCGTGAGCAGCTGGCCACCCGTGGTTGGGTCTAGGCAGGTTTGGGGGGTGGTTGCAGAAACGTTCACAGGACCCGGACACCCCGGAGCCCATCCTCGAGCGCTTGCTGCGGGGAAGTAGGTCTGCAGCTTGGCCGCCACGGAATCCATCGGTGATAGGAGCATGCCGGTGGTAGGATCAAAGGCCGAGCCTGTGGCGCCTGGCACCCCGTAGAAATCCCCGGCCGCCATAGCAGCGGTTGGGTAACTGTAAAGTCCAGAGGTTGGAGTAGTCGAGGGATTGCGCTGGTAGAGGAAGAAAAAAAACAGTTTATTCTTGATGATCGGTCCACCCACGCTGCCGCCGTATGTGTTCCAGTGTTCCACAGACTTGGTCTCAGGGGCTGGGTTAAAGTACCCTCTTGAGTTAAGCGCGGTGTTCTGAATGTATTCGTACGCGCTGCCGTGCCACTGATTCGTCCCGCTCTTGGTGATCACGTTGATGGACGTCAGACCGTTGCCATACTGTGGATTTGCATTGGCTGAATTCACACTTACCTCGCCAATCGCATCAACGGGCATATAGTAGTTGCTGCCATTGAAATCTCTCGGAGCTGTGGCAGGCCCTCCATCAGACAGGAACATCACGTTATAGGATTGGGTGCCATTGACTCCGACCGCTTGGCCGTTGGCCTCGCCGGCTCCTCCTCCGGTATTCACACCGGGGATTAGCTGAACCATTTCGGCACGCCAGTCGGTTCCGACAATAGGAGCGTTGCGAACCGCAGTCGTACCGATGTCCACATGCTGGTCGGAGGTCTCCGTTTCCACCTGGGGAACCTCGGCGTTCACGACAATTTGTTCTGTAGTAGCGCCCAATTGCAGAGTGGCATCTACGGCGATCGTCTGCATCTGGAGACTAATGCCCTCACGGACCACATTCTTGAACCCGCTCTTTGAGAATGTGATCTGGTACCGACCAACGGGGATGGACGGCTCCTCATAAATGCCGTCGGAGTTTGTTGTGGTGACGACGTTAACTCCCGTCTCAACGTTGGTGATCGTGACAGTGACTGCCGGAACGACAGCGCCTGAGGGGTCTGTAACGATCCCCCTAATTTCTCCGGTATTCGAGTTTTGTCCAAGAGCAAGACTCGCAGTCAAGCTTGCCGCCAGCAGGAGAGACATACGGCCAAAGTGGCGAACAGTTTCCAATCTCATCGCGGAGCCTCCCAAAAGTGACTCTCACTCAGAATCAACGCCACAGATCATCCAGGATCTATTAGCGCGAAAGCCTTTCGGCTTAAGGACCCTAAAACACACTTCACCGCTTACCACGGCAATCGTAAGTCGGAGACACGAATACTCGAATCCGCCAAAAGTTGGAATGGCTGAAAGTATTTGTCTTGACAACGGGATACGACCTATGCAGGCGGGATATTAGAGGTGGATTAAGCCGCGGTGCAGCGCTGTGACTACAGCCTCGGTTCGGTCATTGACGTTCAGACGCAGCAGAATTGCACTTACATGGCACTTGACCGTGGCTTCGGTGATACTGAGAAGAGTCGCAATCTCTTTATTACTTTTACCACTCGCGAGCAGCGACAGGACTTCCCGTTCCCGGGCGCTCAAATCGGAATCGGGCATACGCGACGCGAGAGTTCGCGCCACGGGTGGCGGCAAAAAGCGCTCGCCTCGGTGTACGCGATGCACCGCATCCACCAAGGTCTGATAGGGCATGCCTTTGATGACATAGCCTTGGGCTCCTGCTTCCAGGGCTTGATGGATGTCTGCATCCCCTTCGTAGGTGGTTAGCACTACGAACCGCGCATGAGAACAAGTTTCACGAATGGCGCGAATCGCGTCGACTCCACTCATTCCCGGCAGACGTAGGTCCATGAGAGTGACGTCCGGTTTGTGCTTTCGAAACAGCGCAACCGCTTCCTCTCCGGTTCCAGTTTGGGCCACCACCGACATGTCTGCGCTCGCGCTGACGATGGATGCGACCCCGATGCGCATAATGGGGTGATCATCGACGACCATGACCTTGATCTTCTCAGTACTCATAGTCAACCCCGGAGCATTCCGTCTTTAGATGTCACCGCCTCGCGCAAAGCTGCGTTGCGTGGAAGGTAGAGCTTCAGTTCTGTGCCCGCACCCGGCTGGCTATTGACTATGAGCCTGCCAGCGAGACGATGGATCCTTTCCTGAATTCCGACCAGCCCGTAGTGGCCATTGGTTGAAGATAACGCCTTTGCTGGATCGAAGCCGCATCCGTTATCGCGGACAAGGACCGCGAATTCGTTGTTTTCGAACGCGACCACGACATCGACCTCGGAAGGCTGACCGTGACGAAGGGCATTGTGCAGCGCTTCTCGGACCATCATCAGTACTTCGTGGGCGGTTGACTGGTCAAAATCAAACGTGCGGCCGGAAACTCGAAAACCGACCGGCACGCTGAACTCAGCGCTCATTTTTCGGGTCATATCACGGAGGATAGGGCTAATCGCGGTCGCTGCCGAGGCGTGCCGCAGATCCCAGACAGCCTCTCTGGCTTCATCGATCGTGGCTCGTAATTGCGTTCTCGCGCAACTCAGCAAGCTTTCTTTCGCCGAGGCTTCAGTCTCGGCAAGGCTGGATTGTGCCTCCAGCAAAGCAGAAACTCCCGCGCAGCCTTGAATCAGGGTGTCGTGCATCTCTCTCGCCAACCGATTCCGCTCGTTGAGCACAGCTTCAAAACGGACATGCACTTGCCGGATTCGGAACTTGTAACCTCCCCATACCAGAGCCAGCAAGAGAAGCAGGCAGAAGCCCAGGAACCAAGACGTTCGATAAAAGTGAGGCCTTTGAACGATTTCCGTGGAGGTTTCTGAAATCTGCAGCGGGTTGTTCATCTCAAAAGCTGCGACGCGGAATCGATACTCTCCCGGCGGGAGATTGGTGTAGTAAGCCACGCGGCGCGAAGAAGCTTCTGTCCAATCCTTATCAAAGCCGTCCAACTTGTAACGAAACCTTACTCGCTCCTGCGACCGGAGCTGAATAACGCTGTAGTGCAATTCAATCTTAGAGACGTCCGGGGCTAACGAGATGTTCGGCCGAATTGCTGTTTCAAAGCCGTCCGCCAGCACCTGATCGATCACGACCAGCGCGGAGCCAGATGGCTGAGTCTGGTCAACAGAAACGCGAACGAGGCCTTTGTTGCTAGCAAACAGGACTTCGCCCTGGGTGGTCACGACTCCACCGGGCTTCTCGGCGCCATATAGCTGAGTAGTTTCCAAACCATCGGAAATACCATAAAAGGTGAGCGACAGCGGATGGGACGGGTTCTCGGCAATAACATCCAGTTCCCGCCGATTAATCACGGAGATGCCATTGGGGCTGCTGATCCAGAAATTGCCGTTCTTATCCTCCAGCAATTCGTAGATGCTGTTGCTGGCCAATCCCTGAGCGGTGGTGTAATGAGTCAGCTTGCCGAACCGCCAGCGGTAAAGGCCGCCAGTACGAGTTCCGAACCACAAGCCTCCGTCGGAGTCTTCGCGGATCGCCCAGATTTTTTCATTCTTCAGGGCCTCCGTGACCGTGTCTTTCACGAATCCGTTTCCATGAAAGTGACTCACTCCACGATCGGTGCCAATCCATACGTCTGAATTGCGGTCTTCCCACAGGGAGCGGGTACTGAAGTAGCAGAGTCCATCGCGCATCTGATAATTCGTAATGCCTTGGGGACGCCAACGACTCACTCCTTCATCAGTGGCGATCCACACGCTCCCGTCTCGGCCCTGCAAAAAGACACGAACGAAATTGTTTACCAAGCCATTCTTGGTCATGTATTGCGTCAGTTTGGCGCCGTCCCGCCGAAAAACGCCTCGTCCTTCAGTTCCAATCCACAGCGCGCCATCGGCGGCTCGGAAGACATTACGAACTCGCACTCCGCTAATCCCGGGGAAATGGACACGCTCCACTCTGCCTTGATGGAAGCGAAAAAGGTTTGCCGCGGCCACCCAGATATCTCCATTTTGGTCTTGGTAAACGGTCTCGGCATCGTAGTCGGCAGCGTCGGGCAGAGCCACTGTCTCGATGGGAGTCTTGCTGAGCCTAAGCATGCCCGCCTGAGTTCCGATCCAAATGTTCTTCTCAACATCTTCAAAGAGGTTTAACGCTGTATTGCTGGGAAGATCGCCGGGAGCGGTGATCTGGGAGAACGCGTGGCCACGATACTTGTAAATGCCATGTCCGATCGTGCCGATCCAGAGAGTGCCGTCTGAGGTCTCACGAAGAAAACGGACTGTTCCACTTGTATCTCTTACTCTCTGGAAGAAATCCGACTTCGAAGGCTTCTGATACAACCCGCCGATGGTACCTACCCACAGGGTGCCATCACGAGTGTGAGTTATGGACTTGACTCGGGTCTGGCTGCCTTCGCCTTGTAAGCGATACTCCCGTGCGCCATCATGGGTGAGCCGCAAGAGCCTGGATCCGCCCACCCAGAGTTGCCCACGGTCGTCTTCGTGGATAGCGTGGACGGCAACAGGGGGAATGCCATTGCTGTTGTCGACGCGCGTAATGCGCTCCCCCGAGAACCGGTACAGCCCATTGTCCGTCCCAATCCAGATGAGTCCCTGGCTGTCCTGATGGACAACACGCACGAAGTCGTTGACCAGACCATCCATCGCCGAATAGCAGCGGAAGGCTCCGTCTTTATAGCGAATCAGCCCGCCACCTTCGGTAGCAATCCAGAGGGAGCCGTCGCGCGCGACCATTAAGTTGAAAATATTGTTCTCGGTGAAAGCAGGCGTGTTGTCGCGGTCGTAAAGAACCAGGCGCGACCCATCAAAGCGCAGCAAGCCCCCGGTGGTTCCGATCCAGAGATACCGGTCTCTCGTCTGGGCGAACGCCTGAACCGTCTGCTCAGGAAGGCCATCCTGCACCTGCCATGTGCGTTCGACGTAGGTCGTGGGAGGCGTTTCTGCAGCAACAACGATGTTGCTCGTCAGCCAGCAAGTCGCCAGAAGAACCGCGCCAACCGCACGAAGCATAGGGATTTGCCTTAGAGTTGGAACGTTTATTGTACTGCCGTAGAGCGTAACCGCCCAAAACCTGTTGCTTCCTTTCGGATCCAGCTACTTCCCTCGAGTGAAGCGATCAAACACCGTCATTGCGGGCAATGCTTTGTGTTGGTCATCGAAAAGTCCGCGGATCATCAGTGGGCCTTCCACGGCGGGCTCCCACCAGAACACACCTTTTCCCAGTCCGTTCGGCGTAGCCATAACGACGCGGTTGAGTTCGTCAAGAAATTCACGTTGTCCCTCGGGAGACTCCGGGAACGGGGCGGGTTTGTTGATGTAGTTGCCCGGTTTCCAGTTATAAGCGGTCTCAACCACGATGATGTCCTTCTTGTATTCCATAGCCATGAATTGCAAATTGTTTCTCAGATCGTTCAGGCTGCCGTGCCACCACGGATAGTAGGACTGACCGATGATGTCGAACGGGACTTCATAGGAATTGAGCTTGTCGAGGAAAGCCTTGGTTCCCTTCGCGTCGGCACCGCGGTCGATATGGATCATGATCTTTGGACGTGGGCCGTTCCCGCGGCCGGCGTCCACTCCATTGATCCCCGCATATACGAGTTCCGCAAACTGGTCCCAATTAGATGGAAGTTTCCCGTCGGGCCACAGCATTCCGTGGGTGATCTCATTCCCCACCTGGACCATGTCCGGGAGCACGCCGGCATCCCGAAATGAGGCGATCGTGTCCCTGGTGTATTCGAATACCGCCTTGACGAGTTCTGCGTGAGACTTGCCTTGCCATGCTTTGGGGATGGGTTGCTTGCCGGGGTCTGCCCAATCATCGGCGTAGTGGTAATCGAGCAAGAACTTGAAGCCTAAATTCTTGGCCTGTTTGGCGAGGGAGATCGTGTACTGGAGATCGTTCGGCAACTCTGTCGGAGTATGAAACAGCCTGAGGCGAATCCAGTTGTAGCCATGATCTTTGAGAACCTGCAGGCCAGGCTTGGCTTGGTCCCCGTCTTTGAAGACTACGCCGTGCTGCTCGGCCTGCCCGAGAAAGGAGACATCTGCGCCGATCGCATAATCTTGACTGTAACTCTTGTGCGAGAAGAACGAGGCGGTCAACACCAGTGCTAAGACGAACCGAATACGCATCACTTCATCTCCTCTCTATTCTCCTCTTCTAGTACGCAAGGCGAGCGCTTCCGTGCCCGCTGGAGAAACCTTATTGTTCATACGGACTCAGGAACAGCTGCTGCAATCTCAAAGTCAACTGTCTTCCTCCCCAACGCGGGATGCACAGCCGTGAACCGGACGGTTCCCGGTTGTTCTTTGGCTCGCAACCACACCGCGCCGGTTCCTCCGACAAGTGGGAATGGATTGCAACCAATGATCTCCGCTGGACCGTCCACTTCCAGCTGAATAGCGTCGTTGGCCAGAGAACGCGTGACGCCGAATTCGTCTGTCACGCGCAGAACCACGCGGGTCGTGTCGGCGCCATCCGCCAGGAGTTTGGTATCGTCGGACGCGATGACGAACCGTTGATCAATCCCTTTCCCCGAGTACCGCTTGGCAATCACCTGCTTGCCTTGAATGTAGCCTTCGATTCTCAGGTCTCCCCATGCGTTGTGGAATGGCCGCAAATGAAGAATGAAGGGCGGATGGCGAAGGCTCCCGAACTCGGTTCGTTCCGGATCCATCTCCGCGATCAGTTTGTCATCAATGAACAACTTGAGATGATCGCAGTTGGAGCAAACGACTGCGGTACTGAACCCGATGGACTCGTCGCCTCGCGCCCACCGAAATGCCGGCTCCAGCACAACTTCTTCCTCCGGATCGCACTGCGATTTATAGAAACCGGCGGCGGGCTTGGGTTCGCGAAAAATGTCGGCCACGCCGTGATAACAGATTCGATCGCCGGAACCGAAGTCGAAGTGTGTGTTGTAGTCGAAGGCGCACCATCCAATGCCGCCCGCATATTGTGGATTCGAAGCCAACTGGTTGTGGACGCGGGCATGTCGCAGCGTATGCTCTGTGAGACGCTCAGTGTTGTCGATGGTCTTGGTTGGATATGTGTGCCCGATGAACTCTGTATTCAAATACAGTGGATGATTCGGTGGCCGCAGAGGAAATCCGAAATCGTTCATCGTAAAGACATCCTCCAGTAGTTCGGAAGCATAGTTGTTGCGAATCCCTCCGGTAGGCCGTGTCGGATCGAGCTGGTGAGCCAGAGTGTTGGTGCGAGTATAAAAGTCGTGATCGTCCCGGGATTCGTTGATGCGGACTCCCCAGAGGATGATCGAGGGATGGTTCCAGTCGCGGCGGATCATGCGTCGAACGTTGTCAACCGAGAGTTGTTTCCATGCCTCGTCGCCGATATGCTGCCAGCCCGGAATTTCCTCCAGAACCAGCAGACCAAATTCGTCGCATGCGTCCAGGAAGTGGCGCGATTGAGGATAGTGCGACGTGCGTACGATGTTGCACTTGAAATCGTGTCGAAGGATTTGCGCATCGCGGCGCTGGACACGCCTAGGCATGGCTTGTCCGACGAAGGGAAAAGTCTGATGACGGTCGAGACCACGCAGTTTGAGGACCTTGCCGTTGAGTTCGAAGCCACGTTCTGTAAAGCGAGCGTCGCGAAAGCCGATCGTCCGAGAATCCTCGTCTCCTGGCTGCGGACCGTTCAAGAGACGGACCCGGACGGAATAGAGTTTCGGATGGTTAAGATCCCATAGAGTGACAGAGCCGAATCCTTCCAGCCGCACGGTATGAGAAACCGGACCTTCCGCGGCGGGAGACGATACAACGCGTTGTGTGACTGAGGCGAGTACCTTGTCTCCATCGTGCAAGCTCACTTCGACGGAGAGCGCTCCTCGTGATGGTTCTAAATGCTGCAAGAAGCATTCGACATCCAGCGTCGGGCTGGCTGTGAGAACGTTGCTCGGTCTGGCAAAGATGTTTTCGATAAAAATGGCTGGAACGATACGAAGGGCAACCTCGCGGTAGATTCCGCCGAATGTCAGATAGTCGATCTGATGCCCAAATGGTGGGATGTCTTCCCGCTCCGTGGAGTCAACCTCAACCGCAATAACATTCTCACCGTCAAAAGCCAAATTTGAGGTCAACTCAAAAGAGAAAGGTGTGTAGCCGCCTTTATATTCCCCGAGGCGAATTCCGTTGAGCCATACAGTGGAAGCGGTCATCACTCCTTCGAAATCAATGAACACTCGCTGGCCTCTGGCTTGCGGCGGAAGTCTGAAGTGACGCCGATAGACCGAGACAAACTGGTAATCCTTGTCGTCAAAACTGTGCCACGGCAATGAAGTGTTCGAGTGAGGAATGACTACACGCTGGAATGCAGAATCGTCGAAATCCGTGTTGCGGGCGTCCGGTGTGGCAGAGCGGCTAAATCGCCAGTTTCGGTTCATCGGCATAACGATTCGGCCGCCCTGTGCGGTTCGCTGAGAGGAATCAAAAGTCGTCGCCAAGGCATTTTCCGCCAGCACTCCGGCGACTAAAGTTCCGGCCGTCTTGATGAAGTCGCGCCTTTGCATGCCGTTATGGCAGCCTCAACTGCCAGATCCACCGTTTCTGCTAAGCGGCAAAGTAGCCGCTTCCGGCCCAAACTCATGAATGTTAAATCAATACAGCGAGTCGTCGCGTCCACCGAAAGTATGAGTAAATTGCGATCTTCTTGTGATTCAATGGCGTTGCCCGGCAAGCCGCGATCCAACATCGAAGCCGATATTCGCCCCTGCCGGTTCAGGTGAGGCATGAATCGACGAACGTTCGCTCAAACGTTGACGGGAACTCTGGCGGGAGCTTGCGGTCTTGCTCACGGTTCTGACTTGTTCCGCAAGGCGTCGCCCTCTGGGACCCATCAGGGCCAGGCGCCCAGTGCGCCCTTCAAGATTTCCGTCATGCTCTGGACGGTTTTCACCGACCTGCCATTCGAAGAGCGATTGGAGAAAGTTGCGGAGGCGGGATATCAAAACGTCGAATTGGTCGGAGAGTACGAAAAGTGGACGAAAGCCGATTTCCAGCGCGCCAATGCAAAACGCAAAGAACTCCGTATCAACTTTGACTGTACGGCCGGATTGAAGCACGGCGTGAGCAACCCTGATCATCGGGAGCCGCTGCTGGGCGAGCTGCGTCAGGTGTTGCCGATCATGGAGCAGATCGATTGCCCCGGCATGATCCTGCTGTCAGGCAACCGGATCCCTGGAACTCCCCGCGAGGTCCAACACCAGAGCTGCGTGGAGACTCTGAAAGCGGCCGCGTCAGTCGTGGAGGGTAAGTCAATCAACGGCCAGCCTGTGCGGTTGTTGCTTGAAACTATCGATCCTGAAGAGAATCCACAATATTACTTGAGCCAGATCGTTGAAGCGCTGGAAGTCGTTCAGGAGGTCTGTCACCCGCAGGTTCAATTGCTCTACGATTTCTACCATGAGCAAATCAGCGCCGGAAACCTCATTGCCAAGTTGGAGAGAAGCATTTCGCATCTGGGCCTCGTACACATTGCCGATGTTCCGGGCCGACATGAACCGGGCACGGGAGAAATTAACTATCAGAACATATTTCGCAAACTGGCTGAACTGAATTACACCGGAGTGGCTGCGATGGAGTTTCATCCCAGTGGCGATCCGGTTTTACAATTGCGAGCGGCGCGAGAATTCGCGTTGCGGGCCGGCGCTGAAGCTTCCCGAGGCAAGAGTGCCGCAGCCTGAGGAGTTTCGTGCGAAACAAAAGACAGAGCGAGGTGCTTTGAGAGTGGAGAGCGCAAGTACGAAACGGCGCATCGTGTCCTGGGCAGTCTTCTTCCGGATCATTTTCTTGGTTCTCCTGCCGTCGATTCTTCTCGACTTGTCTGTTCTTGCCCAAGTGGCAGCGATTCCTTTGTGGCCGGATGGCGCGCCAGGTTCAGAAGACAAATCGCCAAACGAAGTAGTCAGGGTGAACGAAAACGGCGAGCACATTGTCTCTGGTGTTCACCGTCCATCCATTACTCCATATCTTCCTTCAAAGGATCAAGCTACCGGCGCCGCGGTGATCATTGCTCCCGGTGGCGGGCACCGCGAGCTTTGGGTCGACCACGAAGGCTACGAGGTCGCCAGATGGCTGAGCCAGCACGGTGTGGCCGGTTTTGTCTTGAAATATCGTCTCGCGCGCGAGGATGGCTCGACCTACACAATCGAAGGAACCGAACTGGCAGACATCAAGCGGGCCATCCGGCTGGTGCGGGGGCGCGCATCGGAATGGGGAATCGAAGCTGGCCGCGTAGGAGTGATGGGCTTTTCTGCGGGAGGCGAGTTGGCAGCGCTGGCCGCCACTCGCTATGACCCAGGGAAGCCCGGGGCCTCTGATCTGGTCGAGCGCGAGAGCTCCAGGCCGGCGTTTCAGGCTCTCATGTACCCAGCATCGACTCTCGACAAGAGTTTCTCCAAGGAAACGCCGCCGGCGTTTCTAGTCTGCGGTGAAGATGATCGCCCGGACATCGCGCAAGGCGTCCCAGAACTCTACCTCGCACTTAGGCGCGCCGGCGTGTCGGCCGAACTTCACGTTTTCGCCCGAACCGGACATGGCTTCGGCCTGAGGGCCAGCAACCGACCTCCTGTTTCCGACTGGCCGCAACTCTTTGTTGAGTGGTTGAGTGCTCAAGGATTCCTGAAGCCGAGCGTCCAAGAAGCCGGGCGACGGTAGCTCGCCCGGAGGTCGTCTCGGCGGGTGGCTCACCGCCTCGCTCCAGACAAGCGCGAGAGCGCCATTTTCGCCGCATGATAACCGCACATGCCATGGACACCGCCACCTGGGGGCGTCGAGGCGGAGCAAATGTATACGTCTTTGGCGGACGTTGCGTAGTACCGCCGGGTCGGCCGAAACAGAAACTGACGAACATCCATCGCGCCGCCTCCGACATCACCGCCAACGAGATTGGCGTCCATGTTTTCGAGATCCGCGGGAAAGAAAATGCGGCGGGCCAGAACCGCCTCTCGGAATCCGGGAGCAAAGCGCTCGATCTGATCTTCCAGCTTTTTCAGCATATCTGCGCTCGAGCCATTTGGAACGTGGCAATAAGCCCAAGCTATATGTTTGCCCGCGGGAGCGCGTGACGAATCGAAGAGACTTGGCTGAGCTAGCAAGACGAATGGGCGGTCAACAAGTTGGCCGTTTCGCGTCGCGTTTTCTGCAGCGGCGATTTCCTCAAAGGTTCCTCCCAAATGCACGGTTGCGGCGCGAGAGCAGTCTGTGGCCTTCCACGGAATCGGTTCGCTCAATGCGAAGTCAACTTTGAAAACGCCCGGACCGTAACGAAAGCTCTGCAGCCGGCGCTTGTAGCCGTCCGACAGTCGCGGTCCGGCAATTGCAAGAAGTTGTCGTGGAGTGACATCGCACAGAAACAGGTCATACTGAGATAGGGCTTCGAGAGATTCGACTCGCGACGAAGTTTTGACCCTTCCTCCAAGCGACGAGAGATAACTGCACAGCGCGGTGGTGAGCGACTGCGATCCTCCGCGTGGAATCGGCCAGCCCACTGAGTGAAGGGAGATCGCAAATATCAGGCCAAAAGCGCCGCTCAGGGGTTCATCGAGAGCGAGAAACGAGTGGGCGGCGAGGCCGGCAAACATCGCGCGCGTACGATCACTGCGAAATCCGTGAGCGATCCTCTTCGCAGACTGAAGCGCCTGCACTCCAAACCGCGCCATTAGCCAGGGATGGCGCGGAATTGTGGGAACTGGGCGAAGAACCTCTGGAACGAACTGGCTCCAATGTTCGACGAATGGCTTCACGAGCTTCGTCCACGCCTCACCGTCTACGCCTAACGACGACTTCGCGCTTGCGAGATCGCGCTCCAGTACGACTGCACTTCCTCCATCGAGAGGATGAGCGAGCGCGGCGGGAGAATGAATCCACTGAAGGCCATGATCCTGCAGAGGCAGCGACAAGAAGAAGGGCGAGCCAGCGCCGAGCGGATGCACAGCTGATCCGAAGTCGTGCAAGAAGCCGGGCAGCGTCAATTCCAGCGTGCGAGCGGCACCACCCGGTACCGATTCCGCCTCGAACACATCGACCGCAACTCCTGCTTGGGCCAGGACGATAGCTGCCGCCAGGCCATTCGGTCCCGAGCCGACGACACACGCTTTGAGGTCTCTCAGCATAACGACCTGCGAATTCCGATGCTCAAAGCAGCTCACTCTCTGGGCTGTACTGTGGGCCAGTCGATGATCTTAATCTCGCCGTCTGGCGTGCGTTCGACTGTTGGTCCATATAGACCCAATAGTTCCCGACGCCACCACATTCCGGTGGCACGTTTCTCCGCCATGCTCGTAAACCAATACTGCCAGAGCAGCACGCGGATCTGGCGAGGTGGCCCCGAGCGGAAGGGATTGTCCGCAAAAAGGGCGAGGACATCCTTTTCACCGGAGAGTAAACGCACCTCGGTGTTCGGAACAATCGGGTAATCACGCCATGAGCCCAATGAGGCGAACCAAAGGTTCCAGTCGAATCGGGGCTGGTACGGGGCGTAGATGCCTGGCGGTTGATTCAACGCCTGCGGCTTGTAGCGAAATGGATACGGTGTCCAATTTTGTCCATCTATGGAACCCTGAAACTCAATTTCGTAGCGCCCACGCGTCATGACGGCGAACAATCCGTAACGATTCGCGATGCGGAACGGCTCCAGGGCAATCACAGGAGCGGTAGGCAGGGGCAGATTCGTTAGCAACTCTGCCGTGGT
>Ga0335078_10009222_pt1 | contig 14620 bp, 13 predicted proteins | sample Lox_Sample_32_FD_206711 | JGI IMG/M metagenome (GOLD analysis project Ga0335078, IMG submission 206711) | Soil microbial communities from Loxahatchee National Wildlife Refuge, Florida, United States - Lox_Sample_3.2 | ecosystem: Environmental > Terrestrial > Soil > Wetlands | place: USA...
CCTTCGCCAGCGATGCTTCCGCCTCGGCCGTAGTCGCGTAATGCGGAAGAACGTCTTCCACGTGCGTCACCTGGAACAGCGTCAGGATCCGTTCCGATGCTCCCGCCACGGCGAAACCGAGCTGCCTGCGCTGTGCCGAGGCGAGAAGGCCCAGGATGGCCCCCAGACCGGCCGAGTCCATGTACGGCACCTGGGCGACGTCAACGATCATAGGCGCCGCGCCCTCCTGACGGGCCGTCGCCTGGAAATCGAAAACAGTGCGAAGCGTGAGCGGCCCCTCAAGGTGAAGAATGCGGGTTCCGTTCTGTCCGTCCGCCGGAGTGATCTTAAGCTCTTCCATTTCGGTCTAGTGTACAACCGATGTCAAGTCACGTACTTGTAACACACTAGCGAGCTTTAGAACACTCTTCTCGTCAGCCGCTCCACAGTGAACTTCGCCGTATCGGCAACGGCCATCACCGTCATCACACCGGCCTGTACGGGATCGGACACCACCAGGTCCGCGGCATCGGGCACGCTGCCCGCCATATTCAGGCTCACAACCAGTAACCTTTGAGCCCGCACATCGCGGACAGCCCTTTCAATTTCGCCGCCCATCAGTGATCCGGCCAACACCACCGCCTTCGCGCGTGGCAGCCTTGCCACAGCCCGCACCGCATCGGCAATAGGCTGCTCGCCGACCAGCGGAATCGTGTCCACCGAGATGTGCTCGCCGCGAATATTGTGCCGGTCGGCTTCGGAGATCGCGCCGATCGCCACCTGTCCCACCTGCGCACCGCCACCGATGATGATGATCCGCTTTCCGTAGATCTTCTGCAGCGTCTCAACCACGGCGGCGTGTTTCACCACCGCCAGGGCTCGCAAATCCTCCAGAAGCGCCGCCTCATTGCCCGGCAGATCCACCTCGAAGTACAGCCGGACCTCTTCGATAATCTCCACCGAATCGATGTTGCCATCGTGCTGCGCAATCACACCGGTAAGCTGGTGCAGGACACCCTTCCCTGCCTCGGTTTGTACCTCCAGCCCGATACGCCGTGTCATTGCGGGATCTCGTACTTCTGCATCAGTTTTTCCCAGTGTCCCTGCGCCTTCAGCAGCAGTTCGCAGACTTCGCGGATCGCGCCGCTCCCGCCACTGGCCTCCGTGACGTACTTCGCGCGGGCCTTTACCTCCGCCCGCGCGTTCGCTGTGGCGATCGGCAAAACTACGCGATTCATCACCACGACATCAGTAAGATCGTCGCCCACGTAGGCGACGTCTTCGCCCGTGATCCCCGCATCGCGAAGAATCTCCTCCAGGATCGGGATCTTCTCGATGTGGCCCTGATAAACGTAGGTCATTTTGCACTGTGCCGCGCGCGTTGCGGTGGCCGGCGATTCACGCCCGCTGATCACACCGGTCTTTATGCCCATCCAGCTCAACCACTGCAGCGCAATTCCGTCCTGCGAGTCGAACCCCTTGGTCTCGACAACCTTGCCCGCGCCGTCCGGAACATTGATGAGTTTGCCGTCCGTCAACACGCCGTCAACGTCCATCAGCAGAAGGCGGACACGCGCGGCCAGTTCATGTATGGAAGTCATATGAGGGAAACCCGGCTATCCTTATGGAAAGACAACGATGCTCGAACGGATTGCCGGGAACATCTCTCGTTATAACATGTTCCAGCCGGGCGCCCGGGTTGGCGTTGCCGTTTCCGGCGGGGCCGATTCCGTCTGCCTTCTCTACGTCCTTTTCGAGCTGGCCCCCCGGTGGAACCTCCACCTGCACGTGCTTCACGTCGAACATGGCATCCGCGGCGACGTCTCAAGAGCCGATGCCCATTTTGTCCGCGAGTTGGCCCAGAGCCTTGGCCTTCCATTTTCGTGCCGGATCGCCGACGCCCCCGATGAGGCCCGGGAAACAGGTGACAATCTGGAGCAAACCGCTCGGCGCATCCGGCACGGCTTCTACCGCGAGCTGATCGCCTCCGGCAAGGTGGAGCGAGTTGCCACCGGCCACACGCGCAACGACCAGGCCGAAACGGTGCTGTACCGAATCCTAAGAGGATCAGGAGTTTCCGGGATTTCTGCAATCCGTCCTGTTACCTCCGACGGCATCGTCCGGCCCCTGCTCTCAGTCTGGCGCCGTGACGTGGAAGACTGGCTCCGCAAGCGGCACATCGGGTGGCGCGAGGACGCCACGAATGCCGACCCCGCATACACGCGAAATCGCATCCGCCACCAGTTGCTGCCGCTTCTTCGCGCTGAATACAACTCCGGCATTGACGACGCCCTCGCCCGAATGGCCAGCCTCGCCGCTGATGACGCCCAATTCTGGGATGCACAGACACGTGATGTCCCGGCCACATTCGAGGTCAGCCGCATCGCCACCGCGCCACCTGCCCTCGCCCGCCGAATCGTCCGGCGCGTCATCGAAAACGTGAAAGGCGACCTCCGTCAGATCGATTTCGCTCACGTCGATGCCATCCTGAGCCTCGCAACATCCACGGAAGGCAGCGGGCGGCTTCAGATACCCGGCGTCGACGTCCTGCGCTCTTTCGACTGGATTCGTTTCCGGCCCCCGAGCACGACAGCCGAGCCCCGGCGGGGCTTCTCCCACGCTATCAATCCCCCGTGTTCCATTCAGTTGCCGGATGGAGGCTCCATCTCGTTCGAAATAAGGGAAAACGGATCAGCCTGTGATAAATTGGGGGGTGGGTTGTGTTGTCCCGGAGGGACGCTGGAACTGCGCAACTGGCAACCGGGCGACCGCTATCGGCCAGCGGGTGGCAATCACGAGCAGAAAGTCAAACAAATGTTCCAGGAGGCTCGTATTCCAATATGGCTGCGGCGGGATTGGCCCGTCCTTGTCTTGGATGGCAGAATCGTCTGGTCGCGCCAGTTCGGACCGGCGGAGGAATTCGCCGTTACGGCTGAAACAGGGCGCCGTCTGTGGATTTGTGAGCAGGATATTCCAGTAGCGTGAATCGGGACGAGCGGGGATTCCGTCTCATAGGGTAGGCGGACTGCAGGAGAATAAATGAACTCGAATGTGAAGACTCTGGTTCTGTGGCTGGTAATCATCATGGTTGTGGTGATGCTGTGGGCCGTGGTGCGAACCGGTCATGGCCCGCGGACGGATGAGCTCACCTTTACCGACCTGATGAATCAGATCGATCAGGGCCGGCTGAAATCGGTGACCATATCGAGCCTCGACCTCAAGGGCCAATATAAGGACACATCGGAAGAGTTGCACGCCGTCATTCCTTCCCCCGCCTATCAGCCGCTGCTCGATAAGCTGGCCTCCAAAGGGGTGAATGTGACCATCCAGAAGGAAAGCAACGGCAACTGGGTTTCCATCCTCATCAACGCCATTCCGTTCGTGCTCCTGCTGGGTTTCTGGATTTTCATGATGCGCCAGATGCAGAGCGGCGGAAACAAGGCGCTGAGCTTCGGCAAGAGCCGCGCGCGCCTCCACTCCTCGCAGCAGAAGAAGGTCACCTTCAAAGACGTGGCGGGTGTGGAAGAGGCCAAGGAAGAACTCACCGAGATCATCGAGTTCCTGCGCGAGCCGCAGAAGTTCCAGAAACTGGGTGGACGTATTCCCAAAGGCGTGCTCCTGGTGGGTCCTCCGGGAACCGGCAAGACGCTGCTGGCGCGGGCCATAGCCGGCGAAGCAAACGTGCCGTTCTTTTCGATCTCCGGTTCCGATTTCGTGGAGATGTTCGTTGGCGTGGGCGCCAGCCGCGTGCGCGATCTGTTCGAGCAGGGCAAGAAGAACGCGCCGTGCATCATTTTCATCGATGAAATCGACGCGGTCGGACGGCATCGTGGCGCGGGACTTGGCGGCGGCCATGACGAGCGCGAGCAGACGCTGAACCAGTTGCTGGTGGAGATGGACGGGTTCGAATCGAACGAAGGCGTGATCTTGGTCGCCGCCACGAACCGGCCCGACGTTCTCGACCCGGCACTCCTGCGGCCCGGCCGCTTTGACCGGCGCGTTGTTGTGGATCGGCCCGACGTGAGGGGCCGCGAGAGCATCCTGAAAGTCCACACCAAGAAAACGCCGCTCGCCGACGATGTCGATCTTTCGGTGATCGCGCGCGGAACGCCCGGTTTCGCCGGCGCGGATCTGGCCAACCTGGTGAACGAAGCGGCTCTGGTGGCCGCGCGCCAAAATCGCAAAGTCGTCACCATGTTCGATTTCGAACTGGCCAAGGACAAGGTGCTGATGGGCGTGGAACGAAAGTCGCTCATCATCAGCGAAAAAGAGAAGCGCATGACGGCCTATCACGAAGCCGGCCACGCGCTGGTGGCGGCCATTCTGCCTAACTCGGATCCGCTGCACAAAGTGACGATCATTCCGCGAGGCATGGCGCTGGGCATCACCATGCAATTGCCCGAGAACGACAAGCTTTCGCACAGCAAGGACTATCTGGAATCGCGTCTGTCCATCCTGATGGCCGGCCGCATCGCCGAGGAGAAGTTCACGCATCAGGTGACCACTGGTGCGGGCAACGATATCGAGCGCGCCACCGATCTGGCTCGCAAGATGGTTTGCGAGTGGGGCATGAGCGATCTGGGCCCCATGAGCTTCGGCAAGAAGGAAGAGCAAATCTTCCTCGGCCGCGAAATCGCCCAGCATCGCGATTACAGCGAAGAGACGGCCATCCGTATCGACGAGCAGGTGCGCAAGTTCATAGACGATTCCTACAACCGTGCGCGCCAGGTAATTGAAGACCGTTCCGATGCGCTGGTGCGTATCGCCGAGGCGCTGCTCGAGCGCGAGGTACTCGAAGGCTCCGAGGTGCTGCAGTTGATCGAGGGCAAGTCCCTGCCGGCCGCATCTTCGAAGCCGCCGTCCACCCCTCCGGAAGGCGAGAAGGGCGTTGTGATTCGCCCTGAGACCAAGCCAATCACGCCTCCCGGATTGCTGGGCGGCAACCCGCAACCGGCTTGATTCCCCGCTTCCCGGTCTACATTTTCGATGTGGATGGAACGCTTGTGGACTCCGCCGCCGACATCTGCGGCGCAGTGAGTGCAGTCCTCGCACGCACCTCGCGGCCCGATGTACCCTTCGAATATCTCCGGACATTCATCGGACGCCACCTGAACGAACTGTTCAGCGAGCTCTTTCCCGAAGCCGGTCCTCAATACTACGAAGAGCTGCTCCAGCAATACCGGCGCGAATATCCGCTGCGAGATCACGGGTGCACGAAGGCGTTCCCGCATGTGCGCGATATTCTCGCGGCGCTGCCCGGCCGCAAATCCACCGCGACAACAAAGGGCACGCCGACTACGCGCCTGGTTCCTGATCGCTTCGGGCTCCTGCCGTTCTTCGACCACGTTCAGGGGACTGACGGATTCCCCGCCAAGCCCGCTCCCGATGTGCTGTTCAAAACTCTGGAGGTTTTCGGCGTCGCCCCGGAGGATTGTCTGTTTACCGGCGATGCCGCGCCTGACATGGAAGCCGGCCGCCTCGCGGGCATGAAGACCTGCGGAGCACTCTATGGTTACGGCAATCGCGACGAAATGGCCCTCTGGCAGCCGGACTACTGGATTGAGGACATAAGAGAGTTGCTGTAGCGGCTGTCGTCTATTTCTTGAACAGATTGTCGAACGCCGTTCGCGCGTCCTGGGGGTTCTTTGGCGCTGGCGTGTTGTTGCGTGTCACCATTATTGGGCTTTGCGCTCCGGCCGATGCAGCATCGCGCGCCACCGTCACGCGCGGGCGAAACAAGTCGCACTCATTCGCCTGATCCTTCACCGCGATGCGCAGCGGAATCGGCTTGAGGCACTGGAATCGTGTGGATGTGTCGAAGTGCGAACACTGCTTGCAGCAATGCAGCGCGGAGTTGCACTTCGGGCAGTTCCCGCGGAAGTCGATATCCGCCGGCAGCATGGTGGAACAGTTGAAGCAGCGCGATGCGGCGACGGTCTGCAGGAGACGTGGCAGACGGGGACCGGTTACGTCGATGGGAGGTTTTGGCCCCGCTGGTCTGGGCCTGTCTTCGCGGCTGTTGCCGTTCGCAGGGCGGTCGCTGTCCATATAGCCCCGCTGTCTGTACTTGCGTTCTCCGCCGTCCATTTTTTGTCCTGTTGCTCCGGACGCCGGCGATTTGTGGCTTGTGAGTTGCCGCGCGTCATCATCCGCAGATGCTGCTTACCGATCTGGCCCTGGCATTCGCGGTTTATGGGCTTACGTAATGTAACTGCGTGTTATGAACCCTGGCGTCCCGTGGCCGGAGTTCAGCAATGCAGGATGAATACGAAGGATGGGCCCGCGCCCGGACCTGCATTCGGTCCGCGCGACCGCTTCCGCCCAATCTCCTATGTACCACGGAACGGGTCTGGGATTCCACTTCTTTTTTCCGGGGGATGGTACCTGGACGCCCCCCCGGACCATCTGAGGACACCGGCTCGATCTCCCTCCGAACGATCCCTGACAAAGCGGCGAGCCCTCCCTCAGGAACCAGCAGCACTCCCCTTTCCATTTGCCCCCGCATGTCGGCGCCCCATCGCCATCAAAACCTTGAAACAACTGTGCCCAAATTGTAATCTCCCCTCCAACAGGACCAGGAGCCACGTCAGCGTAGCAGCGAAAGCGAACAGAGATTGCGCCCGCAACTCGTGCTGCTGGATCTGAATCTTCCCCGGGTCAGCGGCGAGGACGTTCTGCGCAGAATCCGCACGACTCCTGGGTGGGAATCGACCCGGGTTCTGATCGTCACTTCTTCAAATGCCGCGTCCGACCGCGAGCGGCTGATCGCCCTCGGAGCCAGCGGGTACTTCTGCAAACCTTACACCCTCGATCAGTTCATGGAACTGCGGCCGCGCGTCCGCGAGTTGCTCGCGAATCCGGGGCTGGGTTCCTGAGTCAGCCCCCGGCCTTCCCCTTAAACCGCACCAGGGCTCAGTCGATGCCCCATTTGAGAAGGGCATGACAAGGCCGCGTGAGCGGATCGTCATAGTGATTCGGGCTGACGCGAACCGAATAACCCAGGCGGCCGGTTTGATGCGGCACGAATTCGCTTGAAAAAATCCAGCCGTCCCCGTTCTGCTCCACCGGCGGCAGTGTCATCACCTGCGTTTCCTCCAGCGAGCCGTTCACTCCCACGCGCCCCACCACCGCTTCAACGCGCACGTCCCGTGGCGATAATTCCCCCAGGGCAACCACTGCTCGCATTGCAATGGGCTTGCCCGTGAGGACTGAGCTCTCTGGTCCCGGTCCGATGTCCACAAAGCGGACCCTGTTCCACTCGTGCGTCACCAGGTCGTTCCAGCGCGCCCGCTCGCGTGCGGGTTCGAAGCTCTCGGCGCTGATGGCCGCGAAGCCCTCATGGGCTGGCTCGTACAACTGCGACATGTATTCGGTAACCATGCGCTGGCTATTGAACTGGGGGCTGAGATTCATCAGCGACTGGCGCATGCGCCGCACCCATTCGGCTGGGACTCCTTCGTCGTTCCGGTCGTAATAGAGCGGAACAATTTCGTTCTCCAGCGTCGAGTAAATCGCGCGCGAATGAACCTCGTCCTGATCCTCGGCATAGGGCTCCCGCTCGCCAATCGCCCATCCCCCGGAAATCTCGAACGCTTCGTCGAACCATCCGTCCAGAATGCTGAAGTTCAGCACGCCGTTAATGCCGGCTTTCATGCCGCTGGTCCCGCACGCCTCTTCGCCGCGCCGCGGGTTGTTGAGCCACAGGTCCACGCCCTGCACCACCTCGCGCGCAACCTGAATGCCGTAATCCTCCAGAAACACAATGTGCCGCAGCAATTCCGGATCGCGGGCCAGTTGCACGATTTCGCGGATGAGCATCTTGCCAGGCTGATCCTTTGGGTGTGCCTTCCCCGCGATCACAATCTGCACCGGCCGGTCCCGGTCCGTCAGAATCTTCTTCAACCGGGTCACGTCCCGGAAGAGCAGCGTGGCGCGCTTGTATGTCGCAAATCGCCGCGCAAAACCAATGGTGAATGCGTCCGGATCCAGCACGTCCGCCAGACGGCGCTGTTCCGCTGCCGGGGCCTTGCGCCCGATGGCGCTTGCCGCCACCCGCTCCCGAACGAACGAAAGCAGGTTGCGCTTGCGGCGCCGGTGCGCGTCCCACAACTCCCGCGTCGGAATCTCCTGCACTGCGTCCCATATCTTCGGGTCGTTGTAATGGTCGCGCCAGTCGGGCTGCAGATACTGGTCGTACACCTGCGCCAGATCGCCGTTGAGCCATGTTGGCAGGTGGACGCCGTTGGTGATCGACGTGATCGGCACCTCCCACACCGGAAGCTTCGGCCACAGTCCCTGCCACATATCCTGGGAAACCTGGCGGTGCAGGCTGCTCACCGCGTTCCGGAACGCCGATGTCTGAAACGCGAGGATGGCCATCGAAAACGGTTCGTGACTGTCCTCTGGATTGCGGCGTCCAAGCGAGAGAATTCGCTCGAACGGGATCCCGCCCTCGCGGCAGTATTCCTCGAAATATTCATACATCAGCCCTGCGTCAAACAGATCGATACCGGCCGGCACCGACGTGTGCGTCGTGAAGACGTTGTTCAGCCGCGTCGCGCTGAATGCCTCCTCGAAGCTCAGGCCCTTCCGCGACATCAGCAGCCGGATGCGCTCCAGCGCCAAAAACGCCGAATGGCCCTCGTTCATATGGAACACCGTGGGCTGAAGGCCGAGCGTCTCCAGCGCCCTCAGGCCGCCGATGGCCAGCACGATCTCCTGCCGGATGCGCGTGTGAATGTCGCCACCGTAAAGCTGGTCTGTGATTTCCCGGTGATCTCCCCGCGAGTTCTCCGTAATGTTCGTGTCCAGCAGATACAACTTGACGTAACCGACGCTCATCTCCCACACCTTGATGTGCAGCAGTCCGGTCGGTAGCTTCACCGTTACCATCAAGTCCCCACCGTCGTCGGTCTTTAGCGGGCGCACCGGCAGGGTGTAGAAATCGTTTACCGGGTTTCGCTCCTGCTGCCAGCCGTCCGGATTGAGCGACTGCTGCAGATAGCCTTTCTGGTAGAGCAGGCCGACGCCAATCAGAGGAATGCTCTCATCGCTGGACGCCTTCAGGTGATCGCCGGAAAGCAGGCCCAGCCCCCCCGAATAGATCGGCATGCAATCAACCAGACCGTATTCCATCGAGAAGTAGGCGATGAGCCGGCCCCGATCGGCCGGTTCGCGATCCCTCAGGTAGCTGTCCAGTTTCTCGCAGGCGCGCCGGTAAATCGCGATGAAACGAGGATCGGCTGCCGCGCGCTCCAGCGTCGCCTGCGGCACACGGCCCAGCATCAGCACCGGATTGTTCCCACAGCCCTTCCACATCACCGGATCGAGACGCCGAAAGACCGACCTAACCGTGAAGTCCCAGCTCCAGAAAACGTTGTACGCCAGCTCCGTCAGCCGGCCAAGGGAGGGGGGGAGAGCTGGACGAACAAGGAACTCTTTGAGTGGTTGAATCTGAAAGGCCATGAACTCAGGCAGTTTCTACCATACCAAAGGCCGCGGACACGCGAGGCGTCGGCGGACCTCCCGCCCGCCGGCCACCCCCCGGTGGTTAATTCTGATGGCCCTCCCGGCGCCGCTCCTCACCGGTCGGCAGGCATTGAAAATGCTACCCTGAAGGGCAAGTCTGCGGGGGCGCCACTCACGCCTCAGGGAGGACCATGTCGACCACGCTAGCTCGCTCGACCCCTCTTGTAACCGACCTTCACGAAGCTCGGTCGAGAACCGACTTCCTGTTCAACCTACTTACCCCCAGCGCCTGGTATGAACGTCCAATCGGCGAGCGCCACCGAATGGTGTTCTACCTGGGTCACCTCGAAGCCTTCGACTGGAACATGGTTGCTCGGCGGGCCCTCGGCAAGCCTTCCTTTCACCCCGAATTCGACCGCCTGTTCGAATTCGGCATCGACCCGGCCGAGGGTAATTTGCCGGCGGACACGCCCGCCGATTGGCCCCCGCTGGATGAAGTCCACGCCTATAACGCTCGCGTTCGCGCCGAACTTGACTCGATGATCGTGCAAGCTAACGGACAAATCGTCCGCGTGGCCATCGAGCACCGCTGGATGCACGCCGAAACGCTCGCCTACCTGCTCCATAACATGCCGCGCGAGCTCAAACGTCCGCCTGCCACCCGGTCGGCAGCAGACTTTCATTCCACGCCGGTGCACCCAACCATGATTCGCATTCCCGCCGGCGAAGTCACCCTCGGCCAGAGCCCAGCGGAATTCGGCTGGGACAACGAATTCGACGAACACCGCGTGCACGTGCCCCCGTTTTCCATTGCTCGGTACAAGGTCAGCAACGGAGAGTACCTGCGTTTCGTCGAGTCAGGCGCAAAACCGCCATTTTTCTGGTCGCAACAGAACGGCGCCTGGTTCTACCGTGGCATGTTCGATCTGCTCCCTCTTCCGCTCGATTGGCCCGTCTACGTCACTCACGAAGAGGCAGAAGCCTACGCCTCCTGGGCTGGCGCTGTTCTGCCCACTGAAGAACAATTCCACCGCGCCGCTTATGGCGCCCCTGACGGTTGCGAAAGCTCTTACCCCTGGGGCGAGGAACCGCCCTCGGTCGCGCGAGGCAACTTTGATTTCGCGCATTGGGACCCCCAGCCGGTCACTGCTCATCCCGCGGGCGACAGCGCCTGGGGTGTGTCGCAACTGGTCGGTAACGGCTGGGAATGGACGTCCACCCCTTTCCGTCCCTTCCCCGGCTTTCGCCAGTTCGATTTTTATCCGCGCTACTCCGCCGCCTTCTTCGACGACGATCACTTCGTCATGAAAGGCGGCTCGCCCCAGACCGCTCGCTCTCTGTTGCGCCGGTCTTTCCGGAACTGGTTCCGCCATCGCTATCCCTACGTCTACGGGACATTCCGGCTGGTGGCTCACGGATGACCGCCGCGGCGCCCGTTCACGAGTTCGCGGTCGAAGTGCGCGACGGTCTGACGCAACGCGAGCAGAAAACCCTGCCGGCCAGATATCTCTATGATGAGTTGGGCAGCACCCTTTTCGAAGCCATCACCCTGTTGCCCGAGTATGGGTTGACCCGGGCGGATGAGCGTGTCATCGCGCGATGCGCCCCCGAGCTGCCATCGCAATTCCTCGGCGAAGTGGTCATCGCCGAACTGGGCAGCGGCAGCGGACGCAAGACTCGGCGCATCCTGGATGCGTTCCGGGCGCACCAAAGTGCGATCGATTACTACCCTATCGACCTGTCGCGCGCTGCCCTGGACACCTGCCGAGCCGAGCTCGCTTCCCTGGCCCGCGTCACGGCGCTCGAGTGCACCTACATGCACGGCCTCCGCCATTTGGCCGCTCGCCGGCATCCGGACCGGCAACTGTTCGTGCTGTTTCTTGGCAGCACCATTGGCAACCTCGATCGCCCGGAGGCGCGCCACTTTCTCGCCGATGTCCGCTCCTGCCTGAAGCCCGGCGACGCTCTGCTTTTGGGCGCGGATCTTATAAAGCCCGTCGACATCATGTTGCCTGCCTACGACGATGCGCTGGGCGTCACCGCGGCCTTCAACCTGAACCTCCTGACCCGCATGAATCGCGAGCTGGATGCATCGTTCGACGCGCGCTCTTTTCACCATCTCGCGCTGTGGAACGCCCGCGAGAGCCGTATCGAGATGCACCTCTGCTCGCTTTCGGAACAGCGCATCGCTATCCCCGGCGCGGGTTGTGTCGCCTCTTTTCGAACGGGCGAGACCATATGGACCGAGTCATCCCACAAGTACACGATCGAGGACCTCCGGGAAATGGCGCACGGCGCCGGTTACCGCGTCTCCGGCGAGTGGGTGGATGCCGCGTGGCCCTTCATCGAAGCTCTCTGGCTGGCTGAATGAGCGCCGCCGCGGCGATCGAGTTCGATAACGCCGGCTGCGTTCGCGGCCAGACCACCATCCTGAACAATGTGAACCTGCGCGTCGAGCCCGGCGAGACCGTCGTCCTGCTGGGGCGCAGTGGCGCGGGCAAAAGCACGGCGCTGCGTATGGTGAATGGGCTGGTTCAGCCTTCTTCCGGACGGGTGCTGGTAAACGGCATCGCGACAAACGGGCAGGATCCGGTTCGCCTCAAGCGCTCCTGCGGATATGTCATTCAGGAGACCGGCCTGTTTCCGCATTTCACCGTTGAGCAGAACGTCGGGCTGGTCCCGAAGCTAGAGGGCTGGCCGGCATCGCGCATCGCAGCGAGAACCGCCGAGCTTCTCCGGCGCGTAGGCCTCGATCCGGCCGACTACGCGAGCCGCTATCCCCGCAATCTGTCCGGTGGTCAGCGCCAGCGCGTGGCCATCGCTCGCGCCCTCGCTGCGGACCCGGTCATTCTGCTCTTTGACGAGCCGTTCGGCGCCCTCGATCCCATCACCCGCGCCGAAATGCAGCGCCAATTCCTCGATTTGCGCAACAGCCTCGGCAAGACCTCTCTGTTTGTTACCCACGACGTCCGCGAGGCACTGCGTCTCGCCTCGCGAATCGCGCTCGTGGACTCCGGCTCCCTCGCCGTCGTGTGCTCCCCTGTCGAGTTCCGCCGGACTACCAATCCCCAGGCCCGCGAAATTCTGGCCGCCGCCGGAGAACTTCAATAACCATGCGCTCCGATATTGCGCAGCAGTTGGCAGAACTCATCGTCCAGCATGTTGTGCTGGTGCTGATTTCGGTGAGCATCGCGGTCGCATTGGCGATGCCCGCCGGAATCTGGATCGCCCACCGCAACCGTGCCCGCCCATGGCTTACTGGTTTTGCCAACATCGTCCAAACCATCCCCAGCCTGGCTCTCTTCGGCTTTCTCATCCCCGTCCCGCTCATCGGCGGCATCGGTGCCCGTACCGCCGTCGTCGCCCTGGTCCTGTATGCGCTCCTTCCCGTATTGCGCGGCACCCTCGCCGGCATGTTGAGCATCGATCCGGCAGTGCGGGAATCGGCGGTCGCCATGGGCATGGACAAATGGCAGCTCCTGCGGCTGGTCGAGCTGCCCCTGGCAGCCCGGAGTATTCTTGCCGGCATCCGGATCGCTACCGTGAGCACGGTAGGTACGGCCACAATTGCCGCAGCAATCGGTGCCGGCGGACTCGGTGTATTTATTTTCCAAGGCATTGCGTCAGTGGACACTACTCAGATTCTCGCCGGCGCTATCCCGGCCGCGGTCCTTGCTCTTATGGCCGACGGATTGCTTGGCCTCGTGGAACGGAGGTTCACGGCCGATTAGAGAAAATGCGGTCAGAGAGGGAGGGGCTGGGCCAGGAGCCTGGCGGCATCGTCCAGCCGGCCTGCCCGGTGAAGTTTTTACATCTCGCCGGTTCCATTTGGCGCATAATTGATCAAATCACGCCTGGAGGCCAGTGATGGAAGTCCGAACGTTGCTTTTCGCCGGCGCGTTTGCCGTGGCCGGCTTTGCCGTCTCCGGTCAGGACCTCGGCGGCCAGGAGCGCGTCGCCTATTTCTCCGGAAGCGTGACCATGGAGGACGGTTCCCCGCCCCCCGATGCTGTTCTCCTCGAACGGGTTTGTAACGGCATTCCTCACGACGTCGGCTGGACGGATCCCAAGGGACACTTCTCGTTCAAGGTCGGCAGAAACGATAGCTCGCAGTCTGGTGACGCATCTGAGATGACCAACCGCCCCACGGACGTCGAGAAACCGATGGGCTCCGCGATGCAGTATTCCAATCCCATCACCACGGCTCTCCATGACTGTGATCTGGGTGCTGTCCTGACCGGTTACCGGTCTGATCGCGTCAGCCTGAAGGTGGCCAGCGCCGGTGCGGTTAGCCTCGGGTCCATCGTCCTCCATCCCGTCTCCAAAGCCAGCGCTCTCACCATCAGCGCCACCACCCTGGAGGCCCCCGGCAACGCCAGAAAGGCCTATGAGAAGGGCCTTGAAGCGGCTCATTTGAAGAAATGGGATGTGGCCATCGCGTCTTTCAAAAAGGCGACCGATGTTTATCCGAAATACGCCATGGCCTGGTATCAGCTTGGCGAGGCCCAGTTGGCTCACGGCGATCTCGCCGGTGCCGGTAACTCATGGCTGCAGGCCTCTCAGGCCGATCCGAAATACGTCAAACCTCTCGAGCGGCTCACCATGCTGGCCGACCAGAAACAGGACTGGACGTCGGAGGCAAAGTACTCAGATGCCTGGCTTCAGCTCGATGCGGACGACTTTCCCGGCGCATGGCTTCTCAATGCCATTGCCAAAGCGAGATTGGGCGACCCCGAGCAGGCCGAGCACTCCGCCCGCGAGGGAATACGCGTCGACCGGGAACAGCGCATTCCACGGCTTGACTATGTTCTTGGCTTACTGCTGGCCGCCAGGCGGCAGTTCGCCGAGTCGGCCGATTGTTTTCGGACCTACCTGAAGCTCGCTCCCAATGCGCGCGACGCGGACGCGGTCCGGCAGCAACTTGCCGAATATGACCGGATGACCGCGAGTGGGCAGAAGAACTAGTTTTTACGCCACGTTTCTGGCTGCGTCGCCGCTGTTTGCGCAGGCGATTGCACCTTCCCGGAATATATCCAACGTCACCTTCGTTTCCGGCAGCGTTCGGCTCGAGGACGGTACCCCGCCCCCGGGCGCCGCGTTGATCCAGCGTGTTTGCGGAAGCATGACCCGGGACGAGACCTGGACCGATACCAGAGGGCGCTTCAGCTTTCAG
>Ga0335078_10009223_pt1 | contig 14617 bp, 10 predicted proteins | sample Lox_Sample_32_FD_206711 | JGI IMG/M metagenome (GOLD analysis project Ga0335078, IMG submission 206711) | Soil microbial communities from Loxahatchee National Wildlife Refuge, Florida, United States - Lox_Sample_3.2 | ecosystem: Environmental > Terrestrial > Soil > Wetlands | place: USA...
CCTCGCTGACGCTGGCGAAGGCCGGGGCTGTACCCACCGTGGATCACCTCCTCCACGAGACTGATCACTGTTGCTGACGGTTTCGTCCCGGGAGGGCAGGCTTCTAGGATCTGAATTCGATTCTACCAACTGGCTACGACATTTCCCGGCACCAACACGCCACGCCGCGAAATTGGTACGCCTGGTTGAAATGTGATCTGCGGGGTGTCACGAGAAAGTCGAAATGTGACCTTCATGGCTTTATCTGGACATGAGCACACGCGCTGAACTTACCGACGGTGACCGTGCCAGCCTCGGCGCCCTGGCCACTCGCTTCCCGTTGCTTGGATGACTCAGAGCATGGGCAGGTAACGGCCTAGCTCGTACTCGGTGACCTGGCGGCGGTACTCCTGCCACTCTGCGCGCTTGTTCCGCAGGAAGAAGTCGAAGACGTGCTCGCCCAGCGTCTCCGCGACGAGGTCGCTGTCCTGCATGACCCTGATGGCCTGGTCCAGGTCCTGGGGCAGCGGCCGGATGCCGAGCGCGCGGCGCTCGGCGGAGGTCAGCGCCCACACGTCGTCCTCGGCGCCGGGCGGCAGCTCGTAGTCGCCCTCGATGCCCTTGAGCCCGGCGGCCAGGATCACCGCGAAGGCCAGGTACGGGTTGCAAGCGGCGTCCACCGAGCGGAACTCGACCCGGGTCGAGTTGCCTTTCTGCGGCTTGTACATCGGCACCCGGATCAGGGCCGAACGGTTGTTGTGCCCCCAGCACACGTACGCGGGCGCCTCCCCGCCCGCGCCCGCGGTCCGCTCGGCCGCGCCCCACAGCCGCTTGTAGGAGTTCACCCACTGGTTGCACACGGCGGTGATCTCCGGCGCGTGCTGGAGCAGCCCGGCGATGAACGCCCGCGCCGTCTTGGACAGCTGGAACTCGGCGCCCGCCTCGTAGAACGCGTTCTTGTCCCCCTCGAACAGCGACACGTGCGTGTGCATGCCCGAGCCGGGGTGGTCGGTGAACGGCTTCGGCATGAACGTCGCGTAGACGCCCTGCTCGATCGCCACCTCCTTCATCACCAGCCTGAACGACATGATGTTGTCGGCCGTGGTGAGCGCGTCGGCGTAGCGCAGGTCGATCTCCTGCTGCCCGGGCGCCCCCTCGTGATGGCTGTACTCCACCGAGATGCCCATCGACTCCAGCATCGTGATCGCCGTCCGGCGGAAGTCGTGGGCGATGCTGTGCGGGGTGTGATCGTAGTAGCCGCCGCTGTCGATCGGCACCGGCTTCTCCCCCGCATCGGGTCGCTGCCTCAGCAGGAAGAACTCGATCTCGGGGTGCGCGTAGAAAGTGAACCCGAGCTCGGAGGCCCGGGCCAGGTTGCGCTTGAGCACCCAGCGGGGATCGGCGTAGGACGGCGCCCCGTCGGGCAGCAGGATGTCGCAGAACATCCGGGCGACGCCGGGGTACTCGCCGCGCCACGGCAGCAGCTGGAACGTGGCGGGATCCGGACGCAGGATCATGTCGGCCTCGTAGACCCGGGCGAAGCCCTCGATGGCCGAGCCGTCGAAGCCGATGCCGTCGGCGAACGCGCCCTCGAGTTCGGCGGGCGCGACAGCGATCGACTTCAGCGTGCCCAAGACGTCGGTAAACCACAGCCGGACAAACCTGATGTCACGCTCTTCGAGCGTCCGCAGCACGAATTCTTCCTGCCTATCCACGGTATTCACCTTAGACGTTCCGCGTCCCTAGACCAGCCTCCGCCGAGTGTGCCCGGCCGCTGTCACCCCGCGGTTAAAGTGGCCGACGTCGACGCGCACCTGGAGCGGACCCATGTTGATAAACATCGGCGATGTCGTGGACGGCGCGCTTGTCAGCGCGATCGCGGTGGCCGGGCGCCGGGTCAGCGTGGCCGTGGACGGGCTGCGCGGCCGCCGCCGTTTGAACGACCTGACCGCCGCGCGCTGGTTTGAGACCTACCGGATGACCAGCGAGGCACCCGGCCTGCCTGAGCTGCCGGCCGCGCTGACGGAGCGTCTCGCCGAGGTCCTGCGCGGCGAAGAAGCCCAGGCCACCCTGCATGAGCTGCTGGCCGCCCGGCTGACCGACGCCCCCGAGGCCGATGCGACCGCGGCACGACAGGTGCTGAGCCTGACCCTGACTACCGCCGATGCCGGGGCCGCACGGTTCGCCGAGGCGCTGGCCGGCTACTACGACGACCAGGTCTGCGCCCTTGTGGCCCGGCTGGAAGCGGAAGATCCCCCGCTGCTGGCCCAGATTCGCAGCGATGCGTTCTCCGCTCGCATGATCAATATCCTGAACGCGATCGAGCGGCACACCGCCGCGCTCAGCGCCCGGCCGAACCGACGCACCGAGTCCAGCTTCCTGGCCAGCTACCGACGGCACGTCATCGACCAGCACGGCAAACTCGAACCGCCAGATTTCGACCGCCGCCGCCGGGTTCCGATCGCGGACATCTACGTCCCCACCAGCATCACCGAAGATCTTCCGCCGGAGCGCAAAGCTCCATCGGGTCGCGGGGGGCCGGTCTCCGTGGACGTCTATGAACTGGCCGCCAGGCTCGACCGGTCCGTGCTGCTCGGCGACCCGGGCGGTGGCAAGACCACGGCCGCGAACGTGCTGATGCACCATTTCGCCAGCGATCCGGCGAGCCGGGTTCCTTTCCTGCTGACGCTCAGGGACTACGCCGCCAAGGATCCGCCCGAACGGTCCGTGGTCGGTCATATCGAACACACGCTGGAGACCCTCTACCAGTGCCCCGCCCCGCCCGGGCTAGCGGACCTCTTGCTGCTGAGCGGGCGCGCGGTCGTGATCTTCGATGGCCTCGACGAGCTGCTCGACACGTCCCGCCGCGCCGACGTAACCACCAGGGTCGAGCGTTTCTGCGCCGAGTATCCGCTCGCCTCGGTCCTCGTCACATCCCGGTTGGTCGGCTACGACCAGGCCCGTCTGGATGAGCGTCAATTCACCTGCTACCGCCTTGGCAAGCTGACCGACGACCAGGTCGGCGACTTCGCACGCAAATGGTTCGCGCAAGACGACCAGATAGGCTCGGGAGACGCGGATAGCTGGACCGAGACGTTTCTCGCGGAAAGCGATACCGCCAGCGACCTGCGGGCCAATCCGCTGATGCTGTCTCTGCTCTGCATCCTGTACCGAGGCGAGGGCTCACTTCCCCGCGGCCGCGCCGAGGTGTACGAGCAGTGCGCGATGCTGATGTTCCGCCGCTGGGACGCTCGGCGGCGCATCCGCCAGGATCTGCGAGCGGGCCACCTGCTCGAGCCCGCGCTGCAACACCTGGCCTGGTGGCTGTTTACGCGTGAGGACGCCCAGCCGGAGGTGACCGAGCGCGCGCTGGTCATCTCGACCACCCGGTTCCTGCAAGACCCCGGTTTCGAGTCGAAGGACGCTGCGGCGGACGCGGCACGCGAATTCATCAGCTTCAGTCGCGGCCGGATGTGGGTTTTCAGTGACGCCGGTACGACCGCCTCGGGGGAACGGCTGTACGCGTTCACTCATCGAACGTTCCTGGAGTACTTCGCTGCCGCCCAGCTTGCCTACCACAGCGATACCCCGGAACAGCTCGCCACCACAATCGTTCCGCGCATAGGCCGCGAGCAATGGTGGGTCGTCGCCGAGCTGGCGGTTCAGATAAAAGACCGCACCAGCAACAACGGCGCGCAACGTGTCTACGGCGCAATCCTCGATAATCTCGAGCGGCCAGCCGAGCAACGAGGTAGAACGCTGAGGTTCCTGGCGCAATGCCTGCGCTCGGTGGACCCGTCACCTCCGCGCGTCCGCGCCCTCACCCGCCGTATCTTCGAGGAAACCTGCCAATTCGACCGGACCGTGAATTCAGATAGCGCGCTGACGGACCTAGAAAATCCCGACACACCTTTCGCGTATCCGTTGATCTTGGCGTCGGCTTTTCACAGCCTGCTCACCCATTGCGGCGCGTACCGGGACATGATCGCAGACGAGATCGACACGACCGTCGCGAGCCACGTTCGGCATGGTGACCAAGATCTTGCGGTCAGCAGTCTTCGTACCGCGATGTCGTTCCCCTATTCGTTCGCCGAGGCACCCTGGACCCGCGTTACGGTAGACCGGCGTTTCTGGGCATCACGAGCCGACGCCATACTCAAACGTCATGGTCCGGCCGTAGGTACGGCGGCGGAGACCGATACGTTCGTCCGCACTGCCGCCTTGCGCGCCAACATGATCACCTGCAGGCAGGCGCTGGACATGCCAGGCGGACCGAGCGTACTCTGCCAGCCCTCGGCAAGCCCCTTCACGAATACTCCGGCATACTTTGCCGACTTGATTTACTCACTCGACGAGGGCTGGCCCGCCTTCGGCGAACCCGGCCTAGTCGAGCAGCTCACTGCGCTCGGTGAATACCTGATCGATAGGCCCGTACCACCGTGGATTCATAGCGATCCGAGCCGATGGGACGATGGCCTCGACCCATTCGACGAGCCTTCGTTCTTTAGGGGAAAACCGGGCCCGTTGAATCAGATGGCCTACCTCGGTGCCGCCGCGATGCTATCGATCCTCGAGGAGGTAAGCCCAGGACAGGCGCCCTCCAAGCGCAGGCTCGGGCCGATGCATCACATCGCGCCGTACCTCGCCCACCGGCGGGGCCTCGGCCTGCGAACCGACCTTCCCGGCCTGCTGGTGCCGGAGTGCTTTAAGCAGACGTTCCGCGACTGGGCTGGGGGGCGGGTCGACTTCACGGAGCCGGATCGAGAACCTGACCAGGCGGCCGGGGCGGAGTAGGGGCGGGAAACCGGGCCCGTTCGGGATATCTGGGCTACGGCCTAGGCTGGGATCGTGACAATGCTGAGGATCGCGCTGGCCCAGGTCAATGCCACGGTTGGTGACCTGGACGGAAACGCCGAGCTGATCGTGGAGTGGACCCGCCGGGCAGCGGCGGGCGGGGCCAGGGTCGTGGTGTTCCCGGAGATGATGCTGACCGGGTATCCGGTGGAAGACCTGGCGCTGCGGGCGTCGTTCGTGGAGGCGTCCATCGGCGCCCTGCACAAGGTGGCGGCGCGGCTGGCCGACGAGGAGCTCGGCGGGATCGCGGTGGTGACCGGCTACCTGGACCGGCGGACCGACCTGGCGCCGCGGACCGGGGTGCCGGCCGGCGCGCCGCTGGACGCGGCGGCGCTGCTGCACGGCGGGCGCGTGGTCATCACCTCGGCCAAGCACCACCTGCCGAACTACGGGGTGTTCGACGAGTTCCGCTACTTCGTGCCCGGCAACACGCTGCCGGTATTCCGGCTGGCCACGGAGTCGGGCGAGAGCGTCGAGATCGCGATCGCGATCTGCGAGGACCTGTGGCAGGACGGCGGCCCGGTGGCGGTCTGCCTGCGCGCCGGCGCGGGGCTGCTCGTGGTGCCGAACGCTTCGCCCTACGAGCGCGGCAAGGACGACGTGCGGCTCGACCTGGTGGTGCGGAGGGCGCGTGAGGCCAATGCCGCCCTGGCCTACGCCAACATGGTCGGTGGGCAGGACGAGCTGATCTTCGACGGTGACTCGATCCTGGTCTCCGCCGACGGCGCGCTGCTGGCCCGCGGGCCGCAGTTCGAGGAGGCGCTGGTCGTCGCCGACCTGGACCTGCCGGCCGCGCCCGAGCCGCCTGCCGCGGACCAGCCAGTGGACGCGGGCGACGGCTCCGAGATCACGATCAAGCGGGTGACGCTGCCGCTGTCAGGGCCGGCCGCTGCCATCGAGGTTGAGCGGCCGAAGGCCGTTGAAGCGTCCGGGCCATTCTGGCCGCGGCTGTCCGATCCGGCCGAAGTCTACGGCGCGCTGGTCCTCGGGGTCCGGGACTATGTGCGCAAGAACGGTTTCCGCTCGGTGATCCTGGCGCTGTCCGGCGGGATCGACTCGGCGCTGACCGCGACGATCGCGGCCGACGCGATCGGGCCGGACCGGGTCAACGTGGTGCTGATGCCGAGCCGGTATTCCTCGGAGGGTTCGGTGACCGATGCCGAGGACTTGGTGCGCCGACAGGGTCTGCACGCGATGACGATCCCGATCGCGTCCATGGTGGACGCGTTCAGCGACGCGCTCACCCCGCACGGGTTCCCTGAGAAGGGGCTTCCCGCGGAGAACCTGCAGGCCCGGGTACGCGGGGTGGTGCTGATGGGGCTGTCCAACGCGGGCGGGCACCTAGTGCTCACCACCGGCAACAAGAGCGAGCTCGCGACCGGGTACTCGACGCTGTACGGGGACTCCGCGGGCGGGTTCGGGCCGATCAAGGACGTGCCCAAGACGCTGGTCTGGGAACTGTCCCGGTGGCGCAACAAGGAGGCGGCGCGGGTCGGGGCCACTCCCCCGATCCCGGAGAACTCGATCACCAAGCCGCCGAGCGCCGAGCTCGCGCCGGGGCAGATGGACACCGACTCGCTGCCGCCCTATGAGGTGCTGGACGCGCTGCTCGACGACTATGTCGAGAAGGACATGGGCACGGCCGAGCTGATCGCGGCCGGGCACGACCCCGACCTGGTCGAGCGGGTGGTCCGGCTGGTCGACGCGGCCGAGTACAAGCGGCGGCAGTACCCGCCGGGGCCGAAGATCAGCCAGAAGAACTTCGGCCGGGACCGGCGGCTGCCCATCACCAACCGCTGGCGCGAGCCACGCCCTTCATAGCGAAGGTTTTCATCGAGGAGGCCTCGTGGTCACGCTGGCTGCCATCTTCCCGCCGACGCAACCGCCGGAGCGGATCGTCGCGGTCGCGACCGCCGCCGACGCAGCCGGGCTGGCGGAACTGTGGGTGTGGGAGGACTGTTTCAAAGAAAGCGGGATCGCCACCGCGACCGCGATGCTGGCCGCGACCAGCCGGGTCACGGTGGGGATCGGCCTGCTGCCGGTGCCGCTGCGCAACGTGGCGCTGAGCGCGATGGAACTCGCCACGGTGAGCCGGCTGTTCCCCGGGCGGCTGGTAGCCGGCGTCGGGCACGGCGTGCTGGACTGGATGGGCCAGGCCGGCGCCAGGGTGGAATCCCCGATGACGCTCCTGCACGAGTACACCGCCGCGCTGTATGCCTTGCTGCACGGGGAGACGGTGACCACCTGCGGCCGCTACGTCGCGCTGGACGCCGTCGCCCTTGACTGGCCGCCGACCGCGGCGCCGCCGCTGCTCGTCGGCGGGATCCGGCCACGGACCGTGTCGCTGGCCGGAGAGCTCGCCGACGGCGTGATCATCCCGGGCGGCGTCAGCCCGGAAGAGGTCCGGGCGTCGGTCGGTCACCTGCGCGCCCAGCGCGATGCCGGGCGCGGTCCGGCTGACGTCGTCGTCTTCATCAGTGCCCCGGCGGACAGCCCGGCGCGAGATATCGCGACCACCGTCAGCGAGTACGCCGCGGCCGGGGCGACCTGCGTGGCGGTCAACGCGGACGAGGATGACGCCGACATCGAGCAATTCGCCGGGTTCCTGGCCCGGGAGGTCCGCCCCCTGCTCAGCTGAACAGCGGGACGGCGTACCGTCAGCGGGCTGCCAGCCCGAGCAGTAGCTCATCCACGATGCGGGCGGCGAATTCGCCGTTCAGCGAGCCGTCCGCGGCCTTCTCCTTGGCCAGGACGATGCCGGTCAGCGCGAGCAGCGCGATCTCGACGTCGGTGTCGGCCCGCAGCTCGCCGGCCGCGATGCCACGGCGGATGACTTCCCGCATGGCGTCGTGCCGGGGCCCGACCACCGTCTCCTTGTACCGCTGCATCAGCCGCGGATACTTCTGGCCCTCGCCGAGCAGCAGCGCGTAGCGGCGCGCCTTCCTGGGGTCGGCGCGGTCCTCGCACATCACCGTCATCTGCGCCACCAGGTCGTCCCTGACGTTGCCGACGGGCTCGGGGAACGGCGACTTCATCGAGCTGAGCGCGGCGAGCAGCAGCTCCTCCTTGCTCGGCCAGCGGCGGTAGATCGTCGCCTTGCCGACCCCGGCGCGGGCCGCGACGGCCTCGACGCAGACGCCCTCGAATCCCCGCTCGGCAAACAGGTCGAGGGTGGCCTCGATGATCGCCTGCTCGGCCTGCTCGCTGCGCGGCCGACCGGGTCGGCGGGCGCCACCCGCCGACCCGGCCCCCGCGCCAGTACCCGGAGTGCCAGTGCCCGGAGCGCCAGTACCTGACCCCTGGTCCAGGATCACGGGCTGCATGGGGGTCACCCCTCTCGCGGTGAGCTCTCGAGCATGTGCTGCTCTTCCAGTATGGCAAGCTCGGCCTCGTATGCAGGGTCGGCGCTGGCCAGCGCCGGATCCTCAGTCGTCTGCGGCTTTCCTGGCATCCAGCGCAGCACCACGAACCCGCCCGCGAGCGCGAGCACCGCCGCGATCAGCGTGGTGACCCGCATCGAGGTCACGAATGCGTCGTTGGCCGGCCCGAGCAGCGACCGCCCGGCCGTGCCGAGTTGCTGCGCGACCGCCTGGGTGGCGGTGATCGAGGACGACGCCGCGCTCCGGGCCGCGGCCGGCAGGCCGGTCAGGGACGGGCTGAGCGCGTTCCGGTAGAACTCGGCCAGGATCGAGCCGAGGATGGCGACGCTGAGCGCGACCGCGACCTGGCGGGCGGTGTTGGTCAGCGCCGAGCCGGCGCCGGCCCGCTCGCGCGGCAGCACGTCCATCACCGCGGCGGTAGCGGCCGGCATGCTCACCCCGATCGCCGCGCCCTGGACGCCGAACAGCACCCCGAGCAGCCAGATCGGACTCGCGGTACCGAGGGTGGCGTAACCCGCGATGGCGGCGGCCATGACGAACATGCCGGTCGCGCCGACCGCCTTGGCCCCGAACCGCTGGACCATGCGGGCGCTGCGCGGCGACATCAGCAGCTGCCCGGCCGCGAACGGCACGGTCAGTAGGCCCGCCGCCAGCGGCGTGTAGCCCCGGACGTTCTGCAGGTAGAAGCTGGTGAAGAAGAATACGCCGCCCATGCCGAAGAACACCAGGCCGAGGGACCCGATGGAGGCGGAGAGCCGCCGGTCACGGAACAGCCGCACGTCGAGCGACGGATGCTGGATCCGCGCCTCGTACCAGGCGAAGACGGCCAGGACGGCCAGGCCGCCGACGATCGGGCCGAGCACGCCCAGGTGCAGCCAGGAGGCGCTGTCCCCGCCCTCAACGATGCCGTATACCAGCAGCACCAGGCCCGCGATGGACAGCAGCACGCCCACGTAATCGATCCCGCCGGCCTCGCGGTTGCGGGACTCCGGCACCAGGATCGCCGCGGCGACGATGCCCGCGGCGGTCACCGGCACGTTGATCAAGAAGACCGAACCCCACCAGAAGTGGTCGAGTAGCAGGCCGCCGAGCACCGGGCCGGTGGCAATGCCGATGCCGACCGCCGTGGCCCACAGGCCGATCGCGCGGGGTCGTTCGGCCGGTTCGAAGACGTTGGAGATGATGGACAGCGTCTGCGGCATGACCGCGGCGCCGCCCAGGCCCATCGCGGCCCGCGCGAAGATCAGCTGCTCGGGCGTCTGCGCGTAAGCCGACAGCAGCGACGCGATGCCGAACAGCGCCAGCCCGATCATGAGCATGCGCTTGCGACCGGCCTTGTCGCCGATGACGCCGAACGTGAAGAGCAGGCCGGCGAAGACCAGCGTGTAGGAGTTGATGGCCCATTCGAGCTGGCTCTGACTCGCGCCGAGGCCCCCGCGAGGCTCGGCGATAGTCTTCATGGCCACGTTAAGGACCGTGTTGTCGATGACGATGGCGAGCAGCCCGACGATCAGCACGCTGAGAATCACCCAGCGGCGACGGTAGATGCTCTGCGAGTCCATGTGTCCCTTTCCCGGATCACTTGAAGCTTGTGCACCGGGCCGGGAAGGCGCTGGCCTCGACCTGTGTTGTCGTGATCAGCAGCTTCCGGGCTCCGGTTCTATCGATACGGAACGGTCTCGTATCGGAATCTATTTCCGGTGCCCCGGGGCTTTCTCTGTGATCGAGGTCACATCAGGCTGAGGTCCGCGACCGCCCGCAGGTCTCGCTCCGCTTCGCCGCTACGGGAGCCGAACGGCTATGGGGTTCACGGGGACGCGTCGGCTAGGCGGAGGATGCGGGTGGCCGGGTCGATGACCACGGTGAGGGTGATGGTGGCGTATTCGCCGACCAGTTCGGCCGCTGCCGAAGCGGTACCGTCGCCCGCCTTGAATGCTCCGGCCCGGCATGCCCCCGCCCATATGGCGGCCATCCGCAGGCGGCGGCCGAGCAGGCCAGCGTCTACCCCGTCGGCCACCGGGATGGACGAGGGCCAGTCGCGCTCGCCGCTGTTCAGCCAGTCGACCACGGCGTCCAGCGTGACGCGCAGCGCCGAGCCCGCGGCGGGCGGCACGGCCAGCGTGAGCGACTGCACCCGGGGCGGCCGCTCCGGGTTGAGCTGGATCTGCGCCTGGATGGTGCCGCGCTCCCCCGTCAGCCACCAGCGGCAGTGGGCGGGCGTGTCGAACTCGGGCTTCCGCCCGGGATCGTCGCCGAACTCCCCGATGCGCTCGCGAATCAGGGCGATCCTGCGCCGCCGCTCCTCGAACGGGGCGTCCATCGCCACATTCGGCGAGAACAGGCGCTGCGCCGCGCCGTCGTCCCAGGCCCTGAGCAGCTGGCTGACCTCCTCGCGGGCGGCCAGCGTCTCCGGCCACGGACCGGGCGAGGCAAGGGCGACGCTGTTTCCGCTGGCGGCCGGCCCATCCTGCCGGAGGACGGCCTCGAGCAGCCGCGTGGCCAGCGGGGCCATCGCCGCGTAGGTGCTGTTGCCCAGCGCGATCACGCCGGTCCCGGTGGCCGGGTGCCAGGCCATGTTGCTGCCGAAGCCGGGGTAGCCGCCGCTGTGGCTGACGATCCGGCCCAGGGCCGGGTGCTCGTCGACGAACAGCCCGAAGCCGTAGGTGGCCGGCGATGACGAGGCGCCGTCCCCGGGGAAGCTGGACGCGATGGCCCAGCCGGTGAGAACCTGCGGTAGCTGCATCTCGCGCCGGCTGGCCCGGCGGACCGGATGCGTGTCGTCGTCCTGGCCGGGCGGGAATGCGGCGGCAAAGCCCGCCACCCAGCGGGTGAGGTCGCGCACGCAGCTGAAGACACCGCCCATCGGGGCGAACGCCCCGGCCGGGTCGAAGGCCAGCTCGGACCACCCTCCCGGCGAGCGCCGGTAGCCGCGGGCGACGCCTCCGGGTCCGGGGGCCTGCTGCGGGACCTCGAATTCCTCCACCTCGTAGCCGGTGCGCGTCATGCCCAGCGGCGTCAGCAGCCGGTGCCGGACGTAGGCCGGGTAGGCCATGCCCGTGACGGCCGTTATGACCCGGCCCAGGATCGCGTAACCGAGGTTGGAGTACTCGAACCGGGTGCCCGGCGCGCAGTTGAAGCTCACGCCCTTGCTGAGGAAATGCGCGAAATCCTGGAGCGGAAGGCCCTGCTGTCGGTCGCCCCACGGGTCGTCGGTCGGGAAGCCCGCGGTCATCGTCAGCAGGTGCCTGATCGAGATCCGCGCCGCGTCCGGGCTCACCGGCGGCCAGCCGCGCATTTCCGGGACGTAGTCCTCGGCGGGATCGTCCAGGCCCAGCACGCCGTCGTCGCGCAGCGCCAGGATCGCGGAGGCGGTGAAGCTCTTGGTCATCGAGGCGATGCGGAAAACCGTGCCGGCGTCCGGCGGCGGTCCGCCGAGGTGCCGCTGGCCGAGCCCGACCGCGTGCACGAGCTCGGCGCCGATCACGATTCCGTAGGCCAGGCCGGGCTGGCCGCCGCGCTGATGATAGGCCGCGGCCAGGGTGTCCACGTGGGCGAAATCCACCATCGCTCCAGTCTTCCAGGACTAAGGGCCGTACCGCGCGGCCTTGTCGCCGTGCCATCATCTAAGTGTCCGGGTACGCCGCTGGGGCGACACGAGACACGGAGGTCGACATCGATGTCACAGCGCACTTCTGCAGCCATGGCCGCCACAGGACCGCGGACCACGCCGGAACCGCTTTACGGCGGAGCCAGCACCGGCCGCCGGGTGACCGTCCGCGATATCGCCGCGGCGAAGACCCGCGGCGAGAAGTGGCCTATGCTCACCGCGTACGACGCGCTCACCGCCGGGATCTTCGACCAGGCCGGGATCCCCGTGCTGCTGGTCGGCGACTCCGCCGCGATGGTGGTTTACGGGCATGACACCACGATCCCGGTTACCGTCGACGACCTGATCCCGCTGACCGCCGCGGTGGTGCGCGGCACCCGCCGGGCGCTGGTCGTGGCCGACCTGCCGTTCGGCTCCTACCAGGCCTCCCCCGGCGCCGCTCTGGCCGCCGCGACCCGGTTCCTGAAGGAGACCGGCGCGCACGCGGTCAAGCTCGAGGGCGGCGAGCGGGTCGCCCGCCAGGTCGAGGAGCTGGTCGCGGCCGGCATCCCGGTGATGGCGCACCTGGGCCTGACCCCGCAGTCGGTGAACGCGTTCGGCGGCTACCGGGTGCAGGGACGCGGCGAGGACGGCGAGAGCCTGCTGCACGACGCCAAGGTGCTGCAGGCGGCGGGCGCGTTCTCGGTGGTGCTCGAGTGCGTGCCCGAGACGCTGGCGGCCCGGGTAACCGAGGCGCTGACCATCCCGACCATCGGCATCGGGGCCGGCCCGGGCTGCGACGCCCAGGTCCTGGTCTGGCAGGACATGGCCGGCCTGTCGCCGCGGACCGCCAAGTTCGTCAAGAAGTACGCCGACCTGGCCAGCGTCTTGTCCGAGGCGGCCACCGCCTTCGCCGAGGACGTCACCGGCGGCGCGTTCCCCGACGAGGCACACTCCTACCGGTAGGGCGGCGAGAAACCAGGACCGTTCGGTACCTGGCTTATCGCCTGTTCCCGGCCGGGCTCTGCCACGTCACGGTGCCGATGCAGCTACGTAGGTCACGACGGTGGTGTCAGCTCACCTGGGCGGCGAACCCGGGGGGAATACCGCGACACGCCGTGTCACTGAGCCGCAACCTAAGTGACTACGCACACGAATTCGAGATAATCGACTCGTTTAGGTTGGCTGATCGCAGGAGTGGAGCGTTAGGTGATCAAGACATCGAAGCCCGGTCGTGACGGCACCGTCCGTATCACGTTCGCACTGCCCATCGATACCCCAGGCGGAGCGGTCTCCGTGGTGGGGGACTTCAACGACTGGAACCCTCACACCCATCCGCTGCGGAAGCGCGCGAACCAGACCCGGAGCGCGGCGATAACGGTCCGGGCCGGAAGCACTCTGCAATTCCGGTACCTGGGCGAGGGCGGCATCTGGTTCGACGACGAGACCGTCGACGCCCAGCACGGCCCCAACGCCGTGATCACGGTCTGAGCCAGCGGCTGCTGTTACACCTCGGGGCGGCCCGGGGGGGTTGGACCCCCCGGGGCCGGCACAGCCCCCGGCCGGGACTCGGCCAGGTGCATCCTGATGATCGAGTCGAAGTCCGGGTCGGGGGTCAGGCCCAGCCGGGCCGCCCGGTCGGCGCGGACCCGGGCCGGCCAGCTAGCGACCATCCGGGCGATGTCCGGATCGGGCACCCAGTCGATCAGCGCGCTCACCTCTGGCCCGGTTACCCGGGCTAGGGCACTCGACATGTCGGCGAGGCTGATGGTGAGCGCGGGCAGGTTGACCGCGGTTCGGCCGCCCCAGGCCTCGTCGCTAGCCGTGGCGGCGCTCAGGAGCCCGGCGATGGCCTTGGCCGGTGAGGCGAGTGCGACTTCGGTCTCCGGGGTTACCGGGCAGATGGCGCGTTGTCCGGCCAGCGGCTCCCTGATGACGCCGGACATGAAGCCGGACGCCGCCGCGTTGGGCCGTCCTGGGCGCACGCTGACGCTGACCAGGCGCAAGGCGCGGCCGCGCAGGAATCCTTTCCTGGTGTAGTCGGCCAGCAGCTGCTCACCCATGGCTTTCTGCGCACCGTAGCTGGTCTGCGGATTGGGTCGGGTCTGGTCGTCTACCACCTCGGGGAGCGGCAGGTCTTCGGAGCCGCCGAAGACCGCCAGCGAGCTGGAGAACACCACCACCGGGCTGGTGCCCACCGCGCGGGCGGACGCCAGCAGCGCCTCGGTGGCGCGCAAGTTAGCCCGGATGCCCAGGTCGAAGTCGGTCTCGCACTCGCCGCTGACCGCCGCGGCGAGGTGGAAGACCACGTCGGCGCCGGATAGCGTGGCCGGTCCGCTGCTGAGCGGGTCGAGCAGCTGGCCGAGGTCACCCTGGATCGCCGTCACCCGCTCGCCGGCGGCTAGATCCGGCGGGACCGGGGCCTGGTCGATGAGCGTCACCCGGGACAGCGGACGGGCTCCGCCGCCGGCCACGTCGAGCGAGCCCGCCGCCAGCAGTTCCCTGGCCAGTCGCGAGCCCAGGAACCCGGCTCCCCCGGTAATCACCACGTTCACCACGGCGCTCCCTTGAATCACGGGCCTGAATCACAGCGATTCACACCCTATGACGTGGGACGGGACGCGCCGGGAGGCGGGGCGTCAGCCCGTGCGGGTGATGGTTTCCTCGATCGCGGCCTGCACCTCGGCCGGGCGCTCCATGTGCGGCATGTGCCCGGCGCCGTCGATCAGGTGGCGGGTCGCGCCGGTCACCGATTCGGCCTGCGCCGCCGGGATGATCTGGTCGGCCCGGCCCCAGACCACGGTGACCGGCATGGCGC
>Ga0335078_10009224_pt1 | contig 14617 bp, 11 predicted proteins | sample Lox_Sample_32_FD_206711 | JGI IMG/M metagenome (GOLD analysis project Ga0335078, IMG submission 206711) | Soil microbial communities from Loxahatchee National Wildlife Refuge, Florida, United States - Lox_Sample_3.2 | ecosystem: Environmental > Terrestrial > Soil > Wetlands | place: USA...
GCTCCTACACCCTGGAGCGCAAGCAGTTCGGGCGCCCCCTCGCCGCCACCCAGCTCATCCAGGTCAAGCTCGCCAACATGCAGACGGAGATAGCCCTGGGGCTGCAGGCGTGCCTGCGAGTCGGCCGGCTCATGGACGAGCACCGCGCCACCCCGGAGATGGTCTCGCTCATCAAGCGCAACAGCGCCGGCAAGGCGCTCGACGTGGCGCGCGCCGCTCGCGACATGCACGGGGGCAACGGGATCGCCGACGAGTTCCACGTCATCCGACACGTCATGAACCTGGAGGCGGTGAACACCTACGAGGGCACTCACGACATCCACGCCCTGGTGCTGGGGAGAGCCCAAACCGGCATTCAGGCCTTCTCGTCGTGAGCTTGCGACGGCAGGACAGCGGCGGCTTCGCCTCCGCCGGCGTCCTCCCGGGCCCGCGACCTCGCGCCGCACCGGGCATTCCACCGGCAGCGGGCTCCCCTATACTGGATGCGAGAGCATGGCGCCGCTCCGCTCCGGGGCGCGGCCGAGCGGGGAGGGGTGCCCACATGGCTGTCCGCCTCGAAAAGATGTTCCGTCCCCGCTCGGTCGCCGTCGTGGGCGCGAACAACCGCCCGCAGCGCGTGGGCAGCGTCTTCATGCGGAACCTCCTCGCCGGCGGGTTCGAGGGCCCCATCATGCCCGTCAACCCCCGCTACGAGGCGGTGGCGGGCGTCCTCACCTATCCGGACGTGGCCAGCCTGCCGCGCGCGCCCGATCTTGCGGTCCTCTGCACGCCTGCCGACACCATCCCGGAGCTCGTCGACGAGCTCGGAGCGCGCGGCACCCAAGCCGTCATGGTCGTGGCCCGCGGGCTCGGGACGCTGCGCGGACCCGACGGCCGGACCCTAGAGGAGCGCACGCTCGCCGTCGCCCGGCAGCACGGCATCCGCGTCCTCGGCGGCGGAACGCTCGGCATCCTCTCGCCGAACATCGGGCTCAACGCCAGCTTCTCGCGCGCCGCGGCGCTCCCCGGGAACATCGGCTTCGTCTCGCAGTCCGACGCGGTGGGAACGCTTTTGCTCGACTGGGCTTACCCCCGTCGGGTCGGGTTCTCCCACTTCGTCTCCCTCGGCGACGCCGCGGACGTCGGCTTCGGGGAGGTCCTCGACTTCCTGGGCAGCGACCCCGACACGAAGGCCATCCTCCTCTACGTCGAGTCCCTGCGAGAGCGCCGCAGCTTCCTGGCCGCAGCCCGCGGGGCGGCGCGAAACAAGCCGGTCCTCGCCATCAAGGCGGGCCGGCGCGGCCCGAACCGCGGCCGGCCCTACGCGATCTCCGCCGACACGCTCTCGCTCGTCGAGCCGGACGAGGTGTTCGAGGCCGCCCTGCGCCGCGCCGGCATCGTCCGGGTCCACGACATCGCCGAGCTCTTCGACGCGGTCCAGACCTTGGCCCACGCGCGGCCTCTCTCCGGCGAGCGCCTCGCGGTGGTGAGCAATGGCGGCGGGGTGGGCCTCATCGTCGCGGACGAGCTCGATGCGGGCGGCCTGGGGGCCTCGCCGCTCTCCCCGAGCCTGGTCTCCCGCCTCCGGCCGGTGATGCCCGCCACCTGGGACGGCCGCAACCCCCTCGACGTGCTCGTGGACGCGCCCCCGGACCGCTACGCCGCGGTCCTGGAGGCGCTTTTGGCGTCGAAGGAGTTCGACGCGGTCCTCGCCATCCACACCCCGAGCACGCTCGCCAACAGCACGGACGTGGCCCGCGCCGTGGCGGGCGCCCTGGCCAAGACCCCGGGAAACGTCCTCGCCTCGTTCGGAGGGGGCGAGCCGGTGGCCCCGGCGCGCCAGCTCTTGCTCGAGGCGGGGGTGCCCCTCTACGACACGCCCACCGAGTGCGCGCGCGCCTTTCGCACCCTGGTGAGTCACCGCCGCGGTTTCGAGGCCCTCATCCAGACTCCCCCGTCCGTCCCGCAGGAGTTCCAGGCGGACCGGGAGACAGCCCGCCGGATCGTGCGGACGGCCCTGCAGGAGGGCCGCGACTTCCTGAAGGTGAAGGAGACGGTCGACGTCCTCTCCTCCTACGGCGTCTGCGTCGGGCAGATCCAGGTGGTCGAGACGCCCGAGCAGGCCGGGCGCGTGGCGCGCGATCTCGGCTTCCCCGTCGACGTGGCCATCCGCTCCCCGCAGATCCGCCGCAAGCGCGAGGTGGGCGGCATCGTGCGAGGCCTGGAGAGCGCCGAGGCCGTCGAGGAGGCGGCGCGAAGCATGGTGGCTCGCGTCGCCGAGTGGCGCCCGGACGCGCATGTCACCGGATTCGCGGTGCAGCGCGTGCAGCACCGGCGCCACGCCCGCGAGCTGTTCGTGGGAGCGGCGGTGGACCCTCTCTTCGGCCCGGTCGTGCTCTTCGGCGAGGGGCGCGACACCGAGCTCCTCCGCGACTTCTCGGTCGCTCTCCCCCCCCTCAACCTTCCCTTGGCCCGCGAGCTCGTCTCGCGCACCCGCGTGGCGGCGCTCCTCGAGGCCGGCCCGAACCGGCCGGCGGCCGACCTGGACGCCATCTGCCTCACCCTCATGAAGGTCTCCCAACTCGTCGTGGACCTCCCCGAGATCGTCGAGATCGACGTGAACCCGCTCCTCGCCGACGAGGTCGGGGTGGTGGCCATCGGCGGCTACATGGCCGTGGCCCAGGCGACCGGGAGCGGCCCCGATCGGCTGGCGGTGAAGCCGTACCCCGAGGGGCTCGAGGAGAGCGTGACGCTGAGGGAGGGCACGGTGGTGACGCTCCGCCCCGTCCGCCCCGAGGACGAGCCAGCCCACTCCGAGTTCATCTCCCGGCTCTCGCCCGAGGACAGCCACTTCCGCTTCTTTCACTACGTCCGCTCCATGCCGCACACGCAGCTCGCCCGCCTCACCCAGATCGACTACGACCGCGAGATGGCCTTCGTGGCCACGCGCTCGGGTCCCGACGGGCGCCCGGAGACGCTCGGGGTGGTGCGGACCGTCGCCGATCCGGACAACGAGACGGCGGAGCTCTCCATCGTGGTCCGCTCCGATCTCAAGCGGCGGGGGCTCGGCACCCACCTCCTGCGCAAGGCCATCGAGTACTGTCGCAGCCGGGGCACGAAGGAGATCGCCGGCGACGTCCTCACCGGGAACGAGTCCATGCTCGAGCTGGCGCGGCGATTCCCGGGTTTCTCCTTCTCGGACTCCGATCAGGAAGGCGTGGTGCGCATCTCGCACCCGCTCTAGGGGAGGTCGCTTGCCCGAGCCTTGGATCGTCGACGCCGTTCGAACCCCCATCGGGCGTGTCGGGGGGCGCCTCGCGGGCGTCCGTCCGGACGACCTCGCGGCCGTGCCGCTTCGGGCCGTGCTCGCCCGTAGCGGCGTGCCTGCGAAGGAGGTCGAGGACGTCCTGCTCGGCTGCGCGAACCAGGGCGGCGAGGACAGCCGGAACGTGGCGCGGATGGCCGCCCTGCTCGCCGGCTACCCGGAAGAGGTTCCCGCCGCCACCGTGAACCGCCTCTGCGGCTCCGGACTCGAAGCCGTGGTGCAGGCCGCGCGCGCCATCGCCACCGGGGAGAGCGACCTGGTCGTGGCCGGAGGAGTCGAGTCGATGTCCCGCGCTCCGCTGGCGATGGCGCGGCCCGAGCGCGCCTTCCCTCGCGGCAATGCGACGCTCTACGACACCGCCCTCGGCTGGAGGTGGACCAACCCGCGCCTCGAGGCGCTGGGCCACACGGACTCCCTCGGCCAGACGGCCGAGAACCTGGCCGCGGCCGGCGGCATCGGCCGGGAAGCGCAGGATCGCTTCGCTCTCGAGAGCCACCGCAAGGCGGTCGCGGCCCAGGACGCGGGCGCCTTCGCGGCGGAGTTGGTGCCCGTCGCCACCGAGGACGGCGAGGTGAGCGCGGACGAGTGCCCGCGGCGCGACACGACGCTCGAGCGCCTGGGCCGCCTCGAGCCCGCCTTCGCCAAGGGCGGGACGGTGACGGCGGGAAACGCGAGCCCGCTCAACGACGGGGCGGCGGCCCTGCTCGTCGCCTCCGACGCCTTTGCCCGGGCCCACGGGCTCCGGCCGCTGGCGCGGATCCGCGCCAGCGCCGTGGCCGGCGTCCCTCCGCGGATCATGGGGATTGGCCCGGTCCCGGCCGCCCAGAAGGCCCTGGGGCGGGCCCGGCTCGGCTTCGGGGACCTGGGGGTGATCGAGCTGAACGAGGCTTTCGCCGCGCAGGCGCTCGCCGTCCTGGCTGGCTGGGGACTCGCGGCCGAGGACCCGCGCCTCAATCCGGACGGCGGCGCCATCGCGCTCGGCCACCCTCTCGGCTGCTCCGGCGCCCGCATTCTGACGACGCTCGTGCACTCCCTTCGGCGCCGGGACGAGGCGCTCGGGCTCGCCGCGATGTGCATCGGCGTCGGCCAGGGCATCGCCGTGGTGGTGGAGCGCTAAACGGGCCTCGCCGCCCACCGGCCCGGCCGGACGCGTCCCCCGGCGCCGGCCCCCCGCGCCCTCAGCGGGGAGGATCCTCCCCGCGCTGCCTGGCTCCGGCGGCGACGCGCGCGTATCGATCGGGGCCCCGCTGGCGGCGCTCCCGCTCCACGCGGCCGAGCGAGACGAGGCGGTTGAGGTGCGCGATCGCCTCTCCCAGCGCAAAGGTCGTCTGGTGAGCGTCGAGCGATCGGTCGAAGAGCAGGGCCATCACCTCGAAGGCGGTCCGGGTCCGGTCGAGAGCGCCGAGCGCCGCCCCCAGGCGCATCCCGTGGTGCTCGGAAAGCTCCCGGCAGCGCTGCTGCAGGCCGAGGAAGGGCGTGCCGTGGGCCGGCAGCACCGTCGTGTCGCCGGGGAGGGAGCGGAGCGCCTCCGCGCTCGCCAGGAATCCCGCCAGCGGGTCGTCGTCCGGGTTCCTGGGCCAGACGCTGACGTTGGGCGTGATGTGCGGCAGCACTTGGTCCCCGGAGATGAAGAGGCGGGCGTCGGGGGCGTGAAGGCAGGCGTGTTCCGGCGAGTGGCCGCGTCCCACGACGACGCGCCAGCTCCGGCCGCCCACCGTGAGCTCGTCGCCGTCGGCGATCTCGCGGAAGCCGGGCAGAGGCGTGACGTTGTCCGGGTAGGACCGCGAGCAGTCGAGCAGCGGCCGCAGGACGGTCGCGGGGACCCCGGCGCGCTGGTAGAACTCCTTGGCAAGGCCTTCGGCCTCTCCCAGGGTCCTCAGGGTCAGGGCGCGGGCCTCCGCCCACTCCGCCCGCGTGCAAAGGAACTCGGCGCCCCAGCGCTCCGCCATCCACCCGGCGAGGCCGAGGTGATCGGGGTGGTGGTGCGTCGCGAGGACGCGGCGCACCCGGCGCCCGCCGAGAGCCGCGGCGACGAGGCTCTCCCAACCCTCTCGCGTCGCGGCGTCCCCGTGGCCGGTGTCCACGAGGGTGAAGCCGTCGCCGTCCTCGAGAAGCCAGAGGTTCACGTGGTCGAGGGCGTACGGCAAGGGCATGCGGATCCAGTGAACGCCCGGCCCCACCTCCGCGACGCCGCCGACGCGGGGCCGCTGCACGGCCGCGGGCTCTGCCCTCACCGGGCCGCGCCCCGCGCGGCCGGCGCCGCGCCGTCCGCCAGTTGGCGGAGGCGGAAGCGCTGGATCTTGCCAGTGGCCGTCTTCGGCAGCTCCGGGACGAAGTGGAAGCGCCGCGGGAACTTGTACGGGGCCAGCCGGCTCTTGCAGTGCGCCATCAGGTCGAGGGCCAGGGGATCTCCTCCGACGGCTCCGTCCCGCAGGACGACGTACGCCTCGGGCTTCACGAGTCCGTGCTCGTCCAAGGCGCCGACCACCGCCACCTCCAGCACCGCCGGGTGGCTCACGAGCGTGCTCTCGATCTCGATGGGGGAACACCAGATGCCGCCCACCTTCAGCATGTCGTCGCTCCGCCCGCAGTAGTGAAAGTACCCCTGGTCGTCGCGCAGGTAGGTGTCCCCGGTGTCGAGCCAATCTCCTCCCAGCATGGTCGCGCTCGTCTTCTGGGGGTTGTTCCAGTAATAGGCGGCCGTCGACGGCCCCTTGATCTGCAGCCGCCCGGGCTCGTTCACCGGTACCTCCCCGGCGCCGTTCACGATGCGGGCCTCGTACCCCGGTACCACGCGGCCGCTCGTCCCCGGGCGGACGTCCTCTCGTCGGTTCGAGATGAAGATGTGGAGGGCTTCCGTCGAGCCGATCCCGTCGAGGATGGTGAGCCCGGTTCGCTCCTTCCACCGGCGGAAGATGTCCGCCGGAAGGGCCTCGCCGGCCGAGGCGCACAGCCGCACGGAGGAGAGGTCGGGCCGCGCGGTCTCAAGGGCCTGGAGCTGGGCGGCGTACAGCGTAGGCACGCCGAAGAAGAGGGTCGGACGGAACCGCTCGATGGTCTCGAAGGTGCTCTGCGGGTTCGGCTTGGACTCGAGGAGGACGGAGGTGCCCCCCACCCACAGCGGGAAGTGCATCGCGTTCCCGTGGCCGTAGGCGAAGAAGAGCTTCGCGGCCGAGAAGAACACGTCGTCTTCGCTGGCCCCGAGCACCTCGACGGCGTAGAGCTCGCTCGTCGCCACCATGTCGCGATGGCGGTGGACGGTGCCCTTGGGCCGGCCCGTCGAGCCCGACGAGTACAGCCAAAAGCACGCGGCGGTGGCGGCCGCCGGAACGGCGTCCAGCTCGGGACTCGCCCCGGCCATCTCGGCGACCAGGTTTCGCTCGCCGCCCTCGATGGGGAGCGCGACCCCGGGCTTGGATCGCGCCGCCGCGAGCGCGGACTTCACCTCGCGCTCGTATTCGGGGGACCACACCAGCGCCGCGCACTGGGAGTCCTCGATGATGAAGCGATAGTCGTCGGCGCGGAGCATGGTGTTGAGCGGGACCGGGACGACGCCGGCCTTGATCGCGCCCCAGAACGCGTAGAAGAACTCGGCGCAGTCCTTCACCACCATGAGGAGGCGATCCCCGCGCCGGACCCCGAGGCCCTGAAGCGCGTTGCCGCACCGGTTCACGCGCTCCGCGAGCTCCGCGTAGGACACGTCGCCCGCGGCGCTGCGGATGGCGACCTTCGGGCCTCGCCCCTCCGGGAGGTGGCGGTCGATGAAGGGCACCGCCACGTTGAAGCCGGCCGCGAAGGTCATGCGGGTGGGGACCTGGCTGCGGTCCAAGGTGACGGTCTCCTGAGCCATCGACGCACCTCCGCGCCGCGCACGCCTCGCGCGGCGAGGGCCGCGACCTCCCTCCGCGGGATGGGCGGCGTTAGTCGAATTCTGGTACCGGGATACCATAATCGGTCCGCGAACGCCAGCCCGCCCGGGACCGAAAACGGGCGCGGCCGAAGGGAAGAGGGCCCCCGGCGCGCGGCGCCCGAGCCGCCGTCGCCCGGGCCGCTACCCGCCGGCGCGCGAAGCGCGCCGGCCCCGCCCGCCAAGTGCTTCCTGGGCTGCCCGCGGCAGGTCGGCCATGAGCTTCAGCAGGGTGGCGAGGGTGATCGAGCTCAGCGTGGCGCGGGCGATGTCGTCGATCTCGTCGAGCACCCTCCGGAGCGCGCGGCCCTCGGCCGAGGACTCGCCCGGTTCCTCCGCGGCGTGCTCGTTCGGGCCGACGTCCTCGAAGAGCTGAATCAGGTCGAGGAGCGTCACTCGCTTCGCGTTGCCGCGGAACCGGTAGCCTCCGCCCGATCCGCGGACCGCCTCCACGTACCCCGCCCTCCCCAGGGTGCGCAGCACCTTGGAGAGGTGGTTCACGGAAATGCTGAACCGCTCGGCGATCTCCGCAGCCGCGAACTGCTTGCCGGGATCGGCAGCCAGCTCCAGCACCGCGTAGAGCGCGAGGCGAGTCGCCACCTGCAGTTTCATCGCTCGAGCCTCTTTTCGAGCTGGATGAAGGGCCCCGCCATCATCCCCAGGCTCCGGAAGAAGGACATGAGCAGGTGATCGTCCTTGGCGAGCATCGTGCGCACGTAGGGGGCCCCCGCCTTGCGAAACTCGTCGCAGATCTCCTCGAACAGCATCGTCCCCAGGCCCCGGACGCGGTCGGCCTCGGCCACCCCGATGGCGAAGATCCATCCGCTCGGAGGGGACCCGAACTCCCAGGCCCGCACCTCGCCGACGATGAACCCGAGGATGGCCTGGTCGCGCTCCGCGACGAGAAAGAACCGATCGGGCTTCTGCCCGGCGTACCACTCGAACCGCTCCTTCCAGTAGGAGGCCTTGGCGACCCCGGTGTTCTCCGCGTCGATGGCGATGACCGCGGCGAGATCCCCGGCGCGCGCCGAGCGGATGCGGACCGCCAGGGGGGCTTCGACCGCCGTTTGCGTTTTCCGGTGCGACATTACCACTTTCTAACGCGCCTTCTCCGCCTGCACAATCTTCTCTCGGTGAGAGGGGCAGGGCCCGCCTCTCGGCGCCCCGGGATCGGGCTCTCGCCTTCCGCGGGCCGGAGAGGGGATGGGAGGGCGCCGCTCCGGAAAGGGGGCGCGCGACGGCCCTTTCGCTCCAGGCCTCTCTACCCAAGGACCCCCGCTTGGCGGAGACGGGCCAGCTCCTCGGGCTCGAACCCGGCCTCGGTGAGCACCGCATCCGTGTCCGCCCCGAGGGCCGGGGCGGGTCGCCGGGGGGACTGGACGCCCGCCAGGTGCACGGGGGACGCGAGGCTGCGCATCGCCCTCCCCTCCCACGGCGTCTCGATCTCCACGAAGTTCCCGCGCGCCTGGAGCTGGGGATCCCGCATCGGCTCGTCCCCCTCGAGGACGGGCATGAGGCAGACGTCGTTCTTCGCCGCGAAGGCGGCCCAGTCCTCCCGGGTGCGGGAGGCGAAGATCGCCTCCAGCGCCTCTCCGAGATCGGAGGAGCCCTGGGAGAGCTCGGGGCGTCCCACCCCCTCGCAGAACGACCGAAAGAACTTCGGCTCGAACGCTCCGAACGCCACGAACCTGCCGTCGAGCGTTCGATAGACCCCGTAGCGGGGCCAGCCTCCGTTGAGCATCTCGGCCTCGCGCCGGAGCGGCTCGCCCCTCGCGTCCGCGCCCCCCTGCTGGAGGGCGAGAAGGGCGAGCGCGCCGTCGGCCATGGCCACGTCGATGTGAGCGCCTTTCCCGGTCGCGCCCCGTCCCAGGAGGGCGGCGAGGATCCCGGCCACGGCCGGCCACGACCCGCCGGCCACGTCCGCCACCTGCACGGACAAAAGCATCGGTCGCTCCTTCGGCCCGTTCAGGCCGAGGACCCCCGCCACGGCCACGTAGTCAATGTCGTGGCCGGCTCGATCCCGGTAGGGCCCGTCTTGCCCGTACCCGGTGATGGAGCACAGCACGAGGCGCGGGTTCTCCCGGGAGAGGGCCTCCCATCCGATGCCGAGCCGCTCCAGGACCCCGGGGCGAAAGGACTCCACGAGGACGTCGGAGCGACGGCAGAGGCGGCGCAGGGCGGCGACTCCTTCGGGCGCCCGGAGGTCGATCGTGGCGGAGCGCTTGTTCCGATTCAAGGCGTGGTAGTGCCCGGACTGCGCTCCGGCGAGCGGGGGCATCCAGCGCGCCGGGTCGCCGCCTCGCGGGTCCTCGATCTTGACGACGTCCGCCCCGAGGTCCGCGAGCACCATGGTGGCGTAGGGGCCGGGCAGCAGGCGCGACAGGTCCAGGATCCGGACGCCCTCGAGCGGGAGGCGACTCGCCCTTCCCTCCCTCGGTACGGTTGTCATCCTCTCTGGCCTCGAAGCCGCGGCTTCCGGTTCCGTGGCGCCCCGCGGCGGCGCCATGTCCGGCCGGTTCCCGGGCCGAGTGCCCGGTTGGGCAGCTTCGCGTCTCCCCAGGCGCTCCTTCCCGCATGCCCCGCGGCCGGTGGCTCGCGCGAAGGGCCTTCTATACCGGGGAGATCCGACAGCTCCCGGGGCCGAGCGCTGTCCCTCGCCGCCCTGAGAAAGCTAAACCTGGCGCGCGTCTCGGTCAGAGGATCTGCTGAAGCTTCATGGCCATGCCCATGTCTCCCTGGATCTTGAGCTTTCCGGACATGAAGGCCATCTGGGGATTCATCTTCCCGTTCACGATGTTGAGAAAGTCGTCGTCCTTGGCGGTGACCGTGCACCGGGCGCCGTCGACCGCGCCAGCGGTGACGAGCCCCCCGGGCTGGGTGCAGTCCACGGCCCACTGCCCGCCATCCGGGCCGCTGATGTTGAACTGGTAGACGGCGTTGATCTTGGACACCACGTCGGGCTTGGCCCGGAGCTTCTCCGGCATGTGCCTCTCGAAGACGTCCCGCACGCTCGCCGCTGCCATTGGCCGCCGTCCTCCTCGGTTGATTCGAGAATCGGGGGACCAATTAGCCGCCCGCCCTCCCCCTGTCAAGGCGACGGCGCCGGATCGGCCTAATCCTCGTAGAAGCTGTCCAGGATCTTCTTGTAGCGAGCGGTGACCACCTTCCGCTTCACCTTCAGGGTCGGAGTGAGCTCTCCGCTCTCCTGCGTGAAGTCGCTCTCCAGGATGGCGAACTTCTTGATGGTGGCGTAGCTCGCGAGCCTGGAGTTCAGCGCGTCGATGGCGTGCTGCACGTGAAGCCTCACCTTGGGATTGGACGGCAGGGGCTCCTCGTCGGGGACGCCGTTGTCCTGAGCCCATTTCCGGGCGGCGTCGAGGTTCAGGGTGATGAGGGCGGAGCAGAACTTCCGCTGGTCCCCGTGCACCAGGGCCTGGGAGATGAGCGGATCGGTCTTGAGCTCGTTCTCGAGGTTCTGCGGGGCCACGTACTTGCCCCCGGAGGTCTTGATGAGGTCCTTCTTCCGGTCGGTGATGCGCAGGTACCCGTCCGCGTCGAGCTCCCCGATGTCTCCCGTGTAGAGCCAGCCGTCCTTCAGGACCTCCGCCGTCGCCTCCGGCTTGTTGTAGTAGCCCTTCATCACTCCCCCGCCCTTCACCAGCACCTCGCCGTCCTCGGCGATCCGGATCTCCGTGCCCGGGACCGGCGGGCCCACCGTGTCGACCTTGTTCTTCTCGATCCGGTTCACGCAGGTTGCCGCCGAGGTCTCGGTGAGCCCCCACCCCTCGCGCACCGTGAAGCCGAGCAGCGTGAAGAACCACTCCACCTTGTTGGAGAGGGGGGCGCCGCCGGAGACGAAGAGGCGCATGCGCCCGCCGAAGCGCTCGCTGAGGACCTGGCGGAGCTTGGGGAAGACGAGCCTCTCCCCCAGGCGGAATCCCACCGTCTTCACCTCGACCCCTCTCTCCTTGCCCTCGGCCCAGGCCTCGAAGCCGCTCATCGCCAGGCCAAAGAGCCATCCCTTGACGCCGGGGGTGGCGAGGCCCTTCGCCACCACCGCGTTGAACGCCTTCTCGAAGATGCGCGGCACGGAGGGCATGACCGTGGGGCGGACCTCCCCGGCGTTCTCGACGATGCGGTCGAGCGACTCCACGAAGGCGACCTGGCAGCCCACGTCGAACCAGACCGCCTCGATGGCCTTGGCAAAGGAGTGCGCCATGGGGAGAAACATGAGCACCCGGTCGTCGGAGCGGACGAGCTCGATCTCGGCGACGGCGCCCGCCACGTAGGTCCAGTTCCCCTGGGTGAGGACCACTCCCTTGGGATTGCCGGTGGTTCCGGAGGTGTAGAGGTAGGTGGCGGGGTCGCCGGGGCCGATGGCGGCCACTCGCGCCGCGTGGGCGGCGGGGTTGGCCTTGCGCCACTCCGCGCCGGCGCGCTCCACGTCGGCGACGGTCCGCTCGTTGTCCGACTGGGGACTCCCGGTGAAGCGGATCACCCCGGCCAGGCGGTCGAGCTGACCGCGGATCTCCCGCACCTTCGCGGCCTGGTGGTCCTGGTCCACGAACACCCAGGAGACCCCGGCGTCGTCGAGGATGTACTGCACCTCGTGAGCCGGGTTCGACTGGTAGACGGGCACGGTGATGGCGCCCGCGCTCATGATGCCGAGGTCGGCAATGATCCAGTCGGGACAGGTGTCGGCCAGGATGGAGACCCGGTCGCCCGGCTTGACCCCCAGGGAGGCAAGCCCGTCGGCGACGTCCCGCACGCGCCGCGCCGTCTCCCCCCAGGAGATCTCCTGCCAGCGCCCATCCCGCTTGTGGAGCATGGCCACGGCCTCTCCCCGCGACGCCGCCTGCGCCTCGAAGATCTCCACCACGTTCCGCGCCTGACTTGCGACCATCGGACCCCCCTCTTCCCCTTAGCTCTTCGACTTCGCGAGCACGCCCCGGGCCATGGTTTGAGCCCGCCTCTCCTCCGGCGGGTCATAGGCTCCGGGGGTCGCGGCGAGGACCTCCTCGAGGAGCTTCCTCGCCTCCTGCGGCTGATCCTCCTTGAAGTAGAGTTCCGCCAGGAACACCTTGGCCCGGAGGTTCTTCGGGTTCTGCCGCAGCGCCTGGCGGAGTTCCTGCTCGCTCTTCTCGGCATCGTACTTGGGCCACGGGAGCTCGTAGTAGTACCGGCCCCAGGAGACCCCCGCGCCGTAGCCGTAGAAGGTCGGGTCGATGGACTGCGCCTTCTTCAGGCGATCCAGGTACTTCCCTTCCATCCCCTCGAGGAGCGCCTTCACGATGCTGATCCCGATGGAGTACATGCCGACGCCGGTCGAGGCGTAGAACCATCCCTCCACCCGGCCCGGGTCCGCCCGGGTGGCGCGGTCCCCGTAGTCCCAGGTGAGCTTGCCGAGGCGCGCCTTCTCCTCGTCGGAGATGCCGGGGGCGTCCGCCATCCAGTAGTACCAGCGCGCGATGCGCCAGAGGACCTCGTAGGCTTGGGGGGAAAGGGCCTCGGCCCGCTTCAAGTCGGCGAAGATGTCGTCCATGCGGCCCGGCTCGTCCCGGACCGGCCAGGCGGCGTCGACGGCGTCGAGGAGCCGGCGGGCCTCCGGCGAAAGAGACCCCTCCCCTCCGGCCGGGCTCGACGCGGCCGCAGAGGGCGCCGCCGGCGCGGGACCCTCGGGCCCGGTTGCGGCCGCGGACGCGCCGGCGATAGAGACCGTATAGGCGGCCAAGCTGGCCAAGGCGACGAGCCCCAGCCGGGTGTTCCCGGCGCGCGCTTGCATGAGGTCTATTTGCTCTCTTTTGGCCGGTCCGGCAAGCGGATGGAAGAGCGGCGCGGGAGGGGCGCAGAGGGAGGCGCTCACCCAACGCAAAGCAGCTGGACGTCCACCTGGTCCCCCGCCTCGAGCGAGCAGGCTCCGCCGAACTGGAGCGAGGGGGGCCGGGTTCCGCTGGGAGGGACGTAGGTCACGTCGGCCGCCTGGGACGTTCCCTCCTCCGCCACGGTGCAGGCCTGCTGCGTCCCGTCCGGGTGGATCACGGAGACCGCGAGCAGGCGCGGGTCGGCGGGGGCCACCGAGAGCGCCACCTCCTGCGAGATCAAGGAGGCGATGGCCCCGAAGCTGTTCGCGAAGGTCTGGTTGCAGACGCTGTCGATGAGGCCGCGAGAGCCGAAGGCGTCGACGAAAGCCTTGTACCGGTAGGCCGCGTGCTCCGCCTGGGCGCCCGAGGGCTCGACGCAGGCGGACGGCGCCAGGGTCACCGGATCCACCGCGCCGATGACGGCCACGTACAGGTCCTTCGTCTCGCCTCCGATGGGCTGCTGGAAGAAGTTCACGTAGCCCTGTACCGGATAGTGCGTGCAGTCCGGTGGCTCCTCCGAGGTCCCGGTGTGGTCCGGGTCGGAGCAGTCGTCGTCGTCGGAGATGATGACGACCGCGAGGCGGGCCCCGCTCCGGAGGAAGCCCGCGTTCGGACCGGAGAGGTTCGGCTCCGAGAGCGCCAGCCTCGCCCCCGCGAGCCCCTGCTCGCGCCCGGAGCCGCAGACCCCGACCGCCACGTTCGAGGTGAAGTCGGCGACCAGCGTGGGAGAGGCGGCGGAGAGGACCCGCGGCGGCGCGGTGGTGCTCTGCACCCGCTCCACGTCGACGTCGGGCCCGGAGACGGAAACGAGGGCGCCCCGCGGGTACGGCTGCCCCAGGCTGGGCGGCGAGGGGCAGGCCCCCGTGGCTGCGAAGGTGTCGGGAAACTGCCCCGAGCCGTAGCGGTCCACCGAGGTGGTGGTGACGCCGATCTGGAAGGCGTTGGGGGCGGGAGAGGCGGCCAGCCGGTCGATGAAGGCGCCGAAGTTCGCGGCCAGGTTCTCCTGCTTGTCGTACATCGAGCCCGAGTCGTCGACCACGAAGAGGACGTCGGTGCGATCCGGGGCGACGGTGATGGCTTGACAGGTGGTCACCGCGTAGGGCGGCGCCGTTCCACATCCCGTCAAGGCGACCGCGCCCAGCGCGGCCAGGCGCGCGGCGCTACTGCGCCGTGTTGCAGACACAGGTCCCGGTCCCACCGTTCGGACCATAGCACCACCAGTCGGCGGCGCTCAGGCTCGACCCCGCCCCCTTGAGCGCATTAAAGCACGCGACGGACCCGGCCGGTGGCGGCAAATCCAGCGGCGGCGCCGTCTGGGAGGCTCCCTGGCAGCCCCCGGGGGGGACCTGGCCCAGGTACTCGGCCGAGTAGGTCTGGCCGGCGTTGGCCTCGCAGGCACCGCTGTCGTGGTTGATGTAGATGCAGGCGGTGGTCAACGGGTTCCCGGAGCCGTCGGTCGCGACCGGCGGCGGGGGGCTCGTGGGGGTGCCGCAGTCCATGAACCACCAGCCGGCGGTGCTGGTCGCGGCCTGCGTGAGTGCCTGC
>Ga0335078_10009225_pt1 | contig 14617 bp, 15 predicted proteins | sample Lox_Sample_32_FD_206711 | JGI IMG/M metagenome (GOLD analysis project Ga0335078, IMG submission 206711) | Soil microbial communities from Loxahatchee National Wildlife Refuge, Florida, United States - Lox_Sample_3.2 | ecosystem: Environmental > Terrestrial > Soil > Wetlands | place: USA...
TGACCGGTTTCAACGGCCAGTTTTCGTTGGGGCACAGCGCGTTTTACGGCCTGGGTGCCTATACCGCCGCGATCATGATCCACAACTACGAATTGTCCTATTTGTGGACGCTGCCGGCGGCGGGCGCCCTGTGCTTTATCGTCGGGTTCCTGTTCGGGCTGCCGGCCTTGCGGCTGCAGAACCTCTACCTCGCGCTGGCGACCTTCGCGCTCGCGACCGCGATGCCGCAAATCCTCAAGTTTCACGCCTTCGAAGCTTGGACGGGCGGAGTGCAGGGCTTGGACGTCGACCAGCCGGATCCGCCCTGGTTCCTGCCGATCGACACGGGCCAGTGGCTCTACTACGTCACGCTGATCACCATCCTCGTCATGTTCGGCGCCGCGGCCAATTTGATCCGCAGCCGAACCGGCCGCGCGATCATGGCGATCCGCGACAACCCGATCGCGGCGGCGGCCATGGGCATCAACACCTCGCTCTACAAGACCCTGACGTTCGGCGTGAGCGCGCTCTACACAGGCGTCGCCGGAGCGCTCAGCGCGCTGGTCGTGGCGTTTGTCGCGCCCGACAGCTTCACGATCTTCCTGTCGATATCGTTTCTTGTCGGTCTTGTGATCGGCGGGGTCGGCTCGATCCCCGGCTGCCTGTTCGGTGGGCTGTTTGTGCTTTACATACCCAATATCGCCAACAGCCTATCGACCGGCTTGGCGGGAGCGATATACGGCGTCATCCTGCTGATTGTCATATTTGTGATGCCGGCCGGTGCCCCCGGGCTGGTGCGGCTCGCACTCACCCGGCTGCAAAGTTTGCGTGGCTCGTGAAACACTGGGAATACCCTTGAGGGAGGTCACCGTGAAGCAACTCACCCGTCGCAGCGTCTTGGCCGCCGGCACCGGCGCGCTCGCCTTTGCCGTCCCGCTGCTCTCGCCGCGCATCGCCCGTGCCAAGAATTACGGGCCGGGCGTCACCGACACCGAGATCAAGATCGGCAATACCGCCCCCTATAGCGGCCCGGCCTCGTCCTACGGCACGATCGGGAAGGTCGAAGCGGCCTATTACAAGATGATCAACGAGCAGGGCGGCGTGAACGGGCGCAAGATCAATTTCATCTCGTACGACGACGGGTACACCCCGCCGAAGACGGTCGAAATGGTGCGCAAGCTGGTCGAGGAAGACGGCGTGCTCTTCACCGCCGCCACCCTCGGCACGCCGACCAACAGCGCGATCTGGCACTACATGAACGAGAAGAAGGTGCCGCAGCTCTTCGTCTCGACCGGCGCGACCAAGTGGGACGACCCCAAGGGTCACCCCTGGACGATCGGCTGGCAGCCCAACTACCAGAGCGAAGGCCGCATCTACGCGAGCTACATCCTGAAGAACAAGCCGGACGGCAAAATCGCCGTGCTCTATCAGAACGACGATTTCGGCAAGGATTACCTGAAGGGCGTCAAGGACGGGCTCGGCGACAAGGCGTCGATGGTCGTGATCGAAGCCTCGTACGAGACGACCGACCCGACCGTCGACTCGCAGGTCGTGGACATGAAGGCGAAGGGGATCGACGTCTTCGTCAACACCGCGATTCCGAAATTCGCGGCGCAGGCGATCCGCAAGGCGGCGGAAATCCAGTGGAAGCCGCTGCACGTCCTGAGCAGCATCGGCAATTCGGTCGGCGCGACGCTGAAGCCGGCGGGCTTCGAAAACGCCAAAGACATCGTGTCCGACTTCTATCTCAAGGACCCGACCGACCCGAAATGGGCGGACGACGAAGGGTATAAATGGTGGGTCGGCTTTATGGACAAATATTACCCCGAGGGCGACAAGACCGACGCCGGCAATGTCTACGGCCCGAGCAACGCCGCGACCGTGATCCAGGTCCTGAAGCAATGCGGCGACGAGCTGACCCGCGAAAACGTGATGAAGCAGGCGGCAAGCCTGCACGATTTCAGCGTGCCGATGCTGCTTCCCGGGATCAAGCTCAACACCAGCCCGACCGACTTCGCGCCGTGCAAGCAGGTGCAGATGGGCAAGTTCGACGGGCAGCGCTGGGCCCTGTTCGGCGAGCTGCTGACGGGCGCCGTCGGCTAGTGCAACGGCGTCCGGGCCCGGCCGAAGGACGCCGGGCCCCGCCGCCGGGGAGGTCTCGGAGACGGCAGTGGTCGGACTGGAAAACATCGGCAAGCGCTACGGCACCGACGCCGAGATCCTGCACGATGTTTCGTTGAGGCTCGACCCCGGCGGCTTTTATTTCCTCACCGGGGTGAGCGGCGCCGGCAAGACCACGCTGCTGAAGATCATCTATCTTGCAGAGCCGCCCTCACGCGGCCGCGTGACCCTGTTCGACACGAATGTCGCAACCACGGACCGCGCCGCCCATACCGCGCTGCGCCGCCGGGTCGGCATCGTCTTTCAGGACTATCGCCTCGTCGAACACCTGAGCGTGCGGGACAACGTCGCCCTGCCGCTGCGCATTGCCGGCGCGCCCGAGCGCGAAATCCGCGAAAACGTGCCCGAATTGCTGAGCTGGATGGGTCTCGAAGGCAAACTCGAGGTTCGCCCGGCAACGCTGTCGGGCGGCGAGCAACAGCGGGTCGCGATCGCCCGCGCGATCGTCCGCCGTCCCGACCTGCTGATCGCCGACGAGCCGACCGCCAATGTCGACGACGATATCGCGATGCTGCTGGTGCGCGTCTTCGAACGGATCAACAAGCTCGGGACGACGGTGCTGATCGCGACGCACGACATCGCGTTCGCGCGCCAATTCGCCCATCGCCGGTTCCATCTCGACAAGGGCGTGCTGTCCGTCGCCAGCGATCGCGCACCCACGCGATGATCGCGACCCTGCGCCTGCCGCAGCAATTGCGGCTCGAGCTGCCGCTTCGCCAAGACGCCTCGGGGCGGTTCCTGCCCTGGGTTATCGCGCTGATCGTCTATCTCTCGGTCAGCGGCGGGCTGGCGCTGATTTGGCTGAGCGACGCGCTGCACGGCTGGGACGCGGCGGTCGGAGGCGCGCTGACGCTGCAGGTGCCGGCCGACACCTCGACGGCGCGGCTCGAGATGACGCTGGGCGCGCTGAAGCAGACCAAGGGTGTCGTCGATGCGCGCCTCCTCGATACGGCGGAAACCGCCAAGCTGATCCAGCCTTGGCTGGGCAATTCGTTTCCGCTCGATTCGCTGCCGCTGCCGCGCCTGGTCGACGTGCAGGTCGACCCCGATGTCGCGATCGACTTCGCGACGCTGCGGCGGCAGCTCGCCTCGATCGTGCCGAACGCCCAGCTCGACAACAACACCGCCGCGCCGAGCGACGTGCCGCGTTTCGCGGGACGCGTCGAGTGGACGATCGCGATCGGGATCGTCGCGGTAACGGCGCTGCTGGTGGCGATCATCGTGTTCGCGGCGCGCATCGGCCTGGCGATCCACCGCTCGCTGATCGAACTCCTGCATCTGCTCGGAGCGGCGGACGAATACATCGCCCGTCAGTTCCAGATCCACGCGCTGTGGCTTGGCCTGCGCGGCGCGATCATCGGGGGCATCGCGGCGGCCGTCACCGCGATGATCCTCGAACCCGCGGCTGGAAGATTGGCGCTCCCGGTTCCCGCCGTGTCCTCCGGCATCCTCGATTGGCGCCTCTGGCTGCTGCTGTGCGTGGCGCTCGTCATCGCCGGCGGCGTCGCGATGGTGACGGCGCGGGTCACCGTGCTGCGCCAATTGGCGCGCCTCCCGTGACCCGCCGATGAGACGCCGATGGCGCGTCCTCAAGCTTGTCGTTGCCGCCGGCGCGGTACTGGCGCTGTTGTGGCTCGGCGGTCTCGCCTGGTTCGTGCACAGCTCGCTGTCGATGGCGAGCGACCGCGCGACGCCGACCGATGCGATCGTCGTGCTGACCGGCGGCAGGTTGCGGGTCGAAACCGCGCTCGACCTGCTCGACGCGGGGCGGGCGCAAAAGCTGTTCATCTCGGGCGTCAACCGCCATGTGGACCGGGTCGAGCTGTTGCGCGTCGAGGGCCGCGCCGGTCTCGACGACATCAGCCGCATCGCGCTCGGCCACGCGGCCGAAAACACGCTCGGCAACGCGCGCGAAACCGCGGAATGGATGCACCAGGAGGGGTTCCACAGCCTGCGCCTCGTTACCAGCTGGTATCACATGCAGCGCAGCCTGCTCGAGTTCGAGCGGGCGATGCCTCATACGACGATCGTCCCCGAGCCGGTCATCGCCGCCCATAACGCGCCGGAAACCTGGCCGGAGCGGTTCGAGGCCGCGCTGCTCGCCATCGGCGAATACAACAAGTTCCTCGTCACGCTCGCACGGCCGGCATACGCGATGTTCTGGCCGCGCGCGGCGGGCGCGGAAGCCTCCGCACGGGCCGCCGATCCCGGCACCGCCACGGTGGCCGACCGCCGCCCATGAGGACGCTGCGCGCGCTCCTCTTCAACATCGCGTTCTATATCGACACCGTCATCGTCGGCGTCCTGGGCTTGCCGTTCCTCTTGACGCCGCGCCGCACCGCGATGCGCTTCGGCCGGTTCTGGGCGCAAACGGTGCTCTTCCTCCTGAAATGGATCGTCGGGCTCGACAGCGAGATCCGCGGCCGCGAAAACATCCCGCCGGGCGGCTGTCTGATCGCGATGAAGCACCAGTCCATGTGGGACACGCTGATCCTGCCGCCGCTGCTCGGCGACCCGGCGGTCGTCATCAAGCGCGAGCTGCAATACGTGCCGATCTACGGCTGGTACGCGACCCGCGCGGGATCGATCTTCATCGACCGCAAGGGCGGCGCCGGCGCCCTGCGCCGCATGGTCGCCGCCGCCAGGCGCGCGGTCGCGGCGGGCCGGCCCGTGGTGATCTTCCCGCAGGGCACACGCACGCGTCCCGGCCTGAAGCTGACCGAAGCGCCCTACCAGCCCGGGATCGCCGCGCTCTACCGCGAGCTGGGCGTGCAGCTGGTTCCCGCCGCGGTCAACTCCGGGCTCTATTGGGGACGCCGCGCCTTCGTCAAGCGGCCGGGGCGGATCGTCCTCGAATTCCTTCCGCCGATCCCGCCCGGCCTGCCGCGCCGCGAGGTAATGAGCGAGCTCGAACATCGTATCGAGGGCGCCACCGCGGCGCTGGAGCGAGAAGGGTCGCGTTCAAGGTGATTTGCGCGCGGCGGCGACAAAATCGGCGAGCGTCTCGACGACACCGGGCGCGAGCGGCAGCGCGGCATTGAGATAGGTCCCGAGATTGGCCATGCGGTCGTCGGTATCGACCGTTTTCAGTATGTGGTTGACGTCGGGCAGCAGCACCAATTTCGCACCGGGATCGGCCGCGGCAAGGCGTTTTGCGTCCTCCTGGCCGACCTGGATGTCGCGCTCGCCCTGGAGGATCAGCACCGGGCCCTTATATTGCGCCAGCAGCAGCGCGGGATCGTAGGAAAACAGATCGACCAGAAAACCCTGCACCGCGGGGGCGAAGATGCTTTGGATTTCGGAGCGCGCCTTGGCGACGTCGACCCGCCGGCCGGCCGCCAGCTCGTCGATATCGTGAAACGCCTCGTCCTGGAACGGTGCATTGGACGGGTTCGAGCGCATCTGATCCTTGATCAGCTCGCTGAAGCGCCGGCCCGGCGCGGCGACCAGAAGCAGGCCGCAGATATCGGGTGGGTTGTCCTTGGCCGCGACCATCGCGACCAGCGCGCCCTCGTCATGGCCGAGCATCCAGACGCATTTGGCGCCGGTCTGCTTGCGGATCGTCGCGATCCAGGTGTGTACGTCGCTCGCGTAGTCGCCGATCGTCGCAGCGTCGGCATTGGCGATCGCCGCCGCGCTCGAATAGAGGCCGCGCTTGTCGATCCGCACCGATGCGACATCCCGGGCCGCCAACCCTTCGGCGAGGAGCTTATAGGTGTCGGCGTTGAGCCCGTGCAGGCTGTTGCCGTTGCGGTCGATCGGACCCGATCCGGCGATGATCAGGACGACCGGAGCGTCGGGCTTGCCGGGCGTCAGCATCAGCCCCTTGAGCGGCCCCTTGGGGCCCGGCGCCTCGATTTCGCTCTCCGCCGGATCGGCGAAAGCAGAATTGGCCACGGTCGAGACGACGAGAACAGCGGCGAGGCTCAGCGATAGGGCTCGCAAATTCGCTCTCCAGCATTAGCTAAATGACAGTAAATGCGGTAAATTATCTAATTCAGATTTAACGAGAAAAGCATGGTCAGCATCGCCTCGATCTCGCAGCAGATCTGGGACATGAAGTATCGGCTCAAGGAGCCGGCGCACGGCACGGTACCAGGCGAGCCGATCGACAAGACGATCGAGGATACCTGGCGCCGGGTGGCGAACGCGCTGGCGGCGCCGGAGCGCGACCCGGCGAAATGGGGTCGGCGGTTCTACGACGCGATCAGCGACTTCCAGTTCCTGCCTGCCGGGCGCGTCATCGCCGGCGCCGGCAGCACGCGCGACGTGACGCTGTTCAACTGCTTTGTGATGGGCGCGATCCCCGACGACATGGGCGGCATCTTCGCGCATCTGCGCGAGGCCGCGCTGACGATGCAGCAGGGCGGCGGCATCGGCTACGACTTCTCGACCTTGCGGCCCAAGGGCACCCTGGTCAAGGGCGTGGGCGCCGACGCGTCGGGGCCGCTGTCGTTCATGGATGTGTGGGACGCGATGTGCCGCACCATCATGTCGGCCGGCTACCGGCGCGGCGCGATGATGGCGACCCTGCGCTGCGACCATCCCGACATCGAGGCCTTCATCGAGGCGAAGCGCGAGCCCGGCCGGTTGCGCATGTTCAACCTCTCGGTGCTGGTGACCGACGCCTTCATGCAGGCGGTCGCGGAGGACGCCTCGTGGCAGCTTGTCTTCAACGGCACGGTATTCAACACGCTTCAGGCGCGCGAGCTGTGGGACAAGATCATGCGCGCGACTTACGCCTATGCCGAGCCGGGGGTCATTTTCATCGACCGCATCAACCGGCGTAACCCGCTCTATTACTGCGAGGAAATTCACGCGACCAACCCCTGCGGCGAGCAGCCGCTGCCGCCTTACGGCGCGTGCCTCCTGGGCTCGCTGAATCTCGCGCGGTTTGTCGAGGCGCCGTTCACGCCGCAAGCCCGGCTCGACACCCCGCGACTGGCGGCGACCATCCCGGACGTCGTGCGGATGATGGACAACGTCATCGACATCTCGCGCTTCCCGCTGCCGGCGCAGACGGACGAGGCGCACAAGAAGCGGCGCATCGGGCTTGGCATCACCGGACTGGCCGACGCGCTAATCCTGTGCGGGCTGCGCTACGGCTCGAAGGAGGCGGTCGCCGCGACCGAAGCCTGGCTCGGGCTGATCCAGCGCCAGGCCTATCTCGCCTCGGCGGCGCTCGCCGCCGAGAAAGGCCCCTTCCCGCTGTACGACAAGGACAAGTACCTGGCGGGCGAGACCATCGCCGCGCTCGACGACGACGTAAAGGCGGCGATTGCGCAAAACGGCATTCGCAACGCGCTGCTCACCTCGGTCGCGCCGACCGGGACGATCTCGCTCTTGGCCGACAACGTGTCGTCCGGGATCGAACCGGTGTTCAGCTACCGCTACACGCGCAACATGCTGATGCCCGACGGCAGCCACCGCGAAGAGGAGGTCAGCGATTACGCCTACCGGCTGTTCCGCCGGATGCGGGGCGAGAGTGCCCCGCTGCCCGAGTATTTCGTCGATGTCGAGACGCTCTCGCCCGAGGACCATCTGGTGATGCAGGCGGCGGTGCAGCGCCACATCGACAGCTCGATCTCGAAGACGATCAACCTGCCGGCCGACATCGCGTTCGACGATTTCAAGAACATCTACGCCCGCGCCTACGCGATGGGCTGCAAGGGGTGCACGACCTACCGGCCCAACGAGGTGACGGGCGCGGTGCTGGAAGCGAGGCCCGAGCCGAGCGCGGCGCGGCCGCAACAGACGGAGCTGCCGCTGCCGGCGCCCGCGACCCACGGGGCGGCCGCCAAACCCGCCGACATCTACGAGGCCGGCGGCGTCGTCTACATGTCGCAGCCGCTGTCGCGACCCGAGGCGCTGCCCGGCCAGACCTACAAGATCAACTGGCCGGAAACCGAGCACGCCATGTACATCACGATCAACGACGTGGTGCAGGATGGGCGGCGCCGGCCGTTCGAGATCTTCATCAACTCGAAGAACATGGAGCACTACGCGTGGACCGTGGCGCTGACCCGCATGATCAGCGCGGTGTTCCGGCGCGGCGGCGACGTGTCGTTCGTGGTCGAGGAGATGAAGGCGGTATTCGACCCGCGCGGCGGCGCCTGGATGGAGGGCCGCTACGTCCCCTCGCTGCTGGCCGCGATCGGCGAGGTCATCGAGCGCCATATGATCGAGATCGGCTTCCTGCCGTCGCGCGAGCGCGGCCAGGCGCGCACCGCGCAGGTGGTCAATTTGAGCCCGCCTTCCGCCGGATCGCTGATGGGTCCGCGCCTGCGGCAATGCCCGAAATGCGGCGAGGCGGCGCTGATCCGCAGCGAGGGCTGCGACCAGTGCACGAGTTGCGACTACTCGAAATGCGGGTGACCCGGTCCGGATGACCGCCCTCTCCGCCATCGCCGATTGGATTGTCGCGGCGGGGCTCGCGGGCGAGAGCGAGGCGGCGCTGCTCGACGGGTTCTGCCGGCGGGCGCTCGCTGCGGGACTGCCGATCGCCCTTGCGGGGGTGATTATCGACACTCTCCACCCGACGTACGAAGGACGCGCCTTCCGCTGGCGCCGCGACGATGCCGGCGAGCCCGAACTGCTCGAATACGGCCCGACCAACGAGGGCGAAGCCGCGGCGGCGTGGCAGGCGAGCCCGTTTTATCGGCTCCTGCAGAGCGGCGATTCCGTTTTGCGCCATCGCCTTTCCGGCGACGATCCCAATTCCACGGCGGGCCTGCGCGTCGAAGCGCGCGGGATGACCGAATACGTGGTCGTCATCAACCGCTTCGCGCGCGAGGGCGCGATCGGCGAGATGGATTGCGTCTATTCCTATTGGATCACCGATCGGCCCGATGGATTCGCCGATGGAGATGTCGAGCGCCTGGTGGCTCTCCTGCCGGCCTTGGCGCTGGCGGTCAAATGCGCCTCCTTGACGCGGATCGCCGGGACACTGGTCGAGACTTATCTTGGGCGCGATCCCGGCCGGCGGGTGCTCGCGGGCCGTATCGGCCGCGGCGCCGCGGAGCCGATACACGCTGTCCTGTGGTACAGCGACCTGCACGACTTCACCCGCATCGCCGACACCAGCCCGCCGCGCCACCTCATGGCACTGCTGAACGACTATGCCGAGGCCGTGATCTCGGCGATTCACGACCATGACGGTGACGTCTTGAAGCTGATCGGCGACGGGGTGCTGGCGATCTTTTCCTATGACGGCGATCCCGCGGCGGCCTGCGCCAGCGCAATCGCGGCCGAGCGCGCCTTGCGCCAGCGGGTGAACGCGCTCAATAAAAAGCGTGCCGTCAAGGGCCTTCCTGCCACAGAGGTCTACCTGGCCCTGCATATCGGCGAGGTGTTCTATGGCAATATCGGCAGTCGCGAGCGGCTCGATTTCACCGTGATCGGCCCGGCGGTCAACGAGGTCGCTCGGATCGCCGCAATGTGCCGTTCCGCCGATCGCGACGTGCTGCTGTCGGCGGATTTCGCCGCCGCCCTCGCAGTTGCCGTCGCTATACCGCCGGTGTCGATCGGGCGTTATGCGCTGCGTGGGGTTGCGCGCCCGCAGGAGTTGTTCACGCTCGACCGGACGACCGAGGAACCGCGAGCCGGCTGAATCGCCGCCGCGCTATTTGAGGCCGAGGACTGCGCGCTCGCGCTTGTGCAGCAGCTTGGCCGCAGCCTTTTCGACCGCTTTGTCGACCGGCTGGGGCTTCAGGTCGAGGCCCGCTCCGAGCGCGGCAACCGCGGTTTCGATCGCTGCGACGCGGGCGAACCATTTGTGTTCGCCAGCGATCACATACCAGGGCGCCAGCGCGGTCGAGGTCTGTGCGAACATCTCGTCCATCGCTTCGATATAGGCGTCGCGGTCGGCATAATTGCGGATGTCGGCCTCTTCGATCTTCCAGTGCTTGATCGGGCTGGCAATGCGCTCGGCCAGGCGGCTCAGCTGCTCCTTGGCCGAGACATGGAGGAAAATCTTGACCAGTCGGACGCCGTCGTCGACCAGCATTTGCTCGAATTCGTTGATCTCGCGATAGGCGCGGCGCCAGGTGTCGCGATCGATCAGCTTTTCGATCCGCTCGACCAGCACCCGGCCATACCAGCTGCGGTCGAACACGCCGATCTGGCCAGGCGGCGGCAGGCGTTGCCAGAAGCGCCACAGATAATGGCGCCCCTGCTCCTCGGGGGCCGGCCGGCCGATCGCCCAGACCCTGACCCAGCGCGGATCCAGCCGCGCCGTGAGCCGCTGGATCGCGCCGCCCTTGCCGCCGCCGTCCCAGCCCTCGAACAGGACGATCCCCCGGCGGCTGCCGACGCGGAACGCCTGTTCGACCTCGAGCATCGCGATCTGCGCCTTGGCGAGCGCCTTCTTGTAGGCGGCCTCGTCGGGCAGCTTGCGGGCGAGGTCGAGCGCGCCGAGCGTAAAGCCCCGCTTGGCTTTGACCGCAACCGCCAACGGATCAGCTCGGCAGCTGGTCTCCGTCCGGCGGCACCGCGACCTCGAAGGCGTTGGTGACCCCGCAGAGCACCGTGAAGTTGTGGGCGACGGTGATCAGCTCGGTCATCCACTGCGCGTCGTGCTTGGTGAGCAGCCGGTTGAAGACCGGGTAGTCGACCCGGTTGGTACGCATCAGCTGGCGGGTCAGGTTGACGATGTCGCGCTCCTCGTCGGGCAAGTGCGACACGTCGCCCTTGCTGCGCAGGATGTCGATGGTCTTCGGATCGACCCCCGCGCGCTGCGCGGCGCCGACCTGCGCCGACCAGACATAGGCCGACTCCCGCTCGCGCACCGCGGCGAGGATCGCGTGCGACAAGAGGCGCGGCTCGACGACGCAGTCGTTGCGGTTGAACTTGACCAGCGCCAGCATCTTGTCGGCCAGCTTCGGGCTGTTCAGAAAGACGCTGAACGGGCCGCGGATGCGGCCGAAGACGCCGATAACGTCTTCGGCGACATGCTGGGCCTCGGCCGGAACCTGGCTCTTGTCGTGGATCGGCGTCGCTCTCGGCATGGTTTTCTCCCTTGTCTATTTCAGGCCCGGATACGCCTTGCCCCAATCGTCGAGATAGACGACGTCGGCGAGCGCCCCGCGACCGACCGGGCCGAAATTCCCCATCGGCCAGCCGATCGGCAGGATCGCGTAGGATTTGTAGCCGGCGGGAAGACCCATCGCTTCGTCGCATTCCTTGCCGTAGCCGGTGTGCCGGGTCGTCAGCGTCGAGCCGAGCCCCAGCGCACGCGCTGCCAGCAGCATGTTCTGCACCGCCGGGTAAATCGACGAACCGGCGGTGTAGTTCGGGTTCTCGCCTTCGAGGCAGGCGACGATCCACACCGGCGCTTCGTGATAGTGGTCGGTGAGGTATTTAACGGCGTCGTGCTGGCGCGCATAGGCCGCGGGGTTGGAGCCCGGCGGCGGCGCGCTGCTGGCGTAGCGGGGCCCGAGCACCTCGTCGTAGAGCCTCTTGTAATAAGCCTGAACCGCCTTCTTCCTGGCGACCGCGTCCTTCAGCACCAGAAACCTCCAGCGCTGGGTGTTGCCGCCGCTCGCCGCCGCCTGTCCAGCGCGCAGGATCTTGAAGATCAGCTCGTCGGGTACTGGATCGGGCTTCAAGCGCCGCATCGCGCGCATCGTCTGCATCACATCGAAAACATCGGTGCTCAGCGGTACATGGTGCGGCATGCGGCCCTCCCTCGGCGCGGCAATGGTTTCGGATCGAACTGTAGAGTAATTTTCGCCGACCCGACAAATCGAGAATGCCGATGCCCTACGCCCATCCCGAAGCGCTGGTCAGTACCGAGTGGCTCGCCGCCCATCTCGCCGACCCGCATGTCCGCATCCTCGACGCTTCGTTCAAGCAGCCCGGCGTCACGCCAACCGCGCGCGCCGACTACGGTGCCGGCCACATTCCAGGGGCGGTGTTCTTCGACATCGACGATGTCGCCGAACCGGGCACCAGCCTGCCGCACATGATCCCCTCGGCCGAGCGCTTCGCGGCCAAGATGGCCGAGCGCGGCATCGGCAACGAAGACCGGGTGATCGTCTACGACGCCAACGGCCTTTCCTCGGCCGGACGGGCGTGGTGGATGCTGCGCCTCTTCGGGCACGACAACGTGGCGCTGCTCGACGGCGGGCTGCCGAAGTGGAAGGCCGAGCGGCGTCCGCTCGAGACGGCAACACCGGCGATCCCGCCGCGGCGTTTCACTGCGCGGTTCGATTCGGCGCTGGTGCGCGACAAGGCGGCCGTGCTCGCCAACGTCGAGAGCCGGCGCGAGCAGCTCGTCGACGCGCGGGCCGCCGGACGCTTCGACGGCACCGCTGAGGAGACCTGGCCGGGACGGCGGCGCGGCCACATCCCCGGCAGCCGCAACCTGCCGTTCGATCAGGTCACCGACCCGCGCACGAAGCAGCTCAAAAGCGCCGAGGAATTGCGCAGCCTGTTTGCCGGCGCCGGCGTGGCCATCGACCGGCCGATCGTCACCAGCTGCGGCAGCGGGGTGACCGCCTGCGCGCTTGCCTTCGCGCTCTACCTCGTCGGGCAGGAGCGGGCGGCGGTCTATGACGGCTCGTGGTCGGAATGGGGCCTCCCGGACGGACCGCCGATTGCGACGGGACCGGCGACCTGACGGCGCGATGACGCTGCTCGACGATACGGTCACCTATCTGGAGATGTTCGAGCGACCGCCGCCGCTCGCCGGGCCGCCGCCGCTCGCCAAGCTGGCGCTGATGCGCGCCGAAGACTGCACCGTTTCGTTCTATCGCTACCTCTACGAAACGGTCGGCACGCCGTGGGTCTGGTTCGAGCGCCGGCTGTGGAGCGACGCGGCGCTCGCCGCCGAACTCAACAAGTCTACCACCGAGGTCTTCGTGCTGTACGCGGGCGGCGTTCCGGCCGGCTACTTCGAACTCGACGCCGCCGAGCCGCGCGAAACGAAGCTCGTGTATTTCGGGCTGGTGCCGGAAGCGATCGGGCGCCGGTTCGGGCCGTTCCTGCTCAACGCGGCGATCGAGCGCGCCTGGTCGCGCCCGCTCGACCGGTTCTGGGTGCACACCTGCACCTTCGACCACAAGCGGGCGCTGCCGCTCTATCAGCGCGCCGGATTTGTCGTCTATGCCCGGCGCAACGTCAAATTCGAGGACCCGCGCGAGCGCGGGATTCTCCCGCGCTCGCTGACGCATCCTCTGCTCCCGCCCCTCGGCGAGGCGTGAGCGTCATTACCACGGGTAGGCTGGGCCGTAATAACCCCAGTGATAGTGGTACGGATGGTAATAATTCGGTTCGCCGTAATAATACGGCTCGCCATAATAATACGATCCGACCCCCACCCCGACCGGGCCCACCTGAATGCCGATTTGCGCCTTTGCCGGCGACAAAGGAACGGCGACCGCCGTCAAGGTTATCGCACCAATAGCGGCCGAAGTGAGCCAGTGAAACCTGCGAGTGCTTTTAATATTGGCCATGGATTCCTCCATGTGTTGCTGAGCCAATCTGCGACTCATGCAGCCAACGACCACAAGAGATAGCAGTTCCAGCCGATCGACAAGCGCTTCACCTGCTCTATTCTAAACCGTGCAGCATCTCCGCGAATCAATGCGCCAGGATCTGGCTCAAGAAGGCCTTTGTCCGGTCGCTTTTCGGGCTGGAGAAAAAATCCTTGGGCGGTGCGCGCTCGACCACTTCGCCGCGATCCATGAACACCATCATGTCGGCGACCGTGCGCGCGAAGCCCATTTCATGCGTGACGCACACCATCGTCATGCCCTCGTGCGCCAGCTCGACCATGACGTCGAGCACCTCCTTGATCATTTCCGGGTCGAGCGCAGAGGTCGGCTCGTCGAACAGCATGATCTCCGGCTTCATGCACAGCGAGCGGGCTATTGCAACGCGCTGCTGCTGGCCGCCGGACAGCTGACCCGGGTATTTGTCGGCCTGGTCGGGAATGCGCACCCGTTGCAGATAATAGCGCGCCGTTTCCTCGGCCTCCTTCCTCGGCAGCTTGCGCACCCAGATCGGCGCCAGGGTCAGGTTCTGCAGCACCGTCAGGTGCGGGAACAGGTTGAACTGCTGGAAGACCATGCCGACTTCGCGGCGGATCGCCTCGATGTTCTTCAGATCGGAGGTGAGCTCGATGCCGGCAACCGTGATGCGGCCCTGCTGGTGCTCCTCCAGGCGATTGATGCAGCGGATCATCGTCGATTTGCCGGAGCCCGACGGACCGCAGACGACGACCTTCTCGCCCTTGCCGACCTGCAGGTTGATGTCCTTCAGCACATGGAAATCGCCGTACCATTTATGCACGGCCTGCAGCTCGATGACCGCCGACGGAGCCTCGCTCATCGCCGTCTCCCCCGATTGAGCTCGCGCTCGAGCATCTGGCTGTAGCGCGACATGAAGAAGCAGAAGCTCCAGTAGATCAGCGCGATGAAGACATCCGCCTCGACATAGAAGCCCTGCCAATTGGCGT
>Ga0335078_10009226_pt1 | contig 14617 bp, 16 predicted proteins | sample Lox_Sample_32_FD_206711 | JGI IMG/M metagenome (GOLD analysis project Ga0335078, IMG submission 206711) | Soil microbial communities from Loxahatchee National Wildlife Refuge, Florida, United States - Lox_Sample_3.2 | ecosystem: Environmental > Terrestrial > Soil > Wetlands | place: USA...
CCGCCTTGCGCATGGGCGCCAGCAAATACTCGGCTCCGTCTCCGACTTTGCGCTCCGGCGCTACGCCAACCCTGATCCGCAGGAAGTCCTGCGTCCCCAGCGCGCCGATGATCGACTCGATCCCGTTGTGCCCCGCCGAACTGCGCCGCGTGTGAATCCGCAGCGTGCCCAGCGGAAAGTCCAGCTCGTCCTGAATGACAATCAGGTCCGACTCCGGACTCGCCTCGTACTCCTTCAGCAGCCCCTGCACCGAGATGCCGCTCAAATTCATGAACGTTTCGGGCTTGGCCAACAGCACCGGGTGATCGGCTAGGATCGTCCGCGCCGTCAAGGCCCGGCACTGGCGATTCCTGACTTCCACTCCGAGATTTCCGGCGATGCGATCGATCGCGAGAAATCCCACGTTATGCGGCGTGAACTGATATTCGATTCCGGGATTGCCGAGACCCACGATCAGTTTCACGCCGAACCTTTAGCCACGGATTCTCACGGATCATCACGGATACATCTTTGAAATCTTTTGCCTTATCCGTTTGAATCCGTGTTGATCCGTGGCTAGTTTTATTTCTTTTCCTTCTTCTCAGGCTTCTCGGCCTTTTCCGGGGCAGCCTCGGCGCCCTCTTCCTCAGTTTCCTGCTTGCCCTTCTTGATGACCTCAGGCTCCGCCGGAGCAGCCGCCGCTTCCGCCGCAGCCGCTTCAGGCGTGACCACCACTTCCTCTTTCACCGAGGTGATGTGCGCTACAGGCTGATTTTCATCGGTTAAGAACTTAAGTTTTGCCGAGTGCGGCAAGTCGCTCACGCGCACCACCTTGCCGAAAGTCAATCCACTCACGTCGGCGTCGATATGGCTCGGGATATCCGCGGGCAGGCATTCGACTTCGAGTTCCCGCAGCATCTGCTCGAGAATGCCGCCTTCCTGCTTCACGCCGGCAGCTTCGCCGACCAGGAAGATCGGCACGCTGACCCTCAACACCTTGTCGAGCGCAATGCGCTTCAGGTCGATGTGCAGCAGCTTGCCCTTGATCGGCTCGTACTGCCAGTCGACGATCATGGCCTTGGTCTTTTCCCCGTCGAGAGTCAGATCGAAGATGGTGTTGTGGCCGGTCTCCGAGTGAAGAATCCGGTTGACGACGCGCGGGTCGACGCTGACCGAAACTGAGTCTTTGCCCGCGCCATAAACGACGGCGGGAATCTTCCCGTCACGGCGCACGCGCCGCGCTTCATTTTTCGTGCCCGCCTGTCGCGGTTGCGCTTCCAGTACGTTGGTTTCTAATGCTGTCGCCATAAAGTCTCGTTCCTACCTGATATTTTCCTGAAATTCTCTCGGCGAGCTCTGCGACCTCTGCGGTGAATACGCACCGCCGAGCCCGCCGAGAACGCAGAGCAAAACAAAGGAATTACGTAAACAACTTACTCACCGAAGTCTCTTCGTGATTGGCCTGAATGGCGCGGCCAATCAATCCTGCAATCGAGAGGACGGTAATCTTGCCGCCCTTTTCGGTTCTAGCCGCATCCGCTTCCTCGGTCAGCGGGATCGTGTTCGTAACCACGACCTGCTTGATCACCGAATTCCGAATGTTCTCTACCGCCGGACCTGACAGCACTGCATGCGAAGCGCAGGCATAAACCTGAGTCGCGCCATTCTCGACCAGCGCCGCCGCCGTTTTGACCAGGGTGCCCGCCGTGTCAATCAGGTCGTCAATAACCAGGCACGTACGTCCGTTCACATCGCCGATCACGTGCATCACTTCGGCTACATTCATCTCCACGCGCCGCTTATCGACGATGGCCAGCGCGGCATCCACCTTTTTGGCAAAGAACCGTGCCCGTTCCACGCCACCCGCATCGGGTGAAACCACCGTCAAGTTCGGCAATGCCAGTTTGCGGAAGTGATCCACCAACACCGGCGACGCGAACAAATGATCGACCGGGATGTTGAAAAATCCCTGCAGCTGCGGCGTATGCAAATCCACGATCAGCGCCCGGTGCGCGCCCGCAGTGGTCAGCAGATCGGCCACAAGCTTGGACGAGATCGGGCTGCGTGGCTTGTCTTTGCGATCCTGTCGCGCGTAGCCAAAGTACGGAATCACCGCCGTGATGCGCCGCGCGGACGCGCGTTTCAGCGCATCGATCAACAGCATTAACTCAATCAGGTGCTCATCGACGCTTGCCGTCCTGCCCGTCCGCGGGTCCGTGGCACGGCATGTGGGCTGCATCACGAAAACGTCAGCTCCGCGCACGTTTTCCTGCACCTGGACATAGCATTCACCGTCGGCAAAGCGTGTGACTTGCGCCTGGCCGCGCTGCATGCCGAGAAAATGACAAACTTCGTCGGCCAAAGGCTCATTCGCCGTGCCGCTGAAAATCTTGAACTTGTCGTCGGTCCGCGGACGCTGCTTCCGCTCCGCCTTCTCGTCGGTCACAGGCGACTTCTTCTCGACTTTCTCCGTCTTCTCGGTCGGCGTGACTAAGGTGGCCATGATTTTTTTCTCTTGGCTTTTAGCCTTTGGCTCTTGGCGCAAACCTCCTGGCCGGAACAGGTTCGAGCAAAAGGCCAAGAAGTAATAGCCAAAAGCGATTTTCTGGCTGGGCCGCTAGGATTCGAACCTAGACAAAGTGCTCCAAAGGCACTTGACCTACCATTAGTCGACGGCCCAGTGAGCCAATTTTTCGATTGCTGATTTTCGATTGTCGATTGAACCCCACTGCGGGGCGGTCTTAATTGTCTTTCAATCCCGAAAAATCAACAATCAAAATCTCGGCCCTTAACTCTGCGACCGAAAATCGGAGATCGTCAATCGAAAATTCGTCGCCAGTAGGCCCGCCGCGTCAGGGTCGTCGTCACCTGCGCCGCCCAGCCGTCCTTTTGCAGGTTCTTCGCAGCTTTCAACGCCGCCGCGTGCGAGGCAAACAGCCCGTACAGCGTCGAGCCAGAACCCGACAGCGACGCATATTTGGCGCCCGCGCGCTCAAGCGCACGCTTCCCTTCACGCAGTTCGGGATACTCAGGAAAGACGACTCGTTCGAAGTCGTTCTCGATCCCAGCCCGGACAAGCCAGAGAAGCGGGTTCCCGGCTCGGCCCCTTCCAACTACAGGAGCACTGGAGTAAGGCTCGCTCAGCCACGCCGACATCTCACGACCGAGCACATTCATTCTATCGGAGGCAGCCGGGAGCGTCAATTTTTGGTCCACTGTGGAAGAGCGGCCCTCCAGGGCCGCGTTATCCTCCGGAGAGGAATTGGGCTTTAGCCCCTGTAGTCGATCCCACTCCGCGAATGCCTTCGGAGTCGAGACTCCAATCTCGGGAGTCACCACCACACACGCCATCGCGGGAAAATCCGGCAGTGGATACACGTGTTCCCCACGCCCAACGCCGAGTACTGTGCCGCCGGTCAGGAACAACGGCAGGTCCGATCCCACTTCCGCGGCGATCCGCAACCGCTCTGCGGGAGCTAGTGCCTTCCTCACCGCTCGTTCCAGGGCGAGCAGCGTGGCTACCGCATTGGCGGACGCTCCGCCCAGCCCGCCTTGCACTGGGAGCCGCTTCTCGATCTCGATAACGGCCTTGCTCTTGACGCCAAGCGCCGCCATCGCCTGCTCGACCACACGATAGCAGGTGTTCGATCGATCCCGCGGCACGCGCGAATCGGCGCAGCGAATTTCAATCCCCGAGCCGCGTGCCACGCTCACGCGGATCACATCGTGCAGGCCGATCGTCTGATACACGGTCAGGAGTCCGTGAAAACCGTCCGGCCGAGGCGGACCAATGCGCAGCCCGAGATTGATTTTCGCGAAGGAGCGGACGGCGACGGTCATGGATGGATGATTGTAAGGGTTCATGTGTTGATTTTCGACCTCCCGCAGATTTGTCGAGAGGTGCGCGTATACTCTCGCCGATGGTGGGCGAGCATGAGCTCTTTATTTTGTTTGGCAAGGCGCTGGGCTACCTGAGCCTGGGCGTCTACAGCGTCCTTCTGGCGATCTTTTGGGGACCAGCGCTCTTGCTGCGCAATGTTGCGCGCTCGTTTCGGGAACTCGGAGTCGACAGTTGGCCCCGTGCCAACGGATCGATTACCAATCGCAGGGTGAACGCTATCCACGGATGGATCCTGGATTTCGCTCTGGGCCAACTGGAATACACTTATCGGGTGCACGGCGAATATTACGTCGGCACCGTGATTCGGCAATTTCCCGACGAGCAGGCGGCATGGGATTTCGTAGATGCCCATCGCGACGAACCGGTCATTGTGAGGTATCGAGACGACAAACCTGAGGCTTCGTTTTTGCTTATACCCGACCAGCGACCCGGATGGATGTTTAGCGGAGGGCCTGGAATTGTGACTCAGGTCTGGCACCACATTCGCAACGAAGTGCGGCCGAGGGCGCGCCTCGCGGATCGAGATGGAATGAGATGGCGGCGTTGATCGCCTAATCCTTGGCCCGCCTCGCACGCCTTCCAGCAAAAGCGTGAATCGTCCGCGTGCCGGCTACGACCGAGCCGCCATGCAAAGTCCCACGTGGGATAAAGTATTAATCTCCCCTCCGAAGCGGAATGCCTTTGCCGTCGATCACGAGCGTATAGCACCCTTTAAGGACAACCATGTATTCATCATAGTCGTGAACCTGCTCGGCAGAGTTGGCGTTCTGAGAGCAGGTCCAGAAAGCCATCTGGCTGCCGTCGGCGCCATCGAAAACATAGCCCTCAACGCCGGAAGTCGCTTGGTCACCGGGCGCGATACGATTCGACGGATTTTTCATGAATACTGGGAAGTCGTTCATCGTAATGCCGTGCCTCCTTCCTTCCATGTGTAGAATAGACTGAGTGTCCCAAGCAGCGCAGGCCATCACGCGCAGCCCCGCCGATATTGTTCGGCTCACGCCGGTTTCGCAGGCGCCCAACGGCATCTGCTATGCCTCAGCGGGCGAGATCGCGGTCAATTCTTTCGACCTGGAGCGCATGATTGCGGCTGTTCCAACGCGCATCGCGACGGCGCTCGAGCGCAAGGCCTATTACTTTGTCCCGCTGACGGTCAGCCACGGAGAGGAAACGCTGATCGCCGATCGCTACGACGTCGCGCTGAGCGACAACGCGGTCTGCCATCGCAATCTGAACCTCGGCGATTCCCAGTGCGTCTTCATTTCCACGCGCTTGATGGACGACAAATTTTCTGTGGCCTTCGAGTTTTATATCAACGTCGGCCACGCACTGGTTGAGCGCGCCGGAGTTTCGCACGATTTCGGCGAGTTGGCTTGGAAACAGGTAGAGGCAGGCGTGCGCGGCGAGACTTCCCTCGACGCCTGGGAAGCGCGCAAACTCACGACCGCGAATGGTCCCGACGCCGAGCGCTACAAGAACGAATATTTCGAAGCGACATTTTCCGATACGATTTCAATTTATCTGCTATCTCTTTACCTCGATGTCGATTACTACGATCTGCGCGAGCGCGATTATCCCCTGCTCGCTCCCTCGGCGCTCGCCGAACGTTTGCGCAAAGTCGCGGAACTGTTCCCGCCGAACTCCGGATTCGAGTTCGCCGTCTTGTACAAACGCCGTGGATGAGGTCTGACGCGATGGCGACAGCTTCAGAATTCCGCTCGCCACGCTGGTATGGGATCCCCTTCCGTGTGCTTCTTCTGACCGCCATCGGCACGCTGTTGAGTTTCGCGCTGAGTCTTCTCATCTCAATCATCGGAGTCGTGCTGGTTTCCCTGGTGCGCGGAGCGCACCCCGACATGCGGATCGCCTACCGTGACTTCGCATTGCCGGCAGCCCTGGTGGTCGGCGCTGCGTCTTTGATATTCGCCGTCGTGACTGAAATCCGCCACTATCGCCAGGTAAAAAGCCTGGCGGCGATCGAGAAGATGAGCTGAGCGATGACGGTTCGCGTCGCTATTCCCGTTCCGCATTCCATCGACTCGAAGTACTCCGAACGGGCCATGCCGCAATATGAACATGCAATCGCTCTGGTCGGCGGGGAACCAGTTCGCATTCCTATGGATAAAAGCGTGGCGGAAATAGCTGTGATGCTGAAAACCTGCGATGCGGTGTTGCTTCCCGGCAGCCCGGCAGATGTGGATCCAGCAAAGTTCGAGCAATCGCGCTCGGAGCACACATCTGCAGCCGATCCGCGGCGCGAGGGAGTGGACAGACTGCTGCTCGACGACGCCTACGCGCGGCGAATACCCGTGCTCGGGATTTGTTACGGGCTGCAAAGTCTCAACGTGTATCGCCAAGGATCGCTCGTCCAGCACATTCCGGATTTCCTGCCCGAGGGAATTCGCGGGAAAGTCGATCACTCGGTGGGAAAGAAACTTGCGATTGCGCACACGGTGGCGATAGCGCGGGATTCAAAACTTGCTGCGATCGCGCTCGGCGATGCCGAGGATCGGCCGATACCCGTGAATTCTTCGCATCACCAATCTGCGGATGCAATCGGCAACGGTCTCCGCATCGTGGCCCGCTGTCCCGCTGACGGCATCATCGAAGCCTTGGAGGGAACAGCTCCCGATCACTTCGTGGTAGCAGTGCAATGGCACCCTGAGCGGTCAGTGGACGATGACGAAGTTTCGCGCGCGATCTTCAAAGCTTTGCTGGACGCGGCGCGCTGAATTATCTTTTCTTGCGCTTGGGCTTCGCTTGCCGTGAAGGTTTTCTCTCAAGCAGAACCACCACGTGCGCGATCGCCGCGTTCTCCAGGTTCAATCCTTCCGGAGTCTTCGCCTTCAGTCCCACGCAATCGCCTTGAATACCCAGCAATTCCGCCACGCGCGTGCGAATCGCCGTGGCATGCGGGCCGATTTTCGGCGCGGCAAGAATCAGGCTGGCATCCACGTTGGCCACAGCGTATCCCGCGTCACGCACGCGCTTCAAAGCCTCACGCAAAAAAATAACCGAGTCGGCGCCCTTCCACTTTGGATCGGACGGCGGGAAGAGTGCGCCAATGTCCGGCGCCGCGATCGCGCCGAGCAGCGCGTCTGTGACCGCGTGCAGCAGAACGTCGCCGTCGGAATGCCCGCCCAAACCTTTGTCGTGAGGCAGCGTTATGCCGCCAAGCTTCAGCGCTATGCCGGGACGGAATTCGTGGGAATCAAATCCGTAGCCTATGCGTGTCGTCGGTCGTTGGTGGTTTCTCGATGGCATTTTCTGGCTGCGTTGATCTGCGTAAATCCGCGGCGAAAAGTGACTTTATTTCCCTAAATAGAACTCCGCCAGTTCCATATCTGCGGGCGTTGTGATCTTTATGTTTCTTGGGGAGCCCATCACCACCGCGACCTCATGACCGGAGCGCTCCGCCAGCGAGGCTTCGTCCGTGCCCATGAATCCATCGGCGGCGGCTTCGTCGAAAGCTTTTTTGATTACGTCATAGCGGAATCCCTGCGGCGTCTGCGCCAGCACCACTCCCGCGCGCGGAATGGTGGCTTTGATGATCGCTCCTTCGGCGGTGCGCTCCACCTGCTTGACGGTATCCACTGCGGGCAGTCCCGCGATGGCAGCGCCGTATTTTTTTGCGGCCTCGATCACGTCGTGAATAATCTCCCCGGTTACCAGCGGCCGCACGGCGTCATGGACCAGGACAATATCATCCGGCTGCGCGTTGACCGCATTGAGCGCGTTCTGCACCGACTGCTGGCGATGTTCGCCGCCCACCACAAGCTCGATTTTCTTCTTCAGTACGTCTTTGCCTTCGGATTGCAGCCGCTCGCGGAAACTCTCAATCTCGTTTTCCCGCAGGGCGACCGAAATTTCGCTGACCGCATCGACGGCGGCGAACCGGCGCAAAGTGTGAATCAGAATCGGAGTCCCAGCGAGTTCGGTAAATTGCTTCGAGGGATGCGGCTTTTTCGTCTTCGCGTCGAGAGCACTGGGCATGGGCGCCATGCGCGTCCCCAGCCCCGCTGCCGGAATGATCGCTATCACCTTCATGGCGGTCTGTCAGTATACGAGCGCCAAGTCGGTAGTTCAAATTCGCTGGCGCGGAGCGCGGACTTCGAGCATCATCGAATGATTGCCATCATGGATGAGCACGACCTCGATCGTTCTTGGGAGGACCCCATTCGATGCGCTTTGTCGTTTACGCATTTCATTGGTTTTGGGGAAACACGCAACCCATCTTTCATCTGCGGGCGGCGATCTCGGTCGCGATTGCCGTGGCGACCTACTGGAAAAACTCCGCCTTGGAGCGGGCCTGCTGGCTCTCCAGTCTCTACACAAAATTCTATGAAGCGCCCGATCTGAAATTCACTCGCGAGGTCCTGGACTGTAATCCTCCCGATTCACCGGAAGTGAAGAAGCTGGTGGAAGAAGAGGACGCGCGTTTTAGCGACTACCTAAATTTTTTCGAGTTTATGGCCTATCTCAAAGCCTGCGGCCAGCTATCGCAGAATGACATCGCGGCGCTGTTTGACTATTATCTGCGCATTCTCTCGAAACATGGTGACGCGCGAAAATATGGGTTGGACGATCGCAACGGATACGCTATTTGAAACGCCTGCTGCCGAAGTTTTCTTCCTGAGAGCCATGGCGAGCGCTACACACCATCTTTTCGTTTACGGAACGCTTTCACCGCGGCACGCACCGCCGGAAATCGCTTCCACGGTGCGGCGTCTGCGTCCGGTCGGAACGGCAACCGTTCGCGGACGTCTTTATGATCTGGGCGAGTATCCGGGAGCCATTCTGAATGAGAAGTCGCGATCAGTGATTCGCGGCGAAGTATTCGAGCTGCCGGCGGATCGCAGCGCCCTGACTACGCTGGACGACTACGAAGGATTCCAACCCGCCAAGCCTGCTTCCAGCCTTTTTTTGCGGCGCGTCTGGCCCGTCACGATGGATGACGGCAAGCGTCTGCGCTGCTGGGTGTACATCTACAACGGGGACATGAAGGACGCGCAACCAGTCCGCAGCGGAAGATATTCGCGGAGACGCGCAGCCCGCCGCAGCACTGCCGCGCGATCCGCTGAAAGCAAATAATTCCCCAATCCTGTCATTCCGAACCGGCAATCACGTTCTTGATGTCATTCCGAACCGAGTTCGTAGACTCGGTGAGGAACCCGCTGTTCATTAGAAAAGCAGGTTCCTCACCGGCTTTGCCGGTTCGGAGTGACAAAGTGAATGGCCGGAATGGCGAGCAGAAACTACGACGGACTCTGCTTCGTCTCCAGCGCGGGCGGCGGGGCTGGAACAACGGTCGGCGTTGCCGGACTGACGGGCCCAGCCGCGGCCGGCCGCGAATAGACTCGCTCATCCCACTTGCCGAAGATCATCTTTCCGGCCGTCGTTTGCAGCACCGATGTGACTGAGACATCGATCGTCTTTCCGATCATCTTGCGCGCGTTGTCGACGACGACCATGGTGCCGTCATCCAGATAGGCAACGCCCTGGTTGTACTCCTTGCCTTCTTTCAGGATGAACACGCGCATGGTCTCGCCGGGCAGCACGATTGGCTTCAGCGAGTTCGCCAGCTCGTTGATATTGAGCACTTCGACCCCCTGCAGTTGGGCGACCTTATTCAGGTTGAAGTCGTTAGTGATGATCTTGCCTTCGTAGACCTTGGCCAGCTCGATCAGCTTCAGATCGACTTCGCGGACCGCGGGGAAATCATCTTCCACGATCTGAATCTGCAGGTTGGCGACTTTCTGCAGGCGCTGCAGGATGTCGAGGCCGCGGCGTCCGCGATTGCGCTTGAGCGAGTCGGCAGAGTCGGCCACGAGCTGCAGTTCGCGCAGTACGAACTGCGGAGTCACGATGACTCCGTCGAGAAACCCGGTTTCGGCGATATCGGCGATCCGGCCGTCGATAATGACGCTGGTGTCGAGAATCTTGTAGCTCTTCTTGCCTTGCTTCTCGCCGCCGAAGATCCCGCCCAGGGCGGCAAGGTTCAACAGGTCACCCTTGTTCGCGCCGACGATCAGGCCGACGTAGGCCATCAGCAGCATGACCAGGATCTGCAGAAAGCTCTGGGTGTTCCCCGGCGGAACGCTGCTGCGGATCACCAGGGCGAACAGGTAGGCGCCGCAAATGCCGAGAATGCTGCCGATGGCGGCGCCGATCAGCCGCTTGAGGCTGACGGTGCGCAGCTTCCATTCGAACAGAACGATAGCGGCCCCGATTAGCGCCCCGACGCCAGCATCGACGGCGGCGGGCCGTCCGAAGGGCTGGATTACATAGCAGGTGACGGCAACAACAAGAACGAAAAGAAGACGTACAAAAATAAGATCCACGGCAACCTCCCCCGCGGATGCAGGCCCGACTGGGCTGATGCACCCGTGCCCATTCCTCGCCGCCCCCGACGGGAATTGGCCGTTCGCATACGGGGCGCATGAATAAGGGATAAAGTACGCCCCGTTCCGGCCCTGCTGGGGCTCGGCCGGAAAGCAATTAGTTAACGGCAAGAGTATATACCTCTGGGTTAGAGCTGAGGAGGCCTTGGGCATGCGCCAACTCGCGCCGATGACCCATCACGGGGCATCCCCCGCGCAACGGTCTTAACACCCTCCTACAGCAAATCCCTGCCATAAGTTACGGAAAAATCCTGCTGATCGAAAGGTCCGTTCGGACATCTGATTTGGGATGCTTGGCCTGCTCCCAGCGCAGGCCTATCGGGCTCAGTAAGAACATTGTCTTGGAGGAGGACTATTCGATGCGAGCTTTGCGATTGCTGAATGCAGCAATTCTCTCCGCCCTGGTCGCGACTTCTGTAGCGCTCTACGCCCAGGACGAAAAACAAGAAGATAAACCGCCCCGGCAAGAAGAGCCTCGGCCGGAAGCGAAACAGGACGAGCCGAAGGCTGCCGCTGCGGATGAGGCTCGGCCGGAAGGGAAACAGGACGAGATGAAGGCGCCCCGGCAGGATGAGGCCAAGTCCTCGAAAGAGGACAAGAAAGAGGAAAAGGACGAGCGGAAGCAGGACGAAAAGCAGTCGAAGGAGATGAAGCAGGACTCCCGCAATGATCATGGGCGGCCTGCCAGCATAAGCGCTCACATTCCTGACGACCGGTTTCGCTCTAATTTCGGCCGTAGCCACACCTTCGTCGTGCAGCGCACGGAGGTGCAGGATCGGCCAGGGTTTGTGTACGGCGGCTACTCGTTCGTTCTGGTCGACGCCTGGCCAGCAGACTGGGCTTACACGGATGACTGCTACGTCGACTACGTCGATGGAGATTATTTTCTGTTCGATCTTCTGCATCCCGGCATGCGCGTCGCATTATTTGTCGTGATGTAAGACCTGAATCTTGCAAGACGGGAATCGACTGCCCCACTCCTCGCGGCTTCTGCGAAGAGTGGAGATTTTACTTTCAGAATGCTCTGTCTCGGTCTGCGAGCCGGCGAAGTCCCTGCTAAACTTTCCGCATGAAAGCGCTCGTGATTCGCAGCTTGACGGGCCCAGATGCGTTGGCAGTACAGGACCTTCCTGAACCCGCGGCAAAGTCCGGACAATCGATCATTCGCGTCTGTGCCGGAGGATTGAACTTCGCCGATGTCATGACCACTCACGGCGGATATCCGGGGACGCCAGCCCCGCCCTTGATAGCCGGACGCGAGTTCGCCGGAACCGAAGAATCCAGCGGACGCCGCGTCATGGGATATGCGCAGTGGGCCGCATTCGCGGAAAAGACCGCCGCGTATGCCAACATGCTATGGCCAGTCCCCGATCACTGGAGCGACGAGCAAGCCGCAGCCTTTCCCGTCAATTATTTCACAGCGTACCTCGCCTATTGGCAGGCAGGGATGACACCCACACCCGCACCTGATGGGGGTGCCCCAGAGCCTGCCCTGAGCTTGTCGAAGGGTCTCGCCGATTTTGCGCGACCTGGGAAAACCCACCGCGTGCTCATTCATGCCGTTGCTGGCGGCGTCGGCACGGCGGCCGTCCAGATCGGGAAACTGCTCGGAGTCGAGATGTATGGGACTTCCTCCTCCGATGAGAAGCTGGCCCGCGTCAAAGAACTCGGCTTGCAGCACGGCATTAACTACAAGCGTAACGACTATGAAGAGGTCGTAAAGAATTTCACCCGCGGAGAAGGCGTCGATGCAGTCTTCGAGATGCTCGGCGGCGAGCATACGGCCAAGAGCCTGCGTTGCCTGCGCGACTTCGGGCGAGTCATCCAATATGGCACCGCGACCGGCAAATCACCGAAGCTTGATGTCCGCGCGATGTACTCGAAATCGAGCATGGTGCAGGGACTGTGGCTGACCTATCTGTCGCAGAAGCGCGAGATCATGGAACCGGCATGGCAGCAGCTCTTGGTTTGGATTTCCGAGCGCAAGTTGACGCCGCAGATCGGCCAGGTGTTTCCCTTCGATCGCGCAGTGGAAGCTTACAAATTGCTGGAAGAGGGAAAGAATTACGGGAAAGTGGTACTGAAGTTGTAGCGCCGGAGAGCAAATGACATGAAGAAGAAACCCGCAGTCACAATCTACGAAAAGCCGACCTGAAGCACATGCCGCGAGGTCAAGCGGGTCTTGACTGCACAAGGCGTGGAGTATGAGAGCGTCAATTACCTCGAACATCCATTGTCGGCAGCCGAATTGAAAAAGCTGTTGCAACGGGCTGGACTCACACCGAACGACGTACTCCGCACCAAAGAGCCCGCGTACCGCGAACTCGTCGCGGGAAAGAATCTGAGTGACGAGGAGCTTCTCGAGATCATGGCCGCGCACCCGGAACTGCTGCAAAGGCCAATCGTCGTTCGCGACAATAAAGCCGTGCTCGCCCGGCCGGTGGAGAATCTGCAGAAGTTAGGGATTAAGTAAGCAGCCTCGATTTCAGCGTCTCTCAGTTTCCTCGATCGTGGAACCGGCCGATTACAAGAATTGACGAACGCGTGGCCCTTGCCTGGGTTACGATGTCAGGCAAAAGGGGTGAGTATGTTTGCACGCTCCACGGTCTTCTTCCTCGTGCTCTGCGCGCCCTTGGCGATGGCGGCTCAGAATGGAGTGCAAGACAACAAAACTCCGATCCCTACTCTAAAGAGCAAAGTCCGGCTGGTTCTGGTTGATGTGGTCGTTACCAACAACAAAGGCGAACCAGTTCCCGGACTTCACAAGTCAGACTTCGAGATATCCGAGGACGGAGTCCCGCAAACTATCTCCAACTTCGAGGAGCACCAGGCTGCACCGGCGACTCAGGTCAAGTTGCCTCCCATGCCGCCTAATGTCTACACGAACTTTCCCCTCACCCAAAAGGCGGATTCGGTAAACGTACTTCTGCTGGACGCGCTGAACACGCCCTCCAACGATCAGTCCTTCGTCCACTCGCAGATGCTCAAGTATCTGAAGACGCTTCCGCCCAACACGCGCGTCGCCATTTTCACGCTGGCATCGCGCTTGCGCATGCTGCAGGGCATCACGACTGATTCTTCGTTGTTGCTCGCATCGCTCAACAGCGATAAAGCGGTGCCTCATCCATCTCCCTTACTGCCTTCCACGGTCGAGAAGGACGCCAACCAGCGCTACATCGACTTCAAGGCCGAGAATGCGGCCGGACCTCCTCAACCAAACGAGAACATGGCGCTGGCAGCGGTCGATCCGATCAATGCCGCGATGGCGTTCCAGGCCGATGTGACGGGCTTCCTGACCGCGTCGCGCATCGCTATGACCCTGGAAGCCCTGCAGCAACTGGCGCGCTACCTTTCCGATGTGCCAGGCCGCAAGAATGTGGTTTGGTTTTCCGGTTCCTTTCCCACCGGCATCATCCCAAATCCGGATTTGGTTGATCCCTTCGGGGGCATGCGCGACTTCCAGGAGGAAATCCGCAAGACCTCCGACATGCTGGCCAGCAGCCAGATCGCCGTCTATCCCGTAGCGGCCGAAGGTCTCATTTCCCAAACCGCGTTCCAGGCCAACAACGTCGAGATCGGGGAGAGAAGAGGGACGCTGGCGATGCAGGACACGATGCAGAAAATGGACAACGAGTCTGTGGATCGCGATTCCAGCCATGCGGCTATGGAGGATATCGCCAGAGACACCGGAGGAAAGGCTTTCTACAACACGAACGGCCTGAGCGACGCTCTGACCCACGTCGTCGATAACGGCTCCCGCTATTACTCGCTAACCTATTCGCCACGCAACCCGGCCATGGACGGTAAATTCCGCCGCATCCAGGTAAAGCTGCTTCAAGGCAAGTACACCCTTGCCTACCGCCGTGGATATTTTGCCGACGACCCTGGCACGGCCCTCGCCGCTGGCCAACAGCCGCACTCCGATCCATTGCTGCCGCTCATCGGACGAAACCTGCCGGACTACAGTCAAATTCTCTACAAAATCCAGGTCCAACCATCGAATCCGCAGCCGGCTGCAGATGCGACCCGCGCGGGAAGCAATGCTGAATTGAAAGGTCCGCTCACTCGCTATGGCGTCGACTTCGCAGTCGCGCCCGAAGATCTGAGACTGAGTCGCACTGCCGATGGCAACATTCAAGGTGCGATTGAAATCATGCTGGTCGTCTACGATGCTGAAGGAAAGCCGCTCAATATGGAGGTCGCGCGGAATGAGATTCGGATCCCGGAGAAAGATTTTCCCAGCGTGCAAAAGCAAGGCCTGCAGATTCACAAGGAAATCGATGTGCCGGCAGGCAATGAATACTTGCGCAGCGGCATTTACGATCTCAAATCGGGA
>Ga0335078_10009228_pt1 | contig 14616 bp, 10 predicted proteins | sample Lox_Sample_32_FD_206711 | JGI IMG/M metagenome (GOLD analysis project Ga0335078, IMG submission 206711) | Soil microbial communities from Loxahatchee National Wildlife Refuge, Florida, United States - Lox_Sample_3.2 | ecosystem: Environmental > Terrestrial > Soil > Wetlands | place: USA...
TGAATTCTCAAGCAGCGGCCGCTGGGGAATCGTGGCTAACAGCTCACTGGGTCGGCGCAGCTTCGGCGCCGATCACGTTCCCGGAAACGATGAGTTCCACGCGCCGATTCTGCTGCCGTCCTGCCGAGGTAGCGTTATCGGCAACGGGTTGCAACTTGCCGAGCCCGCGCGCGGCGATCAAACTCTCCGGGATGCCTTGCTGCATCAGATACTGCTGCACGACCGCCGCGCGTTTCTCTGAGAGCTGCTGATTGTAGGCATCGCTGCCGATGGCGTCAGTATGGCCCTCAACCTCGAGGTGCAGGTCGGGATAAGCGAGCAGGATGCCGGCGATCTTGGCCAGGCGCTCCCGCGCTGCCGGACGCAGGCCGTACTTCGCCGACTCGAACAACACATCGGACATGTTGACCACCAGCCCGCGCGAAGTGTCATGGGTCTCCAGGATGGCGTTCAACTGGCGCAGCAGACGGGCGCGCATCTCCGCCTTTTCGGCTTCCGCCTTCTGCCGCATCTGCTCAGCTTGCTGCGCCGCCAAACGGGCCTTCTCGGCTTCGGCCTGCGCCAACCGTTGCTGCTCCTGGGCAGCGGCGCGGGCGGCTTCCGCCTCCTGCTTGGCGCGCTCGGCCTCGGCTCTGGCTCGGTCGGCTTCCGCCCGGGCCTGCTCGGCGCGGATGCGCTCGGCTTCCGCTTGTGCCCGGCGATTGGCTTCCGCCTCGGCTTGGGCCTTGGCTTGGGCCTCGCGGTCTGCGGCGTCCTGCCGTTCCTTCGCGATGCGCAGCTCCTCCTGGCGTTTGAGGGAGATCACGCGCGCGTCTTCGGCAGTCTGAGCGGCGTTGCGGGCGAGGGTGCCGATGGGCGTTTTGCCCTGCTTGCGGAGGTAGGCGTCCTCGGCCTGTTGCAGCAGTTCCTGCGCCTTCTGGAAGCTGGGCGCAGCGTACTGGTCGGCGCGCGCGGCACGTGCGATGCGAACCGCGTTGCGGGCTTCAAACAATTCGATCGGTGTCTTGGAATCAATGCCGTAGATCGCGCCCTGGATCGGCTCGACCGTGGAAGCGTATGTTCCCTTGGCCAGCAGTTCGTAGCGGGCGTTGATGGGCTCTTCCTGGCCCATGGTGTCGGGGCGGATGATGTTTTCCGCCACGACTACGTCGCTCGGCTGGGTGACGGCGAAGTAGGGCTCGGCGGTCACGATCAGACCGAAGGCCTGCAGTTCCGTGGTGACCTTCAGGCTGCCGTTGCCATTCTTCAGCAAAACTTCTCCCAGATTGCTGGCACGGCCCTCGGGCGTAATCGCCCACAGGACATAGGTCAGGTACTCAAGGCCGAACTTGTTCGCGGGGAGCAGGTTTTCGAGCTTGGCGTCGATATCGAGGCGCCCGGACTTGCTGTCTACTTTAGCGCGGCCGGTGATCTCGGGCATCTGATCAGTGCCCTTGAAGTCCACGGTGGTCGAGCCGCCGCGATGCCGGTAGTTGACCGCCTTGGTGGTGCGCGACACCACCTGGATGCGCATGGTCGGCGCCTGGTCCAGTTCAGGCTGGCCGGGCTGCTGCGCCTGCGCCAGCCCAAACGGCGTCCAGCATAGCAGCGCTACAGTCACCACCAAGGGGACGCGAAATCTCTTCGCCATTGCTACACCTCGCGAACGGAAGATAGGCACGAGGATACCCCAATGTAGGCCATGCCAGAGAACAACACCACACCTCGGTAACGGTTATAAACGAGAGACGCTTGCCTTCGGCCGGCAGCGTTCGGAGAACTCAACAATCAGATCGGCGAGCGCTGCGGCGCCGCGCTTGCCCAGCACGAGTGTGTAGTGCGTGGTGCCTTGAATCGTGTGGACCTCGAGCGCGGGAAGGCACCGCCGCATCTCCGCAATCGCCGGCCCGGGATAGAGCGGCGGCTGACCGGGAAGAAAGCCGGCATCGGCGCGCAACATGATCACCGGCACACGGATGGATTCGAGGCGCTCGACGATCTCCCTGGTCTTCAGTCCTTCGGCGAGATCGACGCGCACACCCCCGTCCGATGCTTTGGGCCGCAGGCGGGGAGGTTCGCCGCCAAGTTCATAGTCGAGGAACGCCTCGATCCACGGGCTCCAATCTTCCGGCGGGAACTGCGGCTGGCTGCGCCAGAAGTCGCGATAAACCTGGCGGGAGGGATAGGTTTGCCGGAGCTGGGTGATGCGCTTCTCCAACCCGCAGCGCAAAGCTTCGAGGGCTTCGGGAGTCATCGGAAGGACGAATCCGCCATCGACCAGGATCAGCCCCGCCACCAACTCCGGCTCGCTCGCCGCAAGAGCAGCCGCGATGAACGCTCCCATCGAATGTCCCACGATTATGCTCGGACCGAGACCGAGCGCGCGCATCGCCTGGGCCACGTCGCGGGCGTGCTGCGCCATGCCGTAAGGGCCGTCGGGTTTGTCGGAATCGCCGCGGCCACGCAGGTCGGGAGCGAACAGCGGACGCCGGCCGGCCAACCGCTCCGCCACGCCCGTGAAGGTGACATATGTAGCGGTTAGCCCGTGCAGAGCCACGACCGGGGCCCCTTGCCCGGGCCAGTATCCAAAGGCCAGCTCGATGCCGTCGCCGGGAACACGCCCGCGCGCTTCGCGGGTGATTGCCAGGACCATTGACTCCCGCGCCACGAGAACCATGAGAAGAGTTTGTCTCAGCGGACGGGCTCAAGACAAGGGTGTTCTGCACAGGCATCAGCATGAGGTCGGAGAGGCATAGATGATCCATAACATGGGTATGCCGCTCCTCGTGGATCGTTCGTGGTGGACACGGTGGTAGCGGTGCTCTTCGCGGAGGAGACGTACAAGAAGAAGGAGATCTGAGCTCCCGGGCCTGGGCGCCGCAATTTTTCTTCCCGGCACGACCAACTCGTGCCGTCGTTTTTTATCGGGGGATTTACTTTGAGCGCCGGCCCAGCCAGCTGTCGAGATGAGGCCAGGTCACTTTGCTGGCCCCGCTGCCGGCCATGATGCCGATGTGGCCGCCGGGGACGCTGAACAGTTCCTTGTCCTTGCTGCTCACCTTGCTCATGATGGCCTTGGACTGGCAGGGCGGGGTGATGTGGTCACCTTCCGCAATCACCGTCAGCAGGCTCGCCCGGATCTTGCCCACATCAACCCTCTCTCCGCGCAGAATCCACTCGCCCTTCATCAGGCGGTCGCTGCGATACAGGTCAACGACCAGCTGCCGGAAGGTCGCCCCTGCCATGGGAATGTTGTCGGTCACCCAGGTATTCATGGCGTGCCAGGCATCGACCACCTTGGGATCGTCAAGGTTGTCCCAGAGGCGCAAGAAGTTGCCGATGTAGTTCTCCACCGGCTTCAACGCCTTGGCGCCGTATTCGATAAACTCCGCCGGCATGTTGCCGAAGGCCTGCAGCACTTTGTCGACATCGAAATTCGGCTCCGCCGTCCAGCGGGAAAAGGTGATCGTTTCTTTGTCGGAGAAATCCAGCGGCGCCGTGAGCAGGATCAGGTTGCGCAAACCGTCCTCCGGGCGCAGCGCGGCGTAACACGTAGCGATCAGCGCGCCCAGGCACCAGCCCAGCATGCTGAATTCTTCCACCTTCGAAGTGGCTTTCAGCTTGCGGATCGCACGCGGTAGGTATTCCAGCGTGTAATCGCCGAAATCTATGTTCCTGTCTTCCGGCCCGGGCGCTCCCCAGTCCATCAGATAAAGCTCATAGCCCTTTTTGAGCATGAACTCCACGTAGCTGTGCCCCGGGCGCAGGTCGAGGATGTGAGGCCGGTTCATTACCGCAAACACCAGCAGCAGCGGGATGGGATGGCGCTTCCCCTCCGGCACCATGGGAACATAGCGATAAAGCTTGGCCTTGTTCAGCGCCCACACCAGTTGTTTGGGAGTCTGGGCGATGGCAGCCTTGGAAGTCAGAACCTTGTTGAGGGTCGTGAGCCTTTGCACGGTCAGGAGAGGATCAACCAGCGCTGCGTCTGGCATAGCTATTTGGTCCTTCTGCGGCGGCCACGTGCCGGCGCTGCGGGGCGGCGGGTCGCCCTCGCCGGTTTGGAGAACGTTCCTTCCATCCCATCCAGCTTGGCATCCATGTCGTCGAGACGCATCTCGACGTTGGTGAATCGTTCCGCCAGGCTAATGAAGTCGGCGCGACTGGGCAGGCTAAGCTGCTGCACTGCCTGCTGCAGTGCCTTCTCCACCGCCTCGCGAAAGGGCGAGGAGACCGCCAGATACGCATCCAGCATGCTGCCGGTCGCTTTGGCGTAAGCCTCGGTGTTTACCGTGTCCACCATGGTCTTCGCCCAAACATCGAGATAAGCGTTCCGCATCTGCCGAAAGGCACCCATGGGATCGAAGTTCGCGCCATCGCCTTTGGGATCGTTGGCCATTGCGAGTCCTTTCCACGCGCAAAAAAACTGCTGTTTGCAGACAGCCGAAGCCCCCGGCAGCTTAACCGGGGCCTCCAAGCCATCTACAAACCCGCAGTATACAACCGCCTCTCGGCCTCGTCCCCGGCAAACCCGCGTCTGGCCTGCCGGGAGCGGTAACACCTTAGGCGACGCTCAACTTCAGCGGCTTGGAAGCGATGTCCAGAACCTTCTTCTGGGTCTCCATCAGAACATCCAGGCTGCGCTGAATGGACTCGACCGGCAAACCGGAGAGACCGAACTGCTTGCTCGCGGTGTCATACACCGCCTTGTTCTGCTCCGCAGCAAACTCCAGTGCTTTCTTTTGCATTGCGACAGAACATTCCACCGACTTCTGGAACAGCGTCGTCAGGCCGCTGGTCAGCTTGGCAACCGACTCAGCGCCTTCCTTGGCGAAGCCGGCGACGGTCTGGTTCTGCTCCAGCACCATGTCGATAGCTTCCTTCTGGCCTTCCAGAATGGTGTCGAACGCCTGCGCCGCCAGGTCGAACACCGGGTTCACCTGGGAAGCAGGAATAAAGCGGACCAGGGCCTTTTTGCTGGCGCTCGTCCAATCCGCATTCTGCTGGGCGGCGATCTGCAGCGACTTCTTCTGCAGTTCCGCGATTACCTCGATGCCCTTCATGTACAGAGGCATAAAATTCTCTAGCGCCTCGACCACCGGGGCGGTTTTCTCTTTGGTCTTCATCGCCGTTTTGCTCCTTCCCATCAATGCTGCAGTTATTGCTGCAATGCAGTATAATCATACAGCACCGCCAGAGCTTGTCAAGCGTAAAATCAAGGCCGCCATGGAACGCAAACCCATCGTCATCAAAAAGTACGAGAACCGCCGCCTCTACGACAGCACCAACAGCCGCTACGTGAACCTCGACGAGGTCGCCCAGATGGTCCAGGAAGGACGCGAAGTTCAGGTGCTCGATGCCTCTACAGGTGACGATCTCACCCGCCTGGTGCTCACCCAGATCGTGGTGGAGCAGGCCAAGACGCCGGGCTCGGCCTTTCCTCTCGACATTCTGCGGCAGATGGTGGCCGCTACCAATCGTGCCGGCCAGGAAGCCGCCCTTAGCTATGCCAAGGCAATGTTCGACTTGTACCAGAATGCCTATCGCTCCATCCCGTCGCCGCTCAACCCCTTCGGGTTCATACCTGTGCCTGGGGTGCAACGGCCCGCCAACGCAGACGTGACTCCGCCGCCCGCCGAGACTTCCGGAAGAGGCGACGAAAGCGTCGAACTGAAGCGGCGGGTAGAGGAATTAGAATCGCTGGTGTCTCGTCTGAGTGCCCGCCCGCCGGGACGCAAGAGAAAAGTCAAGCCGCGGCGCAAGCGCTGATCCCAGCCCGACGGCACGGCCAGACCTCACCCAACGGGGTGACGGGGCTTACAAACAAGCCGGTTTCCCGCGAAGTAATTTTTCCGAGAACGCTCCACACGCGGCTGCAGCAATTGGTGGAAGCCGAACCGCAACCGGAGAACCCGGTTCTCTGGTCGCTCGCCCAGGCATCCTGGCGCCGTTCCGCTTAGAAGTGGAAGCCGCCGCCGCAGATCAGAACTTCACCCGTAACGTAATCCGAGAGTGGTGAGCAGAAAAACAGCACCGCGCCTGCGGCCTCTTCCGGCGTTCCCAGCCTTCCCAGGGGACAGGACTTCCGAGCCGCATCCAGCATCGCCGGTTGCACTCCGATGCGGATCTGGTGCCCATGCATCTCGATGTTGGGACTGTCACCGTTGAGCGGCTGCACCAGGCGGGTTTCAATCAAGCCGAAGCCCACCGCATTGACGTTCACGTTGTAACGTCCCCATTCCTTGGCCAGCATCTTGGTGAGCCCGATGACTCCCGCCTTGCCGGAGGAATAGCCCGCCTGGCCGGCGTTACCCTGCGTGCCGGCGATCGAGGTGATGTTGACCACCTTGCGCATCACGCGTTTGCCGGCTGCCATCTCGGTCTTAGCCGCTTCCCGGATGTAGCCTGAGGCCGCCCGCAGCACGCGGAAAGGAACCACCAGATGAATGTCGAGCATGGCCTGGAACTGCTCGTCGGTGGTCTTCTGGATGACGTTGTCCCAGGTGTAGCCGGCGTTGTTGACGATGATGTCGACGGCGCCGAAGGTATCCAGCGTGGCCTGCACCATCTGCTCGGGGAACTCCGGGTTGGTGAGGTCTCCGCACACATGGGCGGCCTGCAGTCCGGCGGTACGCAGCCCGCACTCGGCCTCGGTGACAGCGGCTTCATCCAGGTCGTTGATCATGACCGCGGCCCCGGCTGAGGCCAAGCGGGTGGCAATAGCACGGCCAATGCCGCGGGCGGCGCCGGTGACCAACGCGGTTTTGCCCTCTAAAGTGAATGGCATGGGGTGTTGGTTGCCTCCGCCAAGGATGGACGTTTCTGGCGAACAGTGCTTTTGTTGCATTGCAGCAAGTTCCTACTGCAGCGCATTAAATCACAAATCGGGGCGGCAGAACAATAGTGGAGATAGCAGGATTCGGCCTATCTTCGTCGCTCCCGACCTGGAAGCCGGCAACATCCTGACAACACACTGGCCCATCTCGGCTCCTGTGCCCTGGCCCTTTTGCTGACCCATTACCAGCGGTTACCTGAGTCAGTCGCACAGCGCGCGGTGTGTGGCCGCCGATGCGGGGGATGGCTGCTGGTGCACGGCCTTAGGTGCACGAGTGTGCTCTTTTGCTTTTTCCCAAAAAAGGCGAGACTATCGGAAACTCTCCGTGGGGGTAGTGTGCCGTGACACGCCGAAGGACGCGGTGGGGAATCCGCTGTGCTGCAGTCGCGATCGCGTTCGCATCAGCTCTCGCAGCGCCCGCCCAGGCTCAAGCCGGCAGGCCGGTCCGCCGGATGATTACCGAGCCGGTGGACGAAACCCATCTTGTCACCCTGGCCGGCAACCGGCGTCCCGAAGCTAACGCCGAGAACGATGCCGGTCCGGTGGCCGACAGCACTCCGATGGACCACATTCTTCTCCAGTTGCGGCGCACCCCGGAGCAGGAACAGGCGCTGGAAGAGCTGATCGAGCAACTCTACAACCCCAACTCTCCCAATTTCCACCGCTGGCTGACTGCGCAGGAATTCGGAGCGCGATTCGGTCCGGCGCCGGAGGACCTGCAGACCATCACGGCATGGCTTGAATCGCAGGGCTTCGCCGTGCATGTGGTCTATCCCAGCGGAATGTTGATCGACTTCTCCGGCACCGCCGGACAGGTTCGCCAGGCATTTCATACTGCCATCCATCATCTGGAGGTGAACAGCGCCGGGCACATTGCCAACATGAGTGAGCCCCAGATCCCGGCGGCACTGGCAGCCGCGGTGGCCGGCATTGTCTCTTTGCACGACTTCCGCCCGCACACTACGTACAAGCCGCGCGCCAATTACACCTTCACCTCGAGTGGATCGACCTTTCAGGCACTGGTGCCGGCAGATTTGGCAACCATCTACAACCTGAACCCGCTGTTCAGCGCCGGCATCTCCGGCCAGGGCCAGACGGTAGTGGTGCTCGAGGATACCGACGTGTTCAGCACCTCGGACTGGACCACTTTTCGCTCGACCTTCGGGCTGTCCAGTTTCACTTCCCCCGGGTTCACGCAGGTACACCCGGCGCCCACGAGCGGCAGCAACAATTGCAGTGATCCGGGGGTCAACGGCGACGACATTGAGGCGATCCTGGATGCGGAATGGGCCAGCGCCGCCGCGCCCAGCGCGGCCATCGAACTAGCCTCCTGTGCGAACACAGGCAACACCTTCGGCGGGCTAATCGCCATTCAGAACCTGGTCAACGGCAGCTCGCCGCCCGCCATCATCAGCCTCAGCTATGGCGAGTGCGAAGCCTTGAACGGCGCCACCTCGAATGCGACCTACAACTCGGCCTATCAGCAGGCGGTGACGGAGGGCGTCTCCGTGTTCGTCTCCGCGGGCGACGAAGGCGCGGCCAGTTGCGATGCCGACAAGTCGAAATCGACGCACGGCATTGGCGTCAGCGCCTTTGCTTCTACTCCCTACAACGTGGCGGTGGGCGGCACCGACTACAGCGACACCTTCGCCGGCACCAACAGCACTTATTGGAATTCCGGCAACACTTCCACCTTCGGCTCCGCCTTGTCCTACATACCAGAGATCCCCTGGAACAATTCCTGCGCCGGCGTGCTGCTGGCCACCTTCGTAAGCGGATCCGGTATAACCTACGGCAGCAGCGGCTTTTGCAACACCACCACCGGCGAGCAATTCCTGACCACCGGCTCCGGCAGCGGTGGCCCCAGCGGCTGCGCCACCGGGACGGCCTCCGGTGGCGTGGTCGGCGGATCGTGCGCCGGGTATGCCAAGCCGTCGTGGCAATCGGTGTTCGGCAATCCCAGCGACGGCGTCCGCGACCTCCCGGACATCTCCCTGTTTGCCGCCAACGGCCTCTGGGGACACTTCTTTGTGTTTTGCGATTCCGATACCAACAACGGCGGCGTCGCATGCACCGGCGCTCCCAGCGGCTGGTCGGGGGCCGGTGGAACGTCGTTCTCCACGCCCATCCTGGCCGGCATTCAGGCCCTGGTGAATCAGAAGGTCGGCGCGCGCCAGGGCAATCCCAACCTTGTCTACTATCAGCTGGCTGCCACCGAGTATGGCGCGAGCGGCAGCAGTTCCTGCAATTCAAGTCTGGGCAATGCGGTCGCCAGCACGTGCATTTTTTATGACGTGACCCAAGGCGACATGGACGTCAATTGCACCGGTAGCCACAACTGCTATCGGCCCTCGGGAACCAACGGAGTGCTTTCCACTTCCAACAGCGCGTACGACCCGGCCTACGGCACGAGCGCGGGCTGGGACTTCGCCACCGGTATCGGCACCGTCAACGCGGCTAACCTGGTGAACCACTGGCCGAGTTCGGCGCCGAGCTTCAGCCTGTCGGCCAACCCCACGAGCGTAACCGTAACGCAAGGCGGCCCCGGCGGCCCCAGCACCATCACGGTAAATCCGCTAAATGGCTTTAGCGGCAGCGTGGGCTTGTCCGCTTCGGGCTTGCCGACGGGAATGACGGCAACATTCAATCCGACCAGCACGACAACCACGAGTACGCTGACGCTTTCGGCGAGCGCCAGCGCCACTCCAGGAACGGTAAATGTGACGGTCGCCGGAACCTCCGGCAGCCTGAACAATTCCACCCAGATCAGCCTGACCGTGCTGGCGCAGACCTGGAGCATTTCAGGAACGATCAGCGGGGCAGCCAGCAGTGGCGTGACTGTGACGCTCAGCGGGACGGCCAGCGCCAGCACGACCACCGATGCCTTGGGCAACTACAGCTTCACCGGCCTGGCAAACGGCGGCTACACCGTGACCCCCAGCCTCGCGGGCGATGTCTTCTCCCCATCCAGCCAGCCGGTGACCGTCAGCGGCGGCAACGTCCCGGCAGTGAACTTCACCGCCTTCAGCCCGATTGCGCAAACCGCATGGTCCGTCTTTTTTGTCGACAGCCAGGAGACCAGTTGTTACACCGGTGCGGCTACGAACGCCATCGACGGCAACACCGCCACCATGTGGCACACTCAATTCTGCGGCGCAGCGCCGCCCACACCACATGAAATCCAGATCAACCTGGGAGCTTCCTACCAACTCGGGGGCTTCCAGTACCTGCCGCGCCAGGATGGCAGCGCCTGCGGCTGGATCAACCAGTACCAGTTCTATGTGAGCACGGATGGAGTGAACTGGGGCACGCCGGTAGCCAGCGGAAACTTCACCTATGGCAACCTGAGCACGCAATGTCCGGGACCGGGCGCGGGGGTACCGTCAGCACTGCAGATCGCGTTCCCAGCGGCCACCGGGCAGTACGTACGCTTGCGAGCGCTCTCGGAAATCAACGGCAACCCCTGGACTTCAGCGGCCGAGATCCGAGTGCTCGGCAGTCTCGTCACAGGGCAGTCCTTGGAAGTGGCCAGTGTGAGCTTGAATCCCGCCATCGTAGTGGGCGGCAGCTCCTCGACGGGCACCGTTACGCTCAGCCTTCCGGCTGGGGCGGGTGGGGCTGTTGTCGGCCTTTCGAGCAGCAATACCGCCGTCGCGGCCGTGCCGGCGAGCGTGACGGTTCCGGCTGGCGCCGTGAGCGCGACGTTCACGATCCACACCTCGATCGTGGGTAGCGTGACACAGGTGAACATTTCTGGTTCGTATAACGGCAGCGTGCAGGGCACCTTGACGGTGAACCCAGGCAGCCTGATATCGCAGACGAACTGGTCGGTCCTGTTCGTCGACAGCCAGGAGACAAGTTGCTACAGCGGTCAGGCTACCAATGCCATCGACGGCAACACCACCACCATGTGGCACACCCAGTTCTGCGGCGCAGCACCCTCTACCCCGCATGAAATCCAGATCAACCTGGGGGCCTCTTATAGCCTGACCGCCTTCCAATATCTGCCGCGGCAGGATGCCAGCTCCTGCGGCTGGATCAACCAGTATCAGTTTTATGTGAGCGCGGATGGCGTGAACTGGGGCACTCCGGTAGCCAGCGGAAACTTTAACTATGGCAACCTGAGCACACCATGTCCGGGACCGGGCGCGGGCGTGCCAGGACCACAGCTGATCGCATTTCCGCAGACGACGGGGCAGTTCATCCGCTTGCGAGCGCTCTCGGAGATTCACGGCAATCCCTGGACCTCGGCGGCGGAAATCGATGTGCTGGGCAACTTCGTGAGCTCTGGGTCCTTAGCGCTGACGAGTGTGAGTTTGAATCCAGCGATCGTCGTCGGAGGCAGCCCCTCCACCGGAACCGTCACCCTGAACGGCCCAGCGCCGTCCGGCGGAGCCGTGGTGACGCTCTCCAGTAACAACGCGGCGGCGGGAGTGCCGCTCAGCGTGACGGTACCGGCCGGCAGCAATACTGCCGCTTTCCCGGTCACCACCAGTTCCGTGGCTTCCGCGACTCCAGTTACGATCGGAGGTAGCTACAACGGCAATCAATCGGCAACGCTGACGGTAAATCCGGGCAGCGTGCTCGCGCAGACCACCTGGTCAATCCTGTTCGTCGACAGCCAGGAGACCAGTTGCTACAACGGGGCGGCCACCAATGCCATCGACGGCAACACCACCACCCTGTGGCACACTCAATTCTGCGGCGCAGCCCCACCCACGCCGCACGAGATCCAGATCAACCTGGGAGCCTCGCACAGCCTGACGGCCTTCCAGTATCTGCCACGCCAGGACGGCAGCTCCTGCGGCTGGATCAACCAGTACGAGTTCTACGTCAGCACGGATGGCGTGAACTGGGGAACGCCCGTAGCCAGCGGCAACTTCAACTATGGGAACCTGATCGCGCAATGTCCGGGACCGGGCGCGGGCGTGCCGCCGGCCCTGCAGATTGCCTTCCCGGAAACTACCGGACGCTACGTGCGGCTGCGGGCGGTGTCGGAGATCAACGGCAATCCCTGGACTTCAGCGGCCGAAATCGATGTGCTGGGGCAGTAACTCCCATGCCGGGTTGGTTTACGATTTTGGCGCGAGGGTCTGCGTCCGGCCGTGCTGGAAGGCGCCCACGAACGCCTCGACTACCTTGCGATCGAACTCCGTGCCCGTGCGCTCCAGGATGTTGCCAATAGCCACGCTGGGGGGCATGCCGTGGGCGCCCGCGGTGAGGGTCTCGTAGGCATCCGCAACCGCCAGGATGCGCGATTCCAGGGGCGTGTCCTGGTAGGACCCCGGCTTCTTGTCGCTCGGTTCCGCATAAGCAAGCAGAATAGGAATGGCGCGCCGCAGCGAACCCCCGCCCGGAGGCAGCACGGCCTTGCCCTTGGCCATGTCGCGCTGGAACCTGCGATAGTCATCCGCCGTAAAGTTGGCGGACTTGTAGAGAATCTCGCGGCTGATACCGAGCTTATCTACGTCGTGCAGCAGAGCGGCAGCGCGGATGTCCTCGACGCGCTCTGAGCTCAGGTCCATGCGCTCGGCGATTTTGGTGGCGCAGATGGAAACGCGATAGGAGTGGTTCTGGCTGTATTTGTCATTGGCGACGATGTGCTGGAGGATGAGGAGGATCCCACTGTAGCTGTCGCGCAGTTCGCGCATGTTCGCCTGCATGCGTTCGTAGAGCGTGCCCATGGCATAGGCGATCACCAGCATGATCCCGCCCCACAGGCCAATGTCGAACCACTTCTCCTGCGGGATTACGAACGCCCGCAGGTGAAGAAAGGGAGGCATCATCGGGCGATGGAAGTAGACCACCAGCACCACCAGCAGGATGCTGGCCAGCGCGGTCATGACGGCGTGCCGGCGCCCGTACTTGTAGGCAGAAAACAGCGTGGGCAGCGTGTACAGGGCCAGCACCATCCGCTGGCCCTCCACCGCGAAATTGGAAACCAAGGCGAGCAGGAACAGAGAAAGCAGCAGCCAAAGCTCTTTGCTGGCGCCGCCCGCCGTGGATGTCTGTGCGCGCAGTCGCGTCACCCGCGATGCCCCTTGGGAAGAATGCGCGTCGGACGTCAGTGTAGTTGCCATTAGGATTGCTCCGGTCCGTGACCGCCGCTGCCGCCCCGGACCAATATGGAAAAATATGTCTTCGCTGAATCGTAGCGGCGTGGGATATGCCCCCCAAGTTACCAAGGTCGGTGCACAGGTAGGGAACCACGCAAGGAGGGCAAGTGAAGGGGCGTCCTGAGCGAAGCCAAAGGACCTCGGTCGTGCCATCAGGAAATCTCCAAAGGCAGGCTTTAGCCCCTGAGGCTGGCTTTTTTGTTCGCCAGTATTCAGAAAACCTCACGGGCTAAAGCCCTCGACTTCTTAGGCCCTGGAACGCACGACCAAGGTCGTGCCCCTTCACTTGTCTGGCCTAACTCCCAGAGTCTTTCGGCTTCACTCAGAAACGCCCTTCACTTGTATGAACACACGGCAAGACGGCGTCACTTCGCTCTGGGATGCGTCTGGTCGTACACCGCCAGCACGTGCTTCATAGAAAGCTGCGTGTAACGCTGCGTGGTCGAGAGCCTCTCGTGGCCGAGCATTTCCTGGATAGCGCGCAGGTCCGCGCCTTCCTCCAGCAGGTGCGTGCCGAAGGCATGGCGCAGGGTGTGGGGATGAACGTCCGGCGAGAGCCCCTTGGCCACCGCGATTCGCTTGACGATCCGCCCGACGCTGCGCGTGGTCAGGCGCGTGCCGCGCAAATTAATGAGCAAAGCCCGCGTGGATTGCCTGCGCTCCGCCAGCTTCTGCTGCCGGACGGGCAGATAGGCATCGAGGGCCGACTTCACCGCGTCGCCGAAGGGCACGTAGCGCTCTTTGCGCCCCTTGCCGCGAACAAGGATAGCTTCGCCGGACCAGCGCACGTCGTCGAGGTCGATGCCGATCAGCTCCGAGTTGCGGATGCCGCAGCCATAAAGCAGTTCGAAGATAAGCCGGTCGCGCTCCAGCCATGCGGCAAGCTCGGGCATTTCGCCATCGAGCACGGTGTTCATCTCTTCGATGGTGGGCACCCGCGGCAGCTTCTTGGGCAGGCGCGGAGTCGCCACCAGCGCTGCGGGATTCTGCTCGACCACGCCTTCCCTTGCCAGCCAGCGATAGAGCGAGCGCACCGCCGCCAGCGCCCGCGCCACCGAGGTCTTCGAGAGTCCCTGGTCGTACAAATGAGAGAGAAATCCGCGGATGCGGACATGGTCAATCTGCTTCCAGCCCGCATCGCCAACGTAGGCGGCGAACTTCCCCAGATCGCCGGTGTAGGCCTTGAGAGTGTGCGCCGAGGCATTGCGTTCCCGCAGCGAGCGGAGAAAGCGCGCAGTAGCTTTAGGAACCGTTCCCACTCTGTGCCTCCGTGCTTCCGTGGTGGACTTTCTTCGCCCGCGGATGGTGCTCTCGATAAACGTTCTTCAGCCGGTCGAGAGCCAGATGCGTGTAAACCTGCGTGGTCGAGATGTCGGCATGTCCGAGGATGGTCTGCACCGTGCGCAGATCGGCGCCCGCTTCCACCATGTGCGTGGCGCAACTGTGGCGCAGCATGTGCGGGCTGGCGCGGCGGCCGTCGCGCGCAGATGCCCGCACCATCTTCCAGATCCATTGCCGGCTGATCTTCCGCGCGCCGCGACCGACAAAAACCAGCGGCGAACTTTTCCCCTTGGCCAGCGCTTCCCTGCCCTCGGCTAGAAATGCGCGGATCGCCTGGATGGCGGGCATGCCCAGCGGCACGATGCGCTCTTTATCGCCCTTGCCGCGCACCAGCACGTACCCCAG